>Ga0182024_10012863_pt1 | contig 16471 bp, 16 predicted proteins | sample P32metaG_FD_120480 | JGI IMG/M metagenome (GOLD analysis project Ga0182024, IMG submission 120480) | Permafrost microbial communities from Stordalen Mire, Sweden - P3-2 metaG (Illumina Assembly) | ecosystem: Environmental > Terrestrial > Soil > Wetlands > Permafrost | place: Sweden: Stordalen... | reverse complement strand
CTCACCATGTTGATGGGTTTCTTCACCGCCGGGGGCGCCGCCAACTTCGGCTGGGTCGCCTACGCGCCGCTCTCGAACTCCATCAACACCCCCGGGGCCGGGGCCGACCTCTGGATCGGCGGACTGTTGCTCACGGGATTCTCGGCGATCTTCACCGGCGTGAATCTCACCGCGACGATCTTCTATTTGCGCGCGCCGGGCATGACGATGTTCCGCATGCCGATCTTCACCTGGAACATGTTGGTGACCGCGATCCTCATCCTGCTGGCCTTCCCGGTGCTGACCGCCGGTCTCATCATGCTCTACTGCGACCGACACTTCGGGACCCATATCTTCTCCGTTGCTGGAGGAGGTGTTCCGGTGCTGTGGCAACACATCTTCTGGTTCTGGGGCCATCCGGAGGTCTATATTCTCGCCCTGCCGTTCTTCGGCATTGCGACCGAGATCATCGCGGTCTTCTCCAAGAAGCCCGTCTTCGGGTACAAGAGCATGGTCTTCGCCACGCTCACCATCGGTGCGCTGTCGTTGGGCGTGTGGGCCCACCACATGTTCACGACCGGCGTGGTGCTGCTCCCCTTCTTCTCGATAATGAGTCTCTTGATCGCGGTGCCGACGGGCATCAAGATCTTCAACTGGATAGGCACCATGTGGCGAGGGGAGCTATGGTTCTCGACCGCCATGTTGATGGCCCTCGGCTTCCTGTTTACGTTCCTCATCGGGGGCCTCACCGGCGTCTACCTGGCCAGTCCCCCGTTGGACTTCTTCACCCACGACACCTATTTCGTCGTCGCGCACTTCCACTCCATCGTCATGGCGTTGGTGCTCGCCGGAATGGGCGGACTGTATTACTGGGGTCCGAAATTCACCGGTTACATGCTGAATGAGAAGTTCGGGAAGATCCAGTTCTGGTTCTTGTTTATTGGCACGCAGGTGTTTACGTTCCCGCAGTATCTCCTCGGACTCGACGGCATGCCGCGACGCATCGCCATCTATCCGCACTCGCCGCAGTGGAAATCGCTCAATGACTGGAGCACGTTCGGCGCGATCCTGGTCGGCGTCTCCATGATCGTGTTCGTGGTCAACGTGGGCTACAGCTGGAAGAGATACCCGGCCGGGGACAATCCGTGGGACGCCCAGACCCTCGAATGGTTCACCACGTCGCCGCCACCGCACCACAACTTCTACCGTTTGCCCCAGATTCGGTCGGAACGTCCCACCTGGGACTACAACCACCCCGAACATCGTTCGTTGGCCCACGGAACCGGTGGTACGGGCTCGCACCATGAACCGCCTCTCGCCAACGCGATCGTCGGAATGCTCGAACACGATCAAGATCACGACGCATGAGAGTCGAAGCCAAGATCCTGCTGGGCCTCGGCACCTTCTTCGGCATCATGTGTGCCGTCTATTGGAACTGGAGCCTCGAGAACGCGGGCGGCGTGATGATGTTCGCCGGCATGTTGCTCTGCTTCTTGCCCGGCAGCTACTACTACTGGTGGAGCCGTCGAATGAAGGCCCGTCCCGAAGACGATCCCCAGGCCACGCAAAGTGAAGGCGCCGGTGTCGTCGGTTCCTTTCCCGGTTCATCGATCTTCCCGTTCACGCTGGGCATGGGCGCGTTCTTCGTCGTCCTCGCCTTGGTGTTCGGTATCTGGTTCCTCGTTCCCGGCCTCGGTCTCGCGGCCTGGGCGGTACTCGGAGCGACGGCCGAAGGTCGCCGCGGAGGCCACGTCTAAGACGTCCGATCGGGCACGATGAATCGCTTGCCGAATGGTCCATGTTCAGCGCAGTGCTCAGTCACAGAGTGAGAACCTGGACGTCGCCGTCGCATCCACGGGATCCCAATCGAGTTGCTCGACGAAGCTGCCCGCCGACTTGACTCGTGTCATCACGTATCGGAGTCCATGCAATACGATTCCAGTCGAAGTGCTGACGTTCTTCATCACTGATTTTGCGAACGGGGGTGCGTGAAGACTCTTGTGGCGGAACTTCGCGCAGTATTGATTCCGGGTATTGACGCTCGACAGGGGCCGCTACCCCCGATGCTCGTGATCATGACCGTAGCGACGGGGCTCGTCGACTCCTTCAGTTTCTTGAAACTCGGACACGTTTTCGTCGCGAACTCGACGGGCAACATTCTCTTCATGGGCTTCGCGCTGGCCCACGTGCCGGGTTTCTCGATCGTTGAATCGTCGCTCGCGCTGGCGGCCACTCTGGTTGGCGCGTTCGTCGGCGGCAGTCTTTGCTCGGCGTATGCGGACCATCGAGACCAGATCCTCCGACTGTCGGCGTCGATTGAAGCCGTCCTGCTAGCGATCGCCGTACTGTTGTCACTCGCGACTTCGATCCCCGTGCACGGGATGTACCGCACGGGCCTCGTTGGAGTCCTCGGTGTGGCGATGGGCATTCAGAACGCCGCCGCACGCAAACTCGCAGTTCCTGACCTCACCACGACCGTCCTTACTCTCACCATCACGGGACTCGGCGCCGACAGCGTTCTCGCCGGCGGCACGGGGTCACGAGCGGGTCGGCGACTCATTGCCATCGCCTCGATGTTGATCGGGGCCGTGTTTGGGGCTCTCCTGGAACTTCACACCGCACTGTGCACCGCGCTCCTCACGGCTTTACTGCTGATGCTGGTCGTTGTTGTATGGGTCACGATGGCCGGACGGTCGAACGGGACGTGGACCTCGGCGTAGGTACACGCGGCTATGGTGGCCCGTCTACGGCCCCGAGCAATTGGCCCTAATAAAGTAGGAGCCATGAGACACATTGATTCGGGGCGAGTTCGCTCCCTGGCCGCAGGTCCCGCAAAAGTCCTTCTCGGGACGTTGCTGAGCGTTGCCAGTTTCGGCGTTCTGGCACTCAACGCCACTTCCGCCTCAGCGGGCATCGCGTCGAAAAACTTGAACGTGAGGACACCGGCTACAGCTCTTTCGCCCCGTACGGAGGCGTCGGGCACGTGGGACAACGCCACCGAAGTGCCGGGTACGGCCGCGCTCAACGCGGGTGGCAGTGCGGGAATCAACTCGATCTCGTGTAGTTCGTCTGGCAACTGCAGCGCCGGAGGCAGTTACTACGACGGCTCGGCGCTCTCACAGGCCTTCGTCGTGAATGAGACGAACGGTACGTGGGGCAACGCCATTGAGGTTCCAGGATCCGCTGCCCTCAACGTTGGCGGTTTCGCGCAGGTGTTGTCGGTCTCGTGCAGTTCGGCCGGTAACTGCGGAGCCGGCGGCTCCTACACCGACAGTGCTGGTGACACTCAAGGATTCGTAGTCAACGAAATGGGCGGCTCGTGGGGCAACGCCAGCGAAGTCATCGATCCGTCCGCCATAGGGTCAACGGCCGAATTCGGCGTCGAGTCGATCTCCTGCACCGCCGCGGGAAGTTGCAGCGCCGTCGGAAACGACATCATTTCGGGCAACGTCAGCGTTGGCTTCACCGTCAGTGAGACCGGCGGCACGTGGAGTGACGCCAACGAGATCACCATCTCCTCCACTTTTGGCGCCGGCGGGACCTCGCTGGACGTGATTTCGTGCACTTCGCCCGGCAACTGCAGCGCCGGCGGCAACGGTCTCTATCCCGACGCCGCGGTCTCCGGTGGTTTGGCGTACATCCCGTTCGAAGCGGATGAAACGAACGGCACGTGGGGCAACCCAAATAATCTCCCGGGACTCGCTACCCTCAACGTGGGACTCAACGCCACGGCAGTCGCAATTTCGTGCACTTCGCCCGGCAACTGCAGCGTCGGCGGCAACTACTCGGACGGCCCCAGTGATTTTCAGGCGTTCGTCGCGAGTGAGACGAACGGCACGTGGGGCAATGCGATTGAAGTACCGGGTACGAGCGCTTTGAACGCCGGCGGTGACGCGAACGTGTACGCAATCTCGTGTAGCTCGACCGGCAACTGCGCTGCGAGCGGTACCTATTCGGACGGCACCAGGGTCAATCAAGACTTCGTGGTGAGTGAGACGAAGGGCGCGTGGAATAACGCCGCGGAAATACCCGGCTCTTCTTCGCTCTTCAACAACGGCACTGGCCCCGTCCCGACTTCGATCTCGTGCAGCTCAGCGGGAAACTGCAGTGCCGCTGGCATTTACGTTGACAGCGTGGGCCAGCAACAGGCCTTCGTCGTAAACGAGAAGAGCGGTACGTGGGGTGGCGCCATCGAAGTCCCGGGCACGGGCGCCTTGAACACGGATGGTGTCGGAGGTACCTTGTCGATCTCCTGTAGCGCGGACAGTAGCTGCGGCGCAGGGGGTTTCTACTCGACCGGGTCAGGGATTTATCAAGCCTTCGTGACCGATATGGCACCCCTGTTCGCCACCCAGGCCGCACTTCATGTGACGTCGACCCACGGCAAGATCGGCGCGGCCCTCAAGCTCGTGACGTCGGGCGGCTCGGGCACTGGTGGTCTGACCTTCAGCGTGGTCAATGGCTCCGCGAAGGGCTGTTCGGTCTCGGGCAACTCGCTTTCGGCGACGAGTGCGGGAACCTGTTTGGTCACCGCCACCAAGGCCTCGGACGGTACGTACCTGGCCATCTCTTCGACGGCGCCCGTCGCGATGGCGTTACCAGCGCGACCAAAGACCTTGACCGTGCAATTCAACGCCAACAGCAGTGCGCTGACGCCCGCTTCGAGAAGTGCGCTCTCCACTCTTTCGAAGAAGCTGGTCAAGGGTGCCTCGATAACCGTTACGGGCTTCGCCAAAGGAAACGCGAAACTCGCGAAGAGTCGGGCTACTTCGGTGGCGAGTTACCTGTCCGGCAAAGACAAGACGCACGCGACGATAAAGACGGTCACCGGTTCAGCGGCAAATGCGGTTACGGTGGCGACGACCAAGCAGTAACACGCATCGGATTCGTTTCGCAGACCACGCGACGTATCGAGATGGTCTTATAGGAAACCGACACGCGACAGCGGCCACATCCGAAAGAACGCCTTGCCGATGATGTCCGAACGCGGGACGGTGCCCCAGAATCGACTGTCACAAGAGTTGGCTCGATTGTCGCCCATCACGTAGTAGTTGTTCGCCTTAACCTTGAACTTCTTAATCGGAGGGTTGAGGTCGGGCCAATAGGTCCAGGGCTCCTTCAACGCTTTGCCGTTCACGTACACGGTGTTGCCCTCAGATGTAAGGGTGTCACCCGGCAGACCGATGACCCGCTTAACAAGGTCCTTGTAACTCCCGTCGTCGCAATGCTCGGTCGGCGGAGCTTTGAACACGATGATGTCACCGATGTTGATGGTCCCGAATCGGACGCTCAGTTTGTTGACCAGTATTCGATCGCCGACGTGCAGCGTGGGCTCCATCGATCCCGACGGAATGAAGAACGTCTGGACCACGTACATGCGAACGAGAAACGACGCCAGGATGGCGATGACCAGGATCACGCCCCACTCGATGACGACCCTTCGCCGCGGCCTATTCACCGATCGGCATACTTCGAGGAATTCCCGTCACCGGTGACGACACGGGAGAACCTGCGGAGAAGCGAGGGGGCATCATTCAAGGCTATCGATGAGCACGGTGGTGAAAAACTGCACCCGGTTGACGGAGTTTGTCGCATAACGAAAGGACCGCACTCGGCCGAGCGATCAGGCGTCTCGACGTTCCAGCATGGAGTTGCCGATGATCAACAATCCCACTGCGTAGAGAGCGAGGACCAGCATTCCCATCCACGGCGAGAACGACTGACCAACTCCGCCATTCGTGGTGATGATGTCGGCCCCGATGCGATCGGGCAGGAATTTCCGCACGTCCATAGAGAGCTGAGTAGGTAGCACCTGCACGATGATCGGAAGAATCAGGAGCATGGCCACGAAGGCGCTGATCGCCCCGGCCGTGTGGCGAATGATCGTCCCCATGCCGAGGGCAATCAGTCCGAGCACGCAGACGAAGAGAGCGCCCCCGAAGACCGCTCGAAAGGCGCCGGGGCTCGAGAGCGTCGCGTGCGTGGCCGGCGCCGACAGCAGGAATTGGCCGAGGAAGAAGGCGACGAAGGCGGTGAACTCGGCGACGACGAAGGCGAGCAGTCCGAAGACGAACACCTTCGCCCCGAAGACCTTGGACCGATTGGGAGCCGACGATAACGTGGCGCGAATCGTTCCGGTGCTGTACTCCGCGCTGATGACCATGACCCCGAGTACGCCGACGGCGAACTGGGCGATGAACATTCCGACGAGGCTCGTCGCCGGGGCGTCGAAACTCACACGCTGGCCGACGTTCATACCGGACCAGTGCGCTCGGGTCACCGCGGTGACCAGGGCTCCGATGCCGATGCCCAGCACGACGGTGACGCCAATCGTCCACATCGTGGAGCGAACGGTTCGAATCTTCGTCCACTCCGACTTGACGAGATCGAAGAAGCTGTAGCGACCCGGCGGCAGGGTCCTCGGTGTGGCTTCGCTCGGGGTGGCGACTGTGCTCACGACTTGGCTCCCGTCGAGTTGGTCGGACCCGTTGCGGTTGTCCCGTGATATTCGATGCTGTCTTCGGTCAGTTCCATGAAGGCCTCTTCCAGGGAGGCCGATTGCGGCGCGAGTTCATGCAGGACGACCGGAATGGTGGCGGCCAACTCACCGATGGCGACTTGGTTGGCGCCTCGAACCGAGAGTGAGCCGTCGTCTTCGAGGGCGACCACCGCTCCCTCTTTCTCGAGCGCCAACTTCAGCTTCGCGGCTTCCGGTGAGCGCACTCGCACGAAGTTCTCCGTGCTCTGAGAGAGCAGCTCTTCAACTGTGATCTGTGAAATCAACTTCCCTTTGCCAATGATGATGACCTCGTCGGCGGTGAGGGCCATCTCGCTCATGAGGTGACTCGAGACGAACACGGTGCGCCCCTCACGGGCCAGTCCCTTCAAAAGGTTGCGGACCCAACGGATGCCGTCGGGGTCGAGACCGTTCACCGGCTCGTCGAAGAGCAGAATCTCGGGATCGCCCAAAAGAGCGGCCGCGATGCCGAGCCGCTGACCCATGCCCAGGGAGAACTTCCCCGCCCGTTTGTGGGCGACCGACGTCAGTCCCACGACCTCGAGTAACTCATCGACCCGGGCCATCGAGATGTGATTCGTTTGCGCGAGCATCTTCAAATGCGAGCGCGCACTGCGTCCCGGGTGGATCGCTTTGGCTTCTAATAGCGCGCCCACTTCGTGCAGGGGCCAATGCAGATCCTTGAAGTGCTTGCCCTTGACCGTCACGTCACCGGCGGTCGGCGAGTCCAAACCCATGATCATTCGCATGGTCGTCGACTTTCCCGACCCGTTCGGTCCGAGGAAACCGGTGACGAACCCCGGGCGAACCGTGAAGCTCAATTGCTCGACGGCGTGTTTCGCTCCGTAGTGCTTCGTCAGTCCCTCGGCTTCGATCATGGGCAATCTCCCGTTAGGGCCGCGACAGCGACCACACCTAAATCTACGACATTGGGATATTGTTCAAATCGGTAAGAACCCTTGGTTGGGGGTCGAGGTGGCAACGGACCTAAGGGTTATCCCCCAGGATCACCACTGCATTTCACCAGCCCGTCACGTCAGGGCAACTCTAGGAACGGTTCGTCGAAGTTCCGGATTCCACGAATCGTCGAAGGGCGCTGACGTAGCGACGAGTCACGGAACGCTGCACCGCTCGACCGAGTGGTCCCGCCAGACGAGCCAACGGGTCGACCGGTCTGGAGAAGGCGCGGACCATGAAGTACGTCGCACCATCGCGCCGTTCGAGCACGAAGCTCTCTTCACCGCTCTCGGGATGACCGGGCAAGGTGCCGTAGGAGAAACCGAATTCGTCGGGTTCCTTGAAGACGGCCACGATTCGACACGGCGCCGCCATCTGCATCGGTCCGATCGACGTCACCGCGATGACCGTAGCGTCGGGCACCAGGGGTTCTTTGGGATAGATCCGGAGTCCCGCGTCCTCGTGAGCCACCCAGGCGCGAAGTCCGGACACGGCCCGTTCGAACGCGTCGGCGTCGCCGATTCGTTCCTCCATTCGCACGTGGTGATAGCCCGCCGGAAGAACGTCGCCACGCGAAGCGCCAATCTCTTGGTACGTGGGCGAAGCCAATCGAGACTTCGCGAGCAGCGCCTCCAATTGAGTCGTATTCCGTGGGCGTAGTGAAAGCATCACTACGTGCTATCAGAAAGGTTCGGTGAGAGCCGAACTCGTGTCGGTAGCGACGAAGCCAATGCTCGCCCATACGCCAAATGAATCCTTGATATCGATTGACGAGATGTACGGGTTTTGCACCACGACGAGCGCGATCACTCGAGCCATCAACTATCAGGAGTCACTCGCAACACTGCCTAAGATTGGAAAGGCCTTCGAAAGTGGGCCGGTAACAAGGAGAGTGCGTGGCCGTTGTGGAAAATTCGACAAAAGTTGTCCTGGGTGGCACCCGCGGCGGACCCGAAGTCCCGACGCTCCGACAAGACCGATGGCGGCTCCAACCGATGGTCACGGCGGGGATTCTCACCTCGTTCATCATTTACTCGACATGGGCCGCGTTCCAGAATCGCTACTACTACGTCGGCGCCAGCTTCGGTCGAGATCTCATCAGTCCGTTCTATTCACCGTGCATCGGCGGCGTCTGCGTTCCGGGAGCGAAGGCCGGATTCGCCCTTAATTGGTTCCGTCTCTCGCCGGCGCTGCTGATCCTGATCTTCCCGCTGGGTTTCCGTTTCACGTGTTACTACTACCGACGCAGTTACTACCGAGCGTTCTGGTTTTCACCACCGGCCTGTGCCGTCGCCGACGCCCACGGCAAGTACAGCGGTGAGACACGGTTCCCGTTAGTGATGCAGAACCTGCACCGCTACTTCTTCTATGCCGGTCTCGTCTTCAACACCTTTCTGACGATCGACGCGGTCGAGGCGTTTCGCGAACCGGGAATCGGCTGGGGCGTGAGCGTCGGCACAGTGGTGTTGTGCGTGAACGCGGTGCTGCTCTGGATGTACTCACTCAGTTGCCACGCCTGTCGCCACCTCGCCGGCGGTCACGTCAAGAGCTTCAAGGCGCACCCCGTTCGGTACCGATTCTGGAAGTTCCTGACGCCGCTTAACGCGAAGCACATGAACCTCGCGTGGGCTTCCCTCCTCTTCGTCGGCTTCGCTGACATCTACGTGCGCCTGGTGGCTTCCGGCGCCATCACCGACTACAAGATTTTCTAGAAGGACAACGAGTGACCGACTCCCCCTACGAACATCACGCGTATGACGTACTCATCATCGGCGCCGGCGGCGCCGGACTCCGGGCCGCGATCGAAGCGCAGCAGCGCGGTCTCAAGGTCGGCATCATCACCAAGTCGCTCCTCGGCAAGGCCCACACCGTCATGGCCGAAGGCGGCATCGCGGCCGCCATGGGCAACATCCACGAAGAAGACAACTGGATGGTGCACTTTCGTGACACCATGCGTGGCGGCAAATACCTCAACAACAATCGCATGGCCGAGTTGCACGCCAAGGAGTCACCGGACCGAGTCTGGGAACTCGAGCAGTGGGGGGCGCTCTTCGACCGGACCAAGGACGGCAAGATCCTGCAGCGCGACTTCGGTGGTCACCGCTACGCGCGTCTCGCCCACGTCGGCGACCGCACCGGTCTGGAGCTGATCCGCACGCTCCAACAAAAAGTCGTCTCGATGGGCACCGACGTCTTCATGGAATGCAAAGTCCTGAAACTGGTCCACGACGACGCGGGTCGGATCGCCGGGTGCGTCGCCTACTGGCGCGCCACTGGTGAGTTCGTCACCTTCGAGGCCAAGGCGGTCATCATCGCGACTGGTGGCGTCGGCAGGTCCTGGAAGTTCACGTCGAACTCGTGGGAGGGCACCGGCGACGGTCACGCCATGGCCCTGTGGGCGGGCGCGAAGTTGATCGACATGGAATGCATCCAGTTCCACCCGACCGGCATGGTCTGGCCCCTCAGCGTGCGCGGGCTGCTCGTGACCGAGGGCGTTCGCGGCGACGGAGGGGTACTGCTCAACTCCGAGGGAAAACGCTTCATGTTCAACTACGTGCCCGAGATGTTCCGCGCCGAGACCGCCGACACGGAAGAAGAAGGCGACAAGTGGTACGACGACCACTCCGCCGGCCGTCGCCCGGCCGAACTCCTGCCCCGTGACGAAGTGGCGCGCGCGATCAACACCGAAGTGAAGGCCGGGCGCGGCAGCCCCCACGGCGGGGTCTACCTCGATATCGCCTCGCGACGGACGCCGGAGTTCATCCGACGCCGTCTGCCGTCGATGTACCACCAGTTCATGGAGTTGGCCGGCGTCGACATCACCAAAGAGCCCATGGAGATCGGCCCGACCTGTCACTACATCATGGGTGGCGTCCAGGTCGTCGCCGATACCGCGGCCACGGCCGTCCCGGGTCTCTTCGCGGCCGGCGAAGCGGCCGGCGGCCTGCACGGCGCGAATCGACTCGGCGGCAACTCGTTGAGCGACCTCGTGGTCTTCGGACGTCGCGCCGGCGTGGGAGCCGCGGAGTACATCGAAGCCGGTGACGTCGCTACGTCGTTCAACATGGATGAGGCCGAGGCGGCGGTGAAGGAAGCGCTCGACCCCTTCGACCGAGAAGAAGGCGAGAACCCCTACACGATCCAACACGATCTCCAAGAGATGATGCAGACGCTCGTGGGCATCATCCGTAACGGTCCGGAACTCGAAGAGGCTATGGGCAAGCTCGAGGTCTTCGCGGAGCGCGTGAAGAACATCGCCGTCAAGGGTGGGCGCGCCTACAACCCCGGTTGGAACCTAGCGACCGACCTGCCGTCGATGCTCACCGTCTCTCGTTCGACGGCCCTCGCCGCGAGCCTGCGTAAAGAGTCGCGCGGTGGCCACACCCGAGAGGACTTCCCGAACCCCGACCCCGAGTTCGCGAAGTTCAACTTCGCGATCTCGAACGACGGCGGCAACTGGGACAGCCCGATCTCGGCCGCCGAGTCGCCGTTACTGCCGTTGCCCGACGAACTGAAGGCCCTACTCGAGGAGGCGTACTGATGGCTGACGTGACCATGCGAATCTGGCGCGGTGACGCGACGGGCGGTGACTTCGAGAACTACACGATCGCCCAGAATGAAGGGGAGGTCGTCCTCGACGTCATTCACCGTATTCAGGCGACCGAGGCACCGGACCTCGCCTGTCGATGGAATTGCAAGGCCGGCAAGTGTGGATCGTGCTCAGCCGAGATCAACGGCAAGCCGCGCCTCATGTGCATGACGCGCATGGACCAACTGCCCGAGGGTCCGGTGACCGTGACGCCGATGAAGGCCTTTCCCATCATCCGTGACCTCGTAACCGACGTCTCGTTCAACTTCGAGATGGCCAAGCGCGTACCGGCCCTGCTCCCGCCGCCGATGCCCGAAGGCGGCTATCGCATGTTCCAACAGGACGTCGAGCGCGGGCAAGAGTTCCGCAAGTGCATCGAGTGCTTCTTGTGCCAAGACGTCTGTCACGTCATTCGCGACCACGAAGAGAACAAAGCAAACTACGCCGGGCCACGTTTCTTCATCCGCTACGCCGAGCTCGAAATGCACCCCCTCGACACCAACGACCGCCGCGAACTCCTGAAGGAGGAGATGGGACTGGGCTACTGCAACATCACCAAGTGCTGCACCGAGGTCTGTCCCGAACACATTCACATCACCGACAACGCGATCATCCCGTTGAAGGAGCGCGTCGTCGACGCCGATTACGACCCGGTCGCGTGGCTCGGTCGAAAGATTCGCCGACGCACCAAGAAGACGGCCGCCGAGGCGTCCGTGCAGCCCGCTCCGTAGTTCGTGGCGGACTTTCTCTCGACCGAGTGGTTCCGGGAGCTCAACGAAACTCTGGAGAACGCCGAACCGGTGCCGATCGAGAGCGGCGCGCCGACGGTGCGCGTCGTGATCGAGTTCCCCGACGCACCGAAGATCGGGCCGCACGCCGTCACCTTCACCATCGGTCCCGAAGGCGCGCGCGTCGAATCGGGTGACCACCTGGCGGCCGACGCTATCGTGCGACTCTCCTACGACGACGCGTCCGCGCTGACCGGCGGCGACATCGACAGCGCGTCGGCCCTACGCGACGGTCGCATCAAGGTGCGTGGTGACATCAACGCGATCGTCCCGCTGCTCAGTTGGCTGCAACGAGCCCACCCGAGCGCCCGGTAAATTCACGATGGAACTACCACTGGTCGAAGACGATCTGGCCGAGCCCGGCGTTCTCGAGGCCCGCATGCTCCATCGTCACGGGGCACAGATCCCCCCGGTCGCCGTGCTGTGCTTCTTCAACGAACTCCTCGAACAACTCGCCGACGAAGGCGTCCTCGAGACTAAGTACGTCTTGCGCAGTGAGATCGGTCGCAATCCGGTGTACGAATTCCTCTCCGACGAAGGCCCCGTCTCGGTGATGCATCCCGGGGTCGGCGCGCCGTTGGCGGCCGGCTTCGTCGAGGAGATCGCGTCGCTCGGCGTCACGACGCTCGTCGCCTGCGGCAGCGCCGGCGCCCTCGTCGACGACCTCGATCTCGGTCACGTCATGGTCGTGGCGTCAGCGCTGCGTGACGAGGGCACGAGCTTTCACTACGCCGCGCCAAGTCGGATCATTGACGCCGATCCCCTCGGGGTTCGAATTCTGGGAGAAGTACTGGTCGAGCACCAGATCGAGCACTTCGTCGGGCGCACCTGGACGACCGACGCCTTCTTTCGTGAGACACGGTCGCGGGTCAATCGACGAATCGACGAACACTGCTCCGTCGTCGACATGGAGTCGTCGGCCTTCATCGCGGTCGCGAAGTACCGAGGTCTTCGCTTCGCCCAACTGCTCTACGCCGGCGACTCGCTCGCGGGCGAGGAGTGGGACAGTCGTTCGTGGTCGGGCGCGCGCACGGTGCGCGAACAGCTCTTTCGGGTGAGCGCGGTGGCGGCGCGGCGACTGCACGTCGCCAAATTGCCGTAGGTGTGGCGACAGAATCTGCGCTAGCCGGCGGAGATCTCCGTCATCGATTTCTTGCCGTCATTGGCGACCCAGACGCGCCCGTTGAGATAGGTGATCGCATTCGGTCTACTGAACCCGAAGCGGGCGCCGTGCAGCACCGCAACGAGGGTGCCGGAGGCCACGCTGAACTGGGAGACCGTATTTCTGTTGGTGGCGGAGGTGCCGAAATTCGTAACCCAGACGTTGACGCCGTTCGACGCGATCCCGGTCATCACGCTGAGTCCGTAGTTCTTACCCTCGATCAAGCGAATGAAGGCGCCCGTCTGGGCGTTGACTTCGGTGATCGAACTGGCCTGGTCGTTCGCGATCCAAATGTGACCGGCGTCGGTGGCGATCGCGAGCGGTCCGTCAAAGCCATACGCGCGACCCTTCAGTACCTTCACCAACGATCCCGATCGGGCGTTGAGTTCGGCAACCGCGCTCGTGCCGCTGTCGACGGCCCAGACGTGCGAGGAATTCGACGCCAGCGAGTTCACCTGCTTCAGGCCGATGGAGGCGACCTTCACGTCTTTGACCAAGCTCCCCGTCGAGGCGCTGATTTCGGCCAGCGTGGTGCCGCGAAGATCCGAGACCCACACGTCAATGCCGTTGGACGCGATCTGACCGGTGCCCCGCAGCTTGTAGGTCGAACCCTTGATCACGCGCACGAGTGCGCCGGTGATGGCATTCAATTCGGTCACCGAGTTCCCGGCTTCGTTGGCCACCCAGACGTGCGTCCAGTCGTCGCTCAAGCGCGCCGGATCATCGAAGCCGTACTTCGGCTTAATGAAAACATTTAACCTGGCACCGGTGCCGGCGTCGATCTCCGTGACGGAGTTGCCAGCGCTATTGGCCGTCCAGACGTCGCCACCGTTGGCGCCGACGGCGGTGACCTCGTTGAAGTCGTAGACCTTGCCCTGGACAATCTTCACCAGAGAACTCGTGGCCGCGCCGGCGCTCACGACACCGAAGAGTCCACCAAGGGTGAGCGTGAGGACCATGGTCGCGCGAATGGGGACTTTCATGGAGCTCTCTTTCGGGGTTATGAACCACCGCAACGGTTCTCGGTGGGACTCGCCGATTTGACGAACCTGCCATTCCAACTTAGGACATGACTCATTGCAGCAGTCACCGGACAACGAGCATAAGGATCGCACGGTTTTGGCATCAGTTTCCGTCGGCGCGGCCGAGATTAACCTTGGCCGCATGACGAACTGGGGTGGCTAATGCACGGTTTCGATTCGTTCCTCCATCACTTTCTGTCTTGGACCGGCACCTTCAACGAAGGCGGTGGATGGTACGGATTCTGGTCCGGCTTCGCGGGTGGCTTTGGAATCCTGACCATCATGTTGATTGGTTATCGCAAGATCAACTGTCACACGCAACGGTGTTGGCGCATTGGTCATCACGAACTCACCGTCAAGCACTCGCCGACCGACCCCGGGACGACGTATCGCGTCTGTCGGCACTGCCACCCCGAGATTCAGGGCAAGCGATTTACCCGAGAAGAACTACACAAGATGCACAATGATCACGTTGAGGAGAGTGCGCAATGACTTGGTGGGATCGATGGGTGTGGCCGGCCGGAGGGTCGGGGGGCATCCCCGGCGACATCGTGGCCACCCTGATTTGGGTGATTCTCGCGGCGATCATCACCGTCATTGCGTGGCCACCTCTTCGCCGACTGTTATGGAAAGCGCTCGGTTTGCACGCCCTGCACGCGAAGCTCGACCACATCATCCTTGAGCACCCCAACATTGCCAACGAGATTCCCGGCCTCGAAGCAGAGTTCCAGCCCAAGCGTCAGCCGTTGGCTGACGGGACACCACCGGCCTCGTCACCGTCTCCCCCGACCGAGTCGAACCCGCCCAGTTAATCTCACGATGGCGGAAGCATGAAGTTTGACCAGAGACGATTAGATCTGACCGATGCAGTAGTCATTGTGAAGTAAGAACGCCTTCAGCCTCGTCAGATACGAACCGCGATTGAAGGTCTCCTGGTGATACAACGCATCACTCAATTCGCCATCTTTCGTGAGGTGCTCGATCGTCGACCACGCCGTGACTCCTCGGCCGAGCGCGCATTCGTCGGCGACCCAGGCCGGAAGTATTCCGAAAGACCCGGCGCCGTTCAGAACGGCGGCCTGCTGAGCGCTCTTCCATAGACTCCGAGCATCGGCGGCGACGAGTGACGGATGCTGCAACGTCACGTCAACCAAACCATTCGGCCCGACGGCATCGAGCACGATCGGCGGTGCTGAACAGGCGTAGCAATCGAAGGCGTATGAAAATTGGTCGTCCCCGGATCGGAGCAACACCTGTTTGCCCACAACCATCGGAACGAACCCCCGATTGTGATCAAACGCGAGATGATCCTTGTAGTTAGTGGGACTCATGTCCACGGCACTGACGTAGTGGTTGTCCCTTCGGTTGAAGAGATAGATGACGGGCGCCTCGCAACAGTGCGCGCCCCCACTAAACCCCTCGATCATCACGCCGGGATGCCGCTCGGGTCGAAAGGCGATGACGCACATGGCGTTGATTACTGTGCCGTGCGGATTCTCCGGACGAGGCAGGATCCAACTCTTACCGTTTCCCGACATCGTGAGCGTGCCTCTGAACGGCATGCCCGATTCGACGCCGTCGGCGACCGAGTTAACCGGAATTGACGCGTGAAACGTCGCGGTGAATCCTCCGTACTGCGTCGTCATTGTTCCGCTGTCGCCGATATACAACTGTGGAATCTGCGCACCGGGAACGCATTTGTAGCTCGCGTTAAGGACACGAAGTGGACCGGAAGACAACGAAACGCCAACCAGAATCGCCGCAATCACTACCACCACGCCGAGGGCAACGGTCGCCACTTTCAGTGCGAACGGCCACTTAGGCGACGGTTTCTCGATGATCACCACGTCTCCAGTCAGTCAGTCCGGAACGAATGCTACTTACGGAGTCCTGGGAAACGTGTTCGTTTCTAAATCAATCCGAGGGACGTGACCTCGTCGCGTTCCGAGAGCAGCTCGTCGGTCGTGATCTTGATTCGACCTTTCGCAAAGTCGTCGGAGTGGAAACTCTCCTTCACCTTCCACGAACCCTTTCCGTCCGACGTGACCGGGAATCCGAAGGTGAGACCTTCCGGAACGCCGTACTCACCGTGGCTCGTGACCGCGACTGACGCGCAGTCGTCGCTGGCTGTGGCACTCACCAGACTCGCGACCGTATCAAGGGCGGCGTTCGCGGCACTGGCGGCGGAGCTGAGACCGCGCGCTTCGATGACGGCAGCGCCGCGCTTTTGTACCGTCGTGATGAACTCTCCCTGCAGCCAGTCCACGTCGCTGATCGCCTCGGTCGCCTTCTTGCCGTTGATCGTGGCGTTCGCGTAGTCGGGGAACTGGGTCGCGGAGTGATTGCCCCAGATGGCGACGTTCTTGACGTCCTTCACCGGAACCCCCGCCCTTTTCGCCAACTGCGTCTCCGCCCGGTTCTGGTCGAGTCGCGTCATCGCGAACCATCGATCGTCGG
>Ga0182024_10012862_pt1 | contig 16471 bp, 15 predicted proteins | sample P32metaG_FD_120480 | JGI IMG/M metagenome (GOLD analysis project Ga0182024, IMG submission 120480) | Permafrost microbial communities from Stordalen Mire, Sweden - P3-2 metaG (Illumina Assembly) | ecosystem: Environmental > Terrestrial > Soil > Wetlands > Permafrost | place: Sweden: Stordalen... | reverse complement strand
CAGCTGCGGTAGCCGCATCCGCTCCCGCAGCACGACCCGGGCCAGCACGACGGTGATCCCCGGGTACAGCGAGGTCAGCACCACGGCGATGCCGAACAGCCCGTCCCGGGTGGCGGCCACGTAACAGACGTTGGCCGCCGCATCGAGCACCCCGGAGATGACCGCCGCAGCCAGCAGCCAGGGGCTGCCCGATCGCCAGGCCTGGCCGCCCAGCCAGGCCACCGCCCCGGTCACGACCAGGGCCCCGGTGACGCGGGCCATGGCGCTGGGCCACAGTACGCCCGAGGCGCCCGCGTACCGGAGGAAGAGGAAGAACAGGCCGAAGGCCAGGCCGCCCGCGGTGCCCAGCAGGAGCCCGCGGCCTCCCGGCCGGGACGCGGGCCGGCCGCGGCCGATCCCTTCCGAGCTCACCAGTACCGTGGCCACCAGGCACACGGCGCCGCCGAGGTACACCAGGGGCCCGGGGCGCTCCCCGGCGGCGATCGCCACGCCGACCGGGAGCGCGGTGGACACCAGCGCGGACACCGGGGCGACCACCTGCATCGGGCCCGCGGCGAGGCCGGCGTAGAACAAGATCAGCCCGCCGCCGCCCGCCACGCCGGCGGCCGCGGCCCACGGCAGGCCCGCCGTGCCGACCGGGCCGCCCGCAGCCATGGCCACGGCCAGCAGCACCACGGCCCCCGCGGGGGCCGACACCACGAGTACCGAGAGGACATGGGTGCGCCGAGACACCGCACCGCCGAGGAAGTCGGCGCTGCCGTAGAGCACGGCGGCCGTCAGGGCGAAGACAATGGTCACGATGACTCCCGCACGAGCACCCGAACCAGGAAGGTCGGTCGGTTAAATGAACTACGTGGTTCACTGTACCGACCGCCGAGCACGGAAGCGAACGGATAAACCATGGCTGTTGCCGACATCCCGGCCGCACTGGCCCGGACCCTGCAGGCGCTGCGGGCTGAGCGGGGCTGGTCACTGGACCAGCTGGCCGCGCGGTCCGGGGTGAGCAAAGGGGTCCTGGTCTCCCTGGAGCAGGGGCGGGGCAACCCGAACCTGGGCACCCTGGCCCGGGTCAGCGACGCGTTCGGCGTGCCGATGACCCGGCTGGTGGAGGTCACCGGCGCGTCCGCCGTGCGGATCAGCGGGCCCGACGAGGCGCGCGTGCTCTGGCGGGGACCGTCCGGGGGAGCGGGCACGATCATCGCCGCCACGGAGCCACCCTGGGCGGCCGAGCTGTGGCGCTGGACGCTCCAGCCGGGCGAGGGCTTCGGCGGTGACGCGCACACGCCCGCGACCCGGGAACTCGCCTGGGTCGAGGAGGGCACGCTCACGCTGACCGTGGCCGGGGAGCGGTACCAGGTGACCGCCGGGCAGTCAGCCCGCTTCCCCGGCGGTGTCCCGCATGCCTACCGCAACGACGGGACCGCGCCCGTGTCCCTGATCATGATCGTCGTCGTGCCCCCCGCCCCGGAATGAGCGGGCCGCCGGCCGGACCTCCCGGTCCCCGCCCCGGACCGGGCGCACTCATCCCCGCACGGCCCGCGCGCGGCCGGGCGCTGGTACATTCTGAGCATCATTGACGCGGGCCTTGCCGGCCCGGATTTACCGGCGGATCACTTTCGGCGCAGATTGCTGTCGCGTGATCCCGGGCAGCCGCGGCGATGGGCTGAGCCCCGGCCAATGTCCTCGATAGGAGCAAGTAATGCGAGTCGTGGTGACAGGCGGGGCCGGTTTCCTCGGATCCCATCTGTGTGACGCGATAATTGCCCGGGGTGACAGCGTCGTCTGCGTGGACAACCTGGCCACCGGGCGTCCGGGTAACGTCACGCACCTGATGGACAGCGCCGGGTTCACGTTCGTGGAAGCCGACGTCAGCGCGGCCCTCGACGTGCCCGGCCCGGTCGACGCCGTCGCCCACCTGGCCAGCCCCGCTTCCCCGCCGGACTACCTGCGGCTCCCCCTGGAGACCCTGGCCGTCGGCAGCCGCGGGACCGAGAACGCGCTGCGCCTGGCCCAGCAGAACGGCGCGCGTTTCGTGCTCGCCTCCACCAGTGAGGTCTATGGCGACCCGGCCGTGCACCCGCAATCCGAGGAATACTGGGGGAACGTCAACCCGGTCGGGCCGAGAAGCGTTTATGACGAGGCCAAGAGGTTCGCGGAGGCCCTGACCCGCGCCTTCCAGGACACGAACAGCGTTAATTCCGGCATAATCCGCATCTTCAATACGTATGGCCCCCGGATGAGCGCACGGGACGGCCGCATTGTGACTAACTTCATCGCCCAGGCCCTGAACGGCGACCCGCTGACTATTTACGGCGACGGGAGCCAGACCCGCAGTTTCTGTTACGTCGACGACCTGATCCGCGGCATCGTGGCGATGATCGACTCGGCCGAGAGGGGGCCGCTGAACCTCGGGAACCCCGAGGAGTTCACCGTGGCCGCCTTCGCCCAGCTGGTGCTGCGGCTGACCGGCTCGGACTCGCCGGTGGAGTACCTGCCGCTGCCGGTCGACGACCCGACCCGCCGCTGCCCGGTCATTACCCGGGCCAGCCAGGCGCTGGGCTGGCAGCCACGGGTCACCGTGGAGGACGGCGTCCGCCGCACGATCGAGTGGTTCCGGTCCCGGCCCGAGGAAGTCCGGATGGCGTCGGCGGCCGGCTCGCGTTAACCGCCCCGGGCCGGACGCCGGGCCCGGGCACCGGCCAGCTCAAGCAGGGGCCATCTCAGGCACGGCCACCTCAGGCACCGGCCGGCCAAGGTACCTCCGCTACTGGATCGCGCCCCCCAGCGACCGCACGGTCCATCCAGCCGCCTGCCACTCGTCCAGGGGGAGCACGTTGCGCCCATCGAGCAGGCGCGGGGCCCGCACCACCGAGGCCAGCTCGGACGGGTTGATCTCGCGGTACTCGCGCCACTCGGTCAGGTGCAGCACCACGTCCGCCGCCTCGCAGGCCTTCACCGCTTCCTCGACGTAGTCCAGGGCCGGCCAGGCGCGGCGCGCGTTGTACGTGGCGCGGGGGTCGTGCACCCGCACCACCGCCCCCTCCGACTGGATCCTCCGGGCCACCTCCAGGGCGGGCGAGTCCCGGACGTCGTCGGTGTCGGGCTTGAAGGCGGCCCCCAGCACGGCCACGTTCCGTCCGGCGAAGGACCCGCCGGCGAGCTCGCGGGCCACCTCGATGGCCAGGGTCCGGCGGCCCGTGTTGATCTGGTCCACCTCGCGCAGGAACTGCAGAGAGTCACCCACGCCCAGCTCGTCGGCGCGGGCCATGAACGCCCGGATGTCCTTGGACAGGCAGCCCCCGCCGAAGCCGAGCCCGGCGGACAGGAAGCGGCGCCCGATGCGGGTGTCGTGGCCGAGCGCGTCCGCAAGCGTCATCACGTCCGCGCCGGCCGCGTCGCACACGTTCGCGACCGCGTTGATGAAGGAGATCTTGGTGGCCAGGAAGGCGTTCGCCGCCACCTTCACCAGCTCCGACGTGGCCAGATCCGTGGTGATGTAGGGGGTGCCCGTGTCCAGGAGGCTGGCGTAGATCTGGCGCAGCGTCGCGTCGGCGGCGTCGGACGTCACGCCGACGACGATCCGGTCCGGGCGCAGCGTGTCCTGGACCGCGAAGCCCTCGCGCAGGAACTCCGGGTTCCAGGCCAGTCCCGCGGCGGCACCGGCCGGGGCCAGCCCGGCGATCCGCGTCGCCAGCCGGGCCGCGGTGCCCACCGGCACCGTGGACTTGCCGATCACCAGGCAGTCCCGCGTCAGGTACGGGGCCAGGCCGTCCACCACGGCCTCGATGTGGCTCAGGTTGGCGCCGGTTCCGTCGGGCAGCTGCGGGGTTCCGACGCAGATGAAGTGGGCGTCCCCGAATTCCGCGGCTTCCTGCAGGGAGGTGCTGAAACGGAGCTTCCCCGAGGCCACCGCGCGGACCAGGATCTCCTCGAGCCCCGGCTCGTAGAACGGCGCGCGGCCTTCCTGGAGCGCGGCGATCTTCCGGATGTCGGTGTCCAGGCCGAGGACCTCGTGGCCGAGATCGGCCATGCAGGCGGCGTGCACGGCACCCAGGTAGCCGGTGCCGATCACGGTCATGCGCATAGAGGTCACTCCTCAACCATGCAGTACTGAGAGCCGCGGATGACACCGCGCAAGCAGGTAAGGCACGATCAGCCTGAGCGGTGACCGCTCCGGGCCGCCGGCCGCATTCGGCGTGACCTTGAACGTGGTGCCCCTCCATGCAGGGAGAATCCTGTGCGGAACGAGACACCGGCGCTGGCGCTACGTTCACTCGCCACTGAGGTGGTGAAGTTGATCAGTGTGCAGGACGCCTCGGGTTGATGCTGAGGTTTACCGGCTAATCTGGGCGAGCCCTGTCCAAGGGGTACATCAGTCCTGTTTTGCGCTGTAATTGTGCCAGACCAGATGGGCTTAGGAGGCGAAACCCGGCCGTGCGCTTCGTCTTCAGCCCGCCGACGGACGAGGCGGCCGGCCTGCTGAGCCTACCCTGGACCGAGCCACTCGAGCAGTGGCAGGATCCGAGGCTGGTCGAGATCCGGCAGCGCGGCATCTCCCGGCACATTGTCCGCTTCGTCGCCGACGAGGGTGAGCTGTACGCACTCAAGGCGATCAACGAGAACCTGGCCCGGCGTGAATACCGGCTGCTGCGCGAGCTCGCCGAGCTGAACGTGCCCGCGGTGCACGTGGTGGGCATCGTGGTGGACCGGGGGCCGGATCTGGACGCGATCCTGGTCACCCGGTTCCTGGACTACTCGACCACCTACCGGGCCGTCTTCTCCAGCCCGCGGGGCGGCCAGCCGACGGACCGGCTGCTCGACGCGCTGGTCGAGCTCCTGGTGCGGCTGCACCTGTCCGGCTTCTTCTGGGGGGACTGCTCGCTGTCCAACACGCTGTTCCGCTACGACGCGGGCACGCTCGAGGCCTACCTGGTCGACGCCGAGACGAGCGAGCGCCATCCCTCGCTGACCGCCGGCCAGCGGCATTACGACGTGGACCTGGCCGAGGAGCGGGTCTACGGCGAACTGCTCGACCTCCAGGCCGGCGACCTGCTCAGCCCGGAGCTGGACCCGCTGGAGATCGCCGCCGAGCTGCCCCGGCGCTACGAGCGGCTGTGGGATGAGCTGACCCGCGAGGAGCTGCTGCGCCCGGACGACCAGCGTTACCGGATCGCGCAGCGGCTGCGCCGGCTCAACGAGCTCGGGTTCGACGCCGACGAGGTGGAGCTGATCAGCACGCCGGACGGGAACCGGCTCCGGCTGCGGACCAAGGTCTCGGAGTCCGGGCATCACGCGCGCAAGCTGTTCCTGCGCACCGGGCTCGCCGCGGAGGAGAACCAGGCCCGCCGGCTGCTCAACGACATCGCCAGCTTCCGCGCTTACCTGGAGCAGAAGCGGGGCAGTCCGGTGTCCGAGATGCTGGCGGCCAGCCAGTGGCTCAACGACGTCTACGATCCGGTGGTCGCGGCGATCCCGGAAGACCTGCGCGGCCGCCTGCCACCCGCGGAGATCTTCCACGAGATCCTCGAGCACCGCTGGTACATGTCCGAGGCCGCGGGCTTCGACGTCGGGACGGCCGCTGCCGCCCGGTCCTACTTCCAGACGGTGCTGCCGGGCGTTCCTGAGCTGCTCGGCAAGGGTGCCGCGGCATCCGGCGACACCGGCCTGTCATCCTGACGGCCGCGGGCCGGACCTGCCCCCACGGGCCGCTGTCCCGGCGGCGGCCTGGCTTAGGCTCGGCTCATGGCTGTGGACTGGCGACGATCGCGTCGCTGGCGACCGCGGGCGGGACCCTGGTCCTCGCCGTCTCCACGTTCGCGTCGGTGCGCTCGGCCAACCGCGCGGCCCGGGCCGCCGAGCGCTCGTTCCTGGTGGGGCTGCAGCCGCTGCTGGTCCCGTCCCGGCTCCACGACCCGGAGCAGAAGGTCTCCTGGATCGACCACCAGCACGTCCTGCTGTCCGGTGGCACCGGCTTTGCCGACGTCGAGGGCGAGAACGACACGGTGTACCTGGCCATGTCGGTGCGCAACGCGGGAAACGGCATCGCGGTGATGCGGGCCTGGCGGGTGTACCCGGAACAGCTGATCACCGAGGAGCGGCCGGACCTGGACGGATTCCGGCGGCACACCCGCGACCTGTATGTGGCCCCCGCCGACGTGGGGTTCTGGGAGGCAGCGTTCCGTGACCCCGAGGACCCCCGGCGGTCCGGGGTGATGCAAGCGGTCAAGTCCCGGCAGCCGATCACCGTGGACGTGCTGTACGGCGACTACGAGGGGGGCCAGCGGCTGATCAGCCGGTTCCTGATGCAGACCCGCGGGGATACCGGGCCGTGGATCGTGTCGGTTGCGCGCCACTGGAACCTGGACCGGCCGGATCCCCGCTGACACCGGCCTGCTGGCTGGCCGGTAACGTCCACGGGACAACGCGCCCGCCGGCTCCCGGCGCTGTCGGCTGAGCCGGCCCGCCGGGCCCAGGCTGGGCCGCCCCGCAGCGGGTCCGGGAGCCGGGCCCCGTGCGGTCAGCTCGCGCAGATGCCCGCTGCCTTGGCCGCGGCGACGTCCGCGGACACGCTCCCGTGGTGGTACAACGCCAGGTCCCGGGGGGAGAAACCCCAGTGCCCGTTGGCGTACACCAGGGTCTCGGTGGCGCTCACGGGCTTCGCGGCACCGGTCAGGGCCACCGCCACCACGGCGGTCCTGCCGTTGACCGCCACGTGGCGGATCTTGTACGACATCCCCTCAGTGGCACCGGGGCAGCCCTGGTGCACCGCCACCCAGGCCTGCTCCTTGATGGCCTGCCGGGCGGGGGCGCTCAGCATCTGGTAAATGATCGCGAACTGGCGGGCGGTGTAGAGCGTGAGGTAGTCATCGGCGTCGGACCGCACCGCCGCGGCCGTCTGCGGTTCCACCGGCGTGGACGCGTGCGCGCCGGGTGCCGGGGTGTGAGCCGTCGCCGCCACGTTGGCGGCACTCCCGGAACCGGCCGCTGAGCACGCCGCTAAGGCCAGCCCGGCGGCCACCACGGCGGAGACTATCCCGATCGCCTGAAATCGCATGGGTGCGCTTCCTCTCGGAGGTGACGCATAACAGACGCCTGCCGGGCCCGGGCGGTGCACGCCCGCGCAGGCCGGTTTGGGTGAGGTGATCATGCCGCCCGGCCAGCGGGCGAGCACGGCGCGGCGGTCCCCGGGAGCGGCCCGGGGCCTGATTATGGCACCCGGCGGGCCGGCGGCGCCGGGGGAACCGGCGGTGGGGCGGACACCAGCGGTGGCCTGGGTTCCGGCGGTGACGGGGGTCCGAGCGGTGGCGGGGGTCCTGGGGCGGGCCCGGGCCGGTCGATGTCGATGCCGCGGCGCAGCAGCTTGGTGGTGTACAGGGTGCCGTAGCTCAGGGCCCGGGACACTGCGGTGGCGATCGCCACGGCCAGCATGACCGGCAGGGACAACGTGAAGTCCCCGGTCATCTCGACCACGCTGGCCAGGGACGTCAGCGGGGCGCGCACCGCCGCCGCGAACACCGCGCCCATCCCCACCACCGCGTAGAGCGCCGGCTGGCCCGCGCCCGGGCCGAGCAGATGGTCGGCGACCTCACCGAACGCCATGCCCGAGGTGACCCCCAGGAACAGCGACGGCGCGAACACCCCGCCGGACCCGCCGATGCCGAGGGTCAGGCTGGTGGCCAGCACCTTCCCGGCGGTGAGCAGCAGCAGGAACCAGAGCGCGTAGTTCCCGGCGATGGCCTTGTCCATCACCGGGTAGCCGACGCCGTACATTTGCGGCAGCGCGAGCAGGAGCAGGCCGAGGGCCACGCCGCCGACCGCGGGCCGGGCCCACTCCGGCCGGTTCTTCCACAGCCGGTCGCACAGGTCCTCGATCCCGTAGACCGCGTTCTTGAAGCCCAGCCCGATCAGCGCGGCGAGTACGGCGAGGACCCCGACCAGCAGGTAGTTGCGGGGATGCTGCAGGGAGATGCCCGCCGGGAAGGCGGACAGGAATGGCCGGCTGCCCAGGAACGCCCGGCTGACCAGGTCGGCCAGCACCGCGGACACCATCACCGTGGAGATCGCCTCGACGGAAAACTCCCGCAGGATGATCTCCGTGGCGAAGAACACCCCGGTGATCGGGGCGTTGAAGGTGCCCGAGATGCCCCCTGCCGCGCCGCAGGCGACCAGGATCCGCAGCCGGTTCTCCGGCATCCGGAGCCACTGGCCGGCGCCCGACGCCAGCGCGGACCCGATCTGCACGATCGGCCCCTCCCGGCCGACCGACCCGCCGACGCCGATGCACAAGGCCGACGCGAGCGCCTTGACGACGCTGACCTGCGGGCGGATCCGGCCGCCGCGCTGGGCGACCGCGATCATCACCTCGGGGACCCCGTGACCCCGGGCCTCACGGGCGTAGCGGTAGATCAGCGGGCCGTAGATGAGACCGCCGGCGACCGGGATCACCACGAAGAAGCCCAGGCCCAGCCAGGGAAAGTGGGTGCTGCCCACGTATCCCTGCTGGCCGAACTGGATGTGCCCGGTGGCTAGCCAGGTGAACCCGTACACGAGGGAGCGGAACGCGATCGCGCCCAGCCCCGAGGCCGCCCCCACCAGGGCGGCCACCAGCAGCAACCCGCCGCGCGTCCCGCGCAGCCAGGCACCGGGCTGGACTGTCCAGGGCAGCACCGGCTTCCGTGCCGGCTCACCACCCACAAGGCACTCCTCAGGTCATTGCCTTATACAAGTGTTGAGCATAGCAACATCGTGGCGGCACTCCCGGCCGGGCTCCCGGGCCAGCTGGGCCACGGCTCACACAACATGCCCGGTTACCGCGCCGCGGCGCGCAGGCGGCTCGCGAAGGCACGGGCGGCGGCGGCCGGGTCGCCGGCCGCGGTGATGGCCCGGACCACGACCACCCGGGTCGCCCCCGCGGCCAGGACGTCGTCGAGCCGGGCGAGGTCGATGCCGCCGATCGCGAACCAGGGCCGGTCCGGCGCCGTGCGCGCCACGTGGGTGAGCAGGTCCAGGCCGGCCGCCGGGCGGCCCGGCTTGGTCGGGGTGACCCACACCGGCCCGGCGCAGAAGTAGTCCGTTCCCGGCTCGGCGGCCGCCGCGTCCGCCTGGGCCGGGCTGTGGCTGCTGCGCCCGATCAGCGGGACCGGGCCGAGGATGCGCCGGGCAGCCGGGACGGGCAGGTCATCCTGGCCCAGGTGGAGCACGTCGGCGCCGGCGGCCAGGGCCACGTCCGCCCGGTCATTCACCGCGAGCAGGCGGCCATGGCGCCGGCAGGCGCCCGCGAAGACCTCGAGCAGCCGAAGTTCCTCCTTCGCCTCGAGCCCTTTCTCGCGCAGCTGGACGATGTCCACCCCGGCGCCGAGCACCGCGTCGAGGAACTCGGCCAGGTCGCCGCGGTCGCGGCGGGCCCCGGTGCACAGGTAGAGCCGGGCGTCCGCCAGCCGGGCGCGCAGCACGTCCGGCGCCTGATCGTCTGTCATCGCGCCACCAACCCTAGGGCCGCGGACCAGGGTGGGCTATGTTGAGTCTGTCGGCATGGTCCGACCACGGGAGTCCCGCGAGGGGCTGAGAGGGAGGCAGACGCCTCCGACCGTTGAACCTGATCCGGGTCATACCGGCGAAGGGAGCCCGCTCAGTCATGAGCGTCACCGTCCCCTTGAACACTGTTCCCCTGAACACGGGCACCCTGAACACGGGCACCCTGAACACGGGCGCTCCGCACGCTGACGTCGTCGTCGCGGGCGGCGGGGTCATCGGAACCGCCATCGCCTGGCGCGCGGCGGCCGCCGGCCTCCGCGTCATCCTGGTGGATCCCCAGGCCGGCGACGGGGCGTCCCTGGTCGCCGCGGGCATGCTCGCCCCCGTGTCGGAGGCCCTGTTCGGCGAGGACGCACTGCTGCGGCTGAACCTGCTGGCCGTCCGGCGGTTCCCCGCCTTCGCGGCCGAACTGGAGGAGCTGACCGGCCAGCGGGTCGGCCTGCGCCGGGAAGGCACCCTCGCGGTCGCGCACGACGCCGGTGATCACGCCGCGCTGCTCCGGCTGGTCGCCTTCCGCCGGTCACTGGGGCTGGACGCGGAGGAGCTCGGCGGGCCGGAGTGCCGGGCGCTGGAGCCGTTCCTCGCGCCGGACGTGCGGGGCGGGGCGCTGTTCGCGGGCGATTGGTCGGTGGACAACCGGCGGTACGCGGCCGCGCTGGGGCAGGCGGCCGCGGCCGCCGGGGTGCGGACCGTGCGCGGGCGGGTGAGCGGGGTCCTGGCCCGCGGCGGCCGGGCCTGCGGCGTGGAACTGGCCGGTGATGACCCCCCGCCTGACCTGGCCGGCAGCCCGGCTGTGCTCGGCTGTGACACGGTGGTCGTCGCCGCGGGCTGCTGGTCCGGCGCGATCGGCGGGCTGCCGGAGCCGCTGGCAACCGCGGTCCGGCCGGTCAAGGGCCAGCTGCTGCGGTTGCGGCGGCCGGCCGGGATGCCGCCCGTGCTCAGCCGCACCGTGCGCGCCACCGTCCGCGGCGCGGAGGTGTATCTGGTGCCGCGGGCGGACGGCGAGATGATCGTGGGCGCCACCTCCGAGGAGCGGGGACCGGACCGGACGGTGACCGCGGGCGCCGTGCACGACCTCCTGCACGACGCGATGAGCGTGCTGCCGGTGGCCAGCGAGCTGGCTCTGGCCGAGACCTGCGCCGGGCTGCGGCCCGGGACCCCCGACAACGGCCCGCTGGCCGGGGCCACCGGCCTCGACGGGTTGCTGGCCGCCACCGGGCATTTCCGTAACGGCATCCTGCTCTCGGCGGTCACCGCGGACGCCGTGGTGGCCTGGCTGACCGGGCAGCCGGCGAGGCCGGAGTGGGCGCCGTTCTCCCCGGCGCGGTTCACCGCCGGGGTGAGGTCCTGATGGGCGTCCGGCTGACCGTCAACGGGGAGCCCCGCGACGTGCCGGACGGCGCGACGGTGGAGGCCGTGGTGGCCTCGGTCACGGGCCGGGCCATCGGCCGGGCCGGCGGGATCGCGGCGGCCGTCAATGGCGAGGTCGTGCCGCAGGGTGCCTGGGCGGGGTCGCCGCTGCGGGACGGCGACCAGGTCGAGGTCGTGACCGCGGTGCAGGGAGGCTGAGATGTCCGGTGCGGAGGTGGTGAACAGCGCGCCGGGCGGCAGCCGGGCCGGCGAGCCCGGTACCTGGGAGCTGGGCGGGCGGGCGCTGGGTTCCCGGCTGATCGTCGGCACCGGCGGGGCGCCAAGCCTGGACGTGCTCGGCCGGGTGATCACCGCGTCCGGGACCGGCGCGGTCACCGTGGCCATGCGGCGGGTCGCGCCCGGCGGGGCGGGGTCGCTGCTCGGCACCCTGCAGCGGGCCGGAGTGCAGGTCCTGCCCAACACGGCCGGCTGCCACACGGCCAGCGAGGCGCTGTTCACCGCCCGGCTGGGCCGCGAGGCGCTCGGCACCGACTGGGTCAAGCTGGAGGTCGTGGCCGATGACCACACCCTGCTCCCGGATCCGGGGGAGCTGCTGCAGGCCGCGCACCAGCTCGTCGCGGACGGGTTCACCGTCCTTCCTTACACTAACGACGACCCGGTGCTGGCCCGGCAGCTCGAAGGCGCGGGCTGTGCGGCGGTGATGCCGCTCGGGGCCCCCATCGGCTCGGGACTCGGCATCCGCAACCCGCACAACATCGCGATGATCGTGGAACGGGCCGGTGTCCCCGTCATCCTCGACGCCGGGATCGGCACGGCCAGCGACGCGGCGTTCGCTATGGAACTGGGCTGCGCCGGGGTCCTGGTCGCGTCGGCCATCACCCGCGCGGCCGACCCGGAGCGGATGGCCTGCGCGATGCGGCTGGCGGTCGAGGCCGGGCATGCCGCCCGGGCGGCCGGGCGGATCACGCGGCGCTGGCACGCGGAGGCGTCGAGCCCGCTGGCGGGGCGGCCCGGGGGGCCGGCGTGACCCGGCCTGAGCGGCGGGCCGGCACGCCGCCGGCGCCGCAGGCCGGCTGGGCGCCGCAGGCCGGGCGGGTACCGCGCGTGCTCACGATCGCGTCGTCCGACTCCGGAGGCGGCGCGGGGATCCAGGCGGACCTGAAGGCCTTCGCCCGGTGCGGCGCGCACGGCATGTCCGCGATCGTGGCCCTCACCGCGCAGAACACGCTCGGCGTCAGTGCGATCCACGAGGTCCCGCCGGAGTTCGCGCGGGCCCAGATCGACGTGGTCCTCGACGACCTGGGCGCGGACGCCGTGAAGACCGGCATGCTGTTCTCCGCGCCGCTGATCGAGGCCGTGGCCGGCGCCCTGGCGCCCCGCGGCCTGCCGCTGGTCGTCGACCCGGTCATGGTGGCCAGCTCGGGGAGCCGGCTGCTGCGCGAGGACGCGGTCAAGACGCTGATCACGGTGCTGTTCCCGCTGGCCACCGTGGTGACGCCGAACCTGCCGGAGGCCCAGGCGCTCACCGGCTTGCGGACCGAGGACCGGGCGGTGCTGGCCGAGGGCCTGGCGGAGATGGGCGCCCCGGCCGTGCTGGTCACCGGCGGTCACGGACGGGAGCCGGAGGACCACCTGTTCGACGGCTCGTCCCACCTCAGCATCCCGGTCCCCCGCTACCCCGTCGCTGCGACCCACGGGGCCGGGTGCACGCACTCGGCGGCGCTCGCGGCCGGGCTGGCCGCCGGCCTGACCCTGCCCGACGCGGCGCGGCAGGCCGCCGCCGTGGCCGGCGACGCGGTGAAGCACGGGCTCACCGAGCTCGGTGCCGGCGAGGGCCCCGTCCACGCCCTGCACCAGTGGACTGCCGCCACGGTGCCGTAGTCATACTGGAATCATTGTGGCGGGGAACGGGCAGGATGGCGGCGCATCGCCTGGGCCGGGGCGGGGCGGGCCGCTAGGGTTGCCGCCGTCCAGGGGCGACAGGCGGTTCTACTTCGCGCTGATGTCGGTCTGCATCGGCTTGTTCGTGATCTCCTGGGCGGTGGTGGACCGCTACTCAGTCCTCTGGGCGATCATCCTGTCGGCCGTGGCCCTGGCCATCCCGCCGTTCGCCGCGATCATCGCCAACGCGACCAGCGCCAGCGACCGCCGCCGCCAGTAACCCGCTACCTCCCAGACCTATTTGGCGGCCGCATCTGGTACGTGATTGACGACGAGGCACACACGGTGTGGGTCGTGGGAGCTGGCACACGTCACCCGAGAACGACCGATTAACTGCCTCATGGCAGGGATACTGCCTTCATGCTCCAGCTGCACTCACTGTCGACGCCGAGGTAGTGGGCGCCAGCGTCACCGTAGACGTGGGTGACGCCGTGACCGCGGGGGCCGAGTTCATTGACGCTCGCGCCACTGAAGTCGCTGCCGCCGTCCTCGGAGACGATGAAGTTGCCCGAACTGCCGAGCGAGGCGCAGTTGTATGACCACTTCAGCTCCCAGTTCCCGGACCCCGCGACGGTGAACCGGCTGGTGTTCTCGATGCCGCTGCCACGGAACCGGGCCAGGACACCAGACCGGGCAACTGCCTTCGCCGGAGTCGCTGCCGATGAAGCGACAGCTGCGGGCTGTGCTGCGGCTTGGGACGCAGGCGCCGAGGGCGATGCGGTCTTGCCCGACCTGCCGGCCGATTCACCAGCAGCGAACGAGATGACCGCCACTGCGGCCACAACCAAGGCGTATGGCCACCTGCGTTTCGTACCGGGCCGAGACTGCCGACTCTGCTGCTGTACCGGGGCGGGGTTCTGGGCAGGCGGCTGATACGACGCCCAGGCCTCTGCGGACTGCGGCTGCGGCGCGAATCTGGGGTCCGGTTCCCAGCGCGGGTCATGCTGCCGGGGTGGCTGTGGTGCCTGGATAGCGCGGCTGAGGCTCGTATCGCTGGTAAGGCTCCGGTTCAGGCCCCCAGGGTGGCTGATAGGTCATGGTCCCCTCCCGTGGTCACGCCGGTACGACGCACCACAGGTCAGAACGGTGCACCTGGCCACCTTCCGGGCAAGCTTGCTGTCGGCGCGCTCGCTGGACGATCGCCCCCCGCTCGGCAGCCACTCCTCGACCGACTTGCCCCCAGCACCCATTTCGCCCGGGCGACGGCCTGGTCATATCGGGCGCAGGTCTCGTTCGTCCTTGAGGGAGTCCCTGAGCAGCGATTCGCTGCCCTGACCGACAGGAACCCGTCGGCACGGCACCCAGCCTGTACGCCCAGGTCGACCGGGATTTTTCCCCGTGTTCTTTGCGCCCTGTTATCTTCTGCGTACTCCCCGTAAGGTGTAGAGTCTCCGCCCAGGGGGGTCAGGACCTCGCCGCCACCGCGCTGGACAAGTGTGAGAGGCGTCATCCGTGACCGGCATCCTGATTCCCCCGGTAGTCACGGTCACCGTCTCTGGCGAGATCGACATCGCCACCTGCCGGGCCATGCGGGACGCCCTGGCGGCTGAGCTCGGCCACGGCCCAGTACACCTGGAAGTCGACATGTCTACGGTCACGTTCATGGACGCGTCGGGTATCGGTGTGCTGCTCGCTGCCCGGCGGCAGGCTGTGGACGCTGGCGGGTCGCTCACTTTGCGGGCAGCCAGCCGGGCTATACGGAGGCTGACCGGGGTTTTGGGGCTGGATGAGGTTCTCGTCACCCGCTGATCCGCCGGCCTGCGCCGGCACCCTCGGCTTACCTCAGCGCGGTCCCGTGCAGATTCAGCCCGAGCGTCCCCGGGGCAGGGAGATTGGGGACCGTAGATCAACTCACGAATTTGGGCCCCCGCGCGGTCGGCGTACATCTCCCAGTCGCCATCGTCCCTAGCGGCCGTCTCGCGGATGGCGATGGCCTGCTCGAGCGGCACATCTCGCCGTTCCTCCGCTTGAGGTATTCCTACACCGAAGTGGCGGAGGAGCTGGCCGAAGCGGCCGCGGACGCGATCGCCGCGTCCATCTCCCGCCGGGCCCGTCCCACAGCGGATGGCGCCACGACTGTGCCAAATGGGGGCCGCGATGACCGCTGACACGAAACAGGGAGCCCGCGCGGTTCACGCGAACTCCCTGCTCACGGAGCGGAGGCTCGGGGATTTGAACCCCGGATGGGCGGTAAACCCAAACCGCATTAGCAGTGCGGCGCCATAGACCGGACTAGGCGAAGCCTCCCCGACCAAGCGGTCCGCCCCAGCGTACCGGGATGCCGCCAGACGTGCCAAAGCAGTTGGGGCACTGGTCCGGGAAACAACCGGGATCGTTACGGCACCTCGACCACGTGGTAGTCGCCGGCCGCGTAGGCCTCGCGCATCCGGGTCTTGGCGAACTTCCCGACACTGGTCTTCGGTACCTCGTCGATGAGGGACCACCGCTCGGGGAGCTGCCAGCGGGGTACCTGGTCGGCCAGGTACGCCTTGAGCTCCTTGGGGGTGATCGTGGCACCGTCCCTGATCACCACCGTGGCGAGCGGGCGCTCGCCCCACTTCTCGTCGGGCACCCCGATGACGGCGGCCTCGGCCACCTCGGGGTGGCCCATGAGCAGGTTCTCCAGCTCCATGGACGAGATCCACTCGCCGCCGGACTTGATCACATCCTTGGCCCGGTCGGTGAGCGTCACGTACCCGAGCCGGTCGATGGTCCCGACGTCGCCGGTGCGCAGCCAGCCGTCGTGGAACTTCCCCGGGTCGTCGTCCTTGTAGTACGACCCGGTGATCCAGGGGCCGCGGACCTGGACCTCGCCGACCGCCACGCCGTCGTTCGGCAGCACCGCGCCGCCGTCCCCGACCAGCCGCCCTTCGACGGTGCAGAACAGCCTGCCCGCGGTGTCCCGGTAGTGCCAGGCCTCGTCCCCGCTCACGCCTTCCGGCGGCCGGGCGATGCTGCCCAGCGGCGAAGTCTCGGTCATCCCCCAGGCCTGCAGGATCTCCACGCCCAGTTCCTTCTGGAAGGCTTCCATCAGCGCATGCGGGACGGCGGAACCGCCGCACGGCACCAGCCGCAGCGAGGACACGTCCCCGCCGTGGGCCCGGACGTGCTGGAGCAGGCCGTTCCAGATGGTCGGCACCGCCCCGGCGATCGTCGGCCGCTCCGCCTCGATCAGCCGGACCAGCGGCCCGGGCTGCAGGAACCGGTCGGGCATGATCAGGTCGGCGCCGCTGAGGACCGCCGCGTAGGCCAGCCCCCAGGCGTTGGCGTGGAACATGGGCACTACCGGCAGGATCCGGTCGCGGTCGCTCACCGCGAACGCGTTGCCCAGGCAGGCGCCCATCGCGTGCAGGTAGGCGGACCGGTGGCTGTACACCACGCCTTTGGGCATGCCGGTGGTGCCGCTGGTGTAGCACATGGCCGCGGCCGACCGCTCGTCCAGCTCGGGCCAGCTGAAGGTGTCCGGCTCGGCGGCGAGCAGGTCCTCGTAGTAGTGCACCTCGTGGCCGGGGCCGGCCAGCGCCCCAGCGTCCGCGGCACCCTCGCCCGAGGTTGGCCCGGCCAGCACGATGTGCCGGACAGTTTCCAGGCTGGGCAGGATCGCGGCCAGCAGCGGCACCAGGGT
>Ga0182024_10012861_pt1 | contig 16472 bp, 18 predicted proteins | sample P32metaG_FD_120480 | JGI IMG/M metagenome (GOLD analysis project Ga0182024, IMG submission 120480) | Permafrost microbial communities from Stordalen Mire, Sweden - P3-2 metaG (Illumina Assembly) | ecosystem: Environmental > Terrestrial > Soil > Wetlands > Permafrost | place: Sweden: Stordalen... | reverse complement strand
TCGAAGAATTCCTGGATCAGGTCCTTGCGAAAGACGCCGGCTTCGTCCATTTCGCGCACGTGCGGCGCGATGCGCTCCCGCGCGAACCTTCGCACGGTATTCTGAAACATCCGCTCTTCATCGCTCAGTTGCGTCAGGGCAGGGGCGCCTTTTGCCGGCGCGCCCTTTTCGGTGGCGATCATTACTTCAATTGTATATTGAGGCGACGGAAATCAGGAGTCTGGAATGACAGATGGAGGCCGGTGCGCTGTTGCAGTTGTGCTGGCGATGGTGTTCGCGCCCGCAGTCGGCCAGGCCTATTTCAAAAGGTATATGCCGCTCACGGACGAGGAACTCGCCCGCAGGGTGAGCCAGCATCGCATTCCGATCCGAATGGAGGCAGGCGCATCTGCGCGTTTTGAGGGCGGACTCATACGTCTTGAGGAAGATGGAACGCTCTTAATCACGGGTCGCGACCTTCAGGGCCGTCCATGGCAGTTCACGGGACACTGGAGCGGCCTTGGTGGGGAGTTCTACAGCGCTGACCTGGATCACAACGGAAAGCCCGACCTGATTTACGCTTGGTACACGGGCGGAAACGGGCTGGCTCCTCCGATGCACGTGACAACATTGATGTTCGACGAAGATGGACGCCCGGTCCCATCTGAAATGGATGGCTACTTCGAGTTCGACAAACGTGGAATCGAAGACCTCGTCGATCTCGACGGCGATGGGCGCGCAGAATTGATTCGACAAGCCTGGGACGACGGATATTGGATCACCTCCGTTTACGAAGCGAGTGGGGCCCGATGGCACCGGATCGAGGGAGAACATGCGGGACGGAGGTTTCCTCTCTACACGCGCTTTACCCACAGATCGAATCGCGTTGCGACAACTCCAGCGCCGGGGCGACATCCGGTCGAAGGCGATCTGTCGAACGATTCTCCGCTCCGAAACTCGCACTTGCTAGCAGTGCGCTGGGCGAACGTGGCGCAGTCCGAGAATCCGCGCCTTGTGCTCGACGATCAAACCGTATGCGAACCTGTGGCGTGGTACAGCAGCATGACCGTCATCCTCGATTCCGCAAGCGGGAGGACGGCCGCGACCCTCAAGGAACCGGAAAGCGCGCGGGAACTCCTGGAGACCATTCGTGATCGAAGGCTGCCTGTCCAGATTATGGGGAAAAGGCGCTACGCAGTCACCGGAGATCGAGTCTCGAAACCAACCGGCTGCGTCCCCGAGACGGTTTGGGCTTCGACAGGAGCAAAATGACGGATTGGAAAAGGATTGCGGCGGGCGTTGCGCCGGATATTCCGGCCGAAGATGTCGAGAAAATCGCGCCGATTATGGAAGCGCTCGAGCGCGCGTTTGAGCCGCTGCGCGCCACGATACCGTTGGGCGCGGATGTGTGGACGCCCGAATGAACGGCTCCTTGATGACGATCGTCGAAGCCGCCGCGGCGATTCGCGCACACAAGGTGTCATCGCGCGAACTGGTGGACGAGTCGCTCAAAAAAATCGCGAGCGCGAATCCGAAAATCAACGCGTTCATCACCATTACTCCGGAATTGGCGCGGGGGCGCGCCGCCGAAATGGACGCTGAGCTTGCGCGCGGCTTCGATCGCGGACCGCTGCACGGCATTCCCATCGCTCATAAGGATCTGGTCATGACGCGCGGCGTCCGCACCACGGCCGGCTCGAAAATCTTCGCCGATTTCGTGCCCGAAGCGGACGCGGACGTGGTGGTCAAGCTGGACGACGCGGGCACGGTGATGGTCGGCAAGACCAATCTGCATGAGCTGGCTTACGGGATCACCTCGAATAATCCCCATTTCGGCGCCGTTCGGAATCCGTGGGACCTCGAACGAATCACCGGCGGATCGAGCGGCGGATCGGGCGCGGCGCTGGCAGCCGGTCTGGTGTTCATGGCCACCGGCACCGATACCGGCGGATCGATTCGCATTCCGTCGTCATTCTGCGGAACCGTCGGCCTGAAGCCGACCTATGAACGCGTGAGCCGCGGCGGCGTGATTCCGCTCGGTCTGACGCTCGATCACATCGGGCCCATGACACGCACCGTTCGGGATGCCGCCATCGCATTTCACGCGATGCTGGGCGACCCTAACGGCTACGTTCCCCCCGCGAATCCCGATATTCGAGGGCTGCGCATCGGACTGCCGGTGAATTTTTATTTCGACGCCTTGGACGCGGAGGTCGCGGCGGCGGTGCGGCAAGCGGTACAGACGGCGGCGGCGCTGGGCGCGCGAATTATCGAAGTGCGGGTTCCGAATATCGATGCGCTGAACACGGTGGGGCGCGTGTTGTTGTTAGTCGAAGCCGTCGCGAACCTGCGGCCGTATCTCGACCGGCGCGCCGATTTCGGAGCGGACGTGCTGGCTCTGCTCGACCAGGGCCGGCTCCTTTCTGGCGCCGATTACGTCGACGCGCAGCGGCTGCGGCGGATCATGATCGCCGAATTTTCGAAGTTCTGGACTGAGGTCGATTGCATCTTGACGCCGGCGACGCCGACCGCCGCGCCGAAGCTCGGGCAGACGACGATAGACGTCGGTGGAGTGACGGAAGACGTGCGCCTGGCTACCACGCGGCTGATGCGCGGGATCAATGTGCTCGGCATTCCGTCGCTGGCGATGCCATGCGGATTCTCAGCGAGCGGATTGCCGTTGGGTATGCAGCTTCTGGGCGCGCCGCGCGCGGAGGATTTGCTGTTGCGAGCCGGCGCCGCGATAGAGGATGCGTTAGGGCTGGGCGACCGTTTGCGTGGCGCCGCTCAGCTCGCGAACTAACGTGTTTATCTGTTCGAGCCGGTATCCGGATAATCTTTGGCCGTTGATAAATAAGGTGGGCGTTCCGGTGATGCCCATCTGATTGCCGAGGTCGATATCTTTTTGCACCGACGCGGCGGCCGTCTCGTCTTTGAGACAACTCTTGAATTCATCCAGCTTGAAGCCATCGATTCCAGCCGCGAATTCGAGCGCCTTTTCACGGAGATTAGATGTCTTTATTTCGCGCTGATTATCAAAGAAATAGTCATGGAACGCCCAGAAATATTTTTCATTCTGCCGCTGCGCGCATACGGCCGTTTCGGCGGCCTCGCGGGCCCACGGATGCATCGCGAGCGGGAAATTGCGGAAAACCAGCCGGACCTTGCCGTTTTCAGAGGGAAGCACGTCGCCGAGCAACCCCTTCGCCGCTTGAGCGCAGAAGGGACATTCGAAATCCGAGAAGATCACGATGCTGACGGGAGCGTCTCTGGGGCCGATGGACGGGAAGCGCCCGTCGGCCAGACTCGCCGCAAGCGCCTGCCGCTTGTGCGCCTCTTCGATTTCGGGATCGACCAGCGAGTCAAGCAGCTCCCGCGTCAGAAACCGAAAATCCGGGGATGCGATCAAGTCGATTTTGAATGGCTTCAACGAGTTTTGCGCCCTGAATTGCAGCGTCCGGTAGCACGTGTCGCCGACGAATGACGATTCCGTGATCCCAACATCCGTGTTTGCCGGAAGCTTGTACTTCTGTGAACGTAATCCGCGAGCTTGAGTTTCGCGCTCTCTACGAGCGGCGGGCACGTCAATTGAGCGCTCGCGCCCGCTGCGCCTGCGGCTGCGCACACGATTCCCGTGATGATCCGATGGAGTTTCACGTTGGTCCTCTTTATTGAATTTTTGTGCTTGCGCTCGTTGCCGGCGCTGGCGCGGCTCCCTGGAGCAGAACATCGTAGACCGGCAGAACCGGCGCCGCCGTGGTGGTCATCACCGAACGGTACCGGAATTTATTACCAAAGGCATCGGTCCACGGAGACGAAGCGTAGCTGAGCGAGATCCGCAAAATGCCGGCCTGTTTCAGCGTGAGAAGCTCGCCGGGATCGGAAACACCGTTGTGATTCTTGTCGACCCAGATCAGCAGCTTCGAATAGATGGCGTCTTTGTCGTCGATCCATCCGTCGCCGTTGCCGCCGTTCGCCGGCTGATCGTATACGGCCAGAGCCAGGTAGCCGTTCGCGGTTTGGCCGCTGGGCGGAGCCGGTTGCGGAGTCAGATTGCCGAACAGCTCCGATCCGTTATCGATTTTGCCGTTGCCGTTACGGTCGAGAGCGAGGAATCCGCCATACCAGCCAGCCGCGGTCCAGGACATGAGATTGCGAGTTCCCGTACCAGCGAAATCGAACTTGACGCCGTTTTTCAAAGTGGTGAGTTGATAGCCAGCACCGGTGATATCGATGATGATGGGATCGAGTTCGCAATCTTCGTCGCAGCCGGACTCGCAACAACCGTCGCCGTCACAGAACTCGCCATCGCCGCCGTTGCAATCGTCGTCTTCGACACACTCACCGCAACCGCCGCCGCCGCCTTCTCCGCCTCCGCCGCCTCCCCCATCGGGTGTCGCATCCTGCTCGTCCTGCCCGCTACCACCGTTGACGCTCCGTGTACACGAAGTTCCTCCGTTTAGGTTAAGATTCGATAGCGCGACGTCTTGCGTTGACACTGAGCTATAAATCTGCTGACACGCACCCGTATATCCGTACATAATGTCCGGGACGTTCGTGCACGCCGGCGAAGGTGAGTCATCCAGACCGCTGCTATGCCCGATCTCGTGAGCCATGATGGCACCAAGATTCGCGGAGGACGTTCCCACGGCGGTGGGGGAGAGCGTCATATTGCGTTGCGTCAGTCCGATGTTCGCGCAGGCGGGTCCGGAAGAGCTGCCTTCAGTCACAGTAATGTCGGCTTGGCTTACATTCGTCGTAACCTGGAAGTAGTATCCAGTAGTATTTCCGTACTGATCTTTCGCGCTGTTCCATAGGCCGGCCGCGACATTCGCGGCGGCCGTTACGTTCGAGCCGGCGGAGCCGAAGGTGGAATCAATGTAAATGTTGATTATTCGGCGGCCCGACCCATCAGGCGCCGCTCCGTGACCTGCAGCTGGAGTCTGGTCCGAGTAGCATCCTGCAGGGCAGGTCTGGGCGAAGGCGGCATGGTATCCACCTAGGACAACATACCCGAGCACAAATGAAGAAACCTGTAGTGTGCGCATAGTGATCCTCGCTTCGGTTGTCGGGGCTTGCAGGCGCTACCTTCGCGGCAGCGAATTGATTCCTTGGCTCAATTCACGTAACGAGTTGTGGAAGCGCGTTGCGATGTCAGAGGCCACAACGTTTGCGGAGAGCGGTCTTACATGATCGCCGTCCAGCTCGTAGACGCCCGATAGCCCCCCATGAACTGCCGTTACGAGAGTGCCGGCGCGAGCTTCGAGGAATAATAGATAGGTGTGCCCGACGGTGAGGCGTTGGGTGATCGGGCTATCGCTTATGATCGCAACGCCGTCAATCTTGAGCCTGCCTCCCGATACAGCTACGAGCAACTCGCCGGGTCCAAGCGCGGGCAGCCCATCCGGAATCGCGCCAGCAGGAGGAAGGACTAAAGGGCGGTCTCCGGCCACTGCCTCCGTGATGCTTACGGTGTACCAAGTCGTCAGGGCATCATCGTAGGAGCCGCTGGGAACCGACTTACTCGATCGGATCGTCGCGACCGCGACGACAGTGCCGTCGATGAAATCGCTGAGGCCGTCCGAAATCAGCGGAGTCTCCACGGGCACCGGGACCACGAGACTACTCTTTCCTTCCTTCCGAGCCTGCCGGGCGAGGTCATATAGGCTCCGCACGTGAAGGCGCTCCAGGTCGGTCGGCGGCTGTTGGGCCGACAGGACCAGCGCGGGCAGGACAATTATCCCGGCGAATGCCATCATTAGTTGTTGCAGGGCGACCATAAGGAAGGAGCCGGAAAGGCTAAGCAGGGTGGCGAGTAAAACGTATACACGATTCAGCATGAGTCCCTTTCTTCACTGTAGATAATCCGGCATTGCGTCTCACCGTCCGCTAGCCCTTGGATCGCGATCCACATGACTTGGACGCCATCTGCAATGCTTCCCAAATATATAGCAGCCCTGCGCGTTCTACAATGGCCACCCTGCCCGGCAAACCGGCCAATTCGACAGCGCTAACGCAGAGCAAGCCGCATTTCGATCCGGACAAACTGCGATATTGACATTTTATCGAAGCTCCAGTACTGTCGAATTCAGTTTCGGAATTCACTTCTAAGTGAGGGTTTATTTTTATGGCATCCTCCTCAACCGCACCCAGCCCGGAACCGCAAAAAATCCAGAGAATTCTATTCTTCGGCTCCGATCTTCTGGCGCTGGCTCGCATACTTCCCAGATTTCACGGTGCTGAATTAGTTCATATTCACGATCGAGACGCAGTTGAAGCGGACTCGTTTAAAGATATCGATTTCGTGGTGTGCTCGCCGGATTGCTTCCGGTCGGCCCTAAAGCCTCCAGCGAGAGAACCGGACCACACGCCGCGTCCGACGGCGCGTCGCCGCGAGATTGCGCAGCTCGTTTCCAAAGGATTGTCGAACGGCGAGATCGCTCACGTCATCGGAATGAGCGAGCGCGCGGTTAGAGGCGAGGTGAGCGCTTTGCTCATGCTCTTTGAAGCTTCCAACCGAACCGAGCTTGCGTCACTGATTACCGAAGGCGAAGCCGCCTGAGGATCGAGGGCGCTCTGGCGCTTGCCGATTACTGGCGCAGCGGCGCGGCTACCGGAAACTGGCTGTAAATCAGCTCTTTTTCTTCAGGCGAGAACTTTTGCTGGAATTCTTCGCTATAGAGCTGCTTGCGCCGCTCGGCGCCGGGAGCAAACGTTTTTATCCGCTGGATCTCCTGGTTCACCGCCTGACGACGCTCCGGAGGCAGATTGAACATTGCCTGTAGCCGTTGCAATTGCCGTTCCCGCTGCTCCGCCGGCATATCGTCGAACTTCTGGAGTTGCTGCTCGACGCGCGCCCTCCGCGGCGGCGGAAGCTTGGCCAGCTCCTTTTCCCGCTGCTCCGGCTTCATATCGAGAAACCGTCTCAGCTCCACCGCCGGATTCGGCTGCGGCTGGGCATTTTTCGGGGGTTTCCACTGCTGCGCGGGCGGCTTTCTCTGCACGGGCGTCGGCTTGGCGGCGCCTTCGGATGCCTTCACCTGCGCGAACACTCCCGGCATGCAGGCAGACACTGCCAGTAACGCCGTCGCGACAGGGAATCGCATCCGCATCAGTTTATACCAAGCCGTGGGATCAAATACAGCTACATCGAAGCCGGCGCCAACACATCCAATTCGTCGAGCGCGTTGGCGACCTGTTCGATATCCACATGTGTCGCGACCTGCGCCGGCTGTGTCGCGAACTGCTCCGGCTGGATCGGCGCGCTGTCCGGTGCGGGCTTGGGGCCGTGCACCATCAGCCCGATCGTGAGCACGGCGCACGCCGCCGCGAGCGAAACCGCGGGCTTCCAGAAACCGGCCGGCGAAGCAGGCGGAAAAATGCTGCGCAGCCATTTTTGCCAGGCCGGGGCCGTCTCTTCGGTCGCGATGCGGGCGTACAGCCGCGCGTTAAAATCCCCGGAAACCGCGGGCGCGGTCCAATGATCCAGCGCTTCCCAAACCTGGCGCTGCTCCGCTACCGCCCGGAGACAATCGCCGCACTGCTCCATGTGCCGTTCAAACTCAGCCGCGCGCGCGGCGTCAAGCGCGCCGGCGCAATAATCGAATACGATTTCACGCTCTTTCGAGTTTCGTGCGCAATTCATGTTCTTCCCTCATCAATCAAGCCATGTGCGAATCAAGCCATGTGCGCGAGCCGCGCCCGCAAGGATTCGTATGCCCGGAACAACAGCGATTTTACCGCCGATTCCGAGCACCCCAGCGTGCGTGCGATCTGAGAGTATTCGAGATCCTGATATTTGTGCATCAGGACCGCCGCGCGCTGCTTCTCCGGCAGCGCCTCGATCGCTTGTCTGACTTCGCGCAGCTTTACTTCGTAAACCATCTCCTGCTCGATGGTCTGCTGCCGGTCGGCCACTTGCCGGTCCATCCCGTCGAGCAAATCCTCGTCCAGGCTCTCCTGGTGTTTCTCCTTCTTGCCGTCCCGGATCCAGTTCAGCGCCAGATGCGTCGCGATCCGGAACAACCAGGTGGTGAACTTCGCGGTGGGTTCATAGGTGGCGCGGCTCCGGTAAACGCGCAGAAAAACTTCCTGTGCGAGTTCCTCTGAAACCGGCTGATTCTGCACCATCCGATATAAAAAATGAACCACCGGACCGCGATGGCGCTCCAGCAACAACCCGAAGCTGGTGTCATCGCCCGCACGAACCCGCAGCATCAGCTCGGCGTCTCGTTCCAGGGCGGCAACTGCCTCCATGTCCTTCCTAACCCCGCAGTTACCGGAATGTTGCGGCTCCGGAGCGAGGTCCGGCGGCCCCTCTTCGCGAGGCTCGACGTCCTGAGGCGGATGCTCCCGCATTACTCTCCCTTGAGCGAACGCTCGAGCAGGTCCCGAAGCGCCTCGCGCGGCGCCTTTCCCGAATACATGACAGCGTGCATCTGTTCAATAATCGGCAAATTCACGCTGAACTTGCGGCCCAATTCGACAGCGGCCTGGCAGGTGTCGATTCCCTCGGCGACCATCGGCATTGAGGCCACGATCGCCGCCAGTTCCCTGCCCTTGGCCAGTTCGATCCCGACCTTACGATTTCGACTGAGTTCCCCGGTGCAGGTTAGTACTAAATCGCCCAGTCCCGCCAGACCTGCCAGCGTCTTGGGCTGGCCGCCCATCGCGACCGCAAGCCTGGTGATTTCGGCCAACCCCCTGGTGATCAGCGCAGCCAGCGTATTGTTTCCCAGTCCCAATCCCTGGCAGACCCCCGCGCCGATCGCGATCACGTTTTTGAGCGCTGCGCCCACCTCGACGCCGGTCATGTCCGGATTGGTATAGGGCCGGAAGGTAGGACTAGAAAACGCCGCCTGCACCTGTTCGGCGACGCGCGGATCGTTAGAGGCGACCACCAGCGCCGCCGGCTCTCCACGCGCGACCTCGCGCGCAAAGGTCGGCCCGGAGAGCACCGCGATTCGCGGCTCGAAACGCGCCCCGATTACTTGCCCGAGCACCTCCGACATGCGCAGCAGCGTCCCCTGCTCGAGACCCTTGGTCGCGCTGACGAACGTCATGGAAGGGTGGAGGTGGGGCAACGCGCCGGCGAAGGTCCGGCGGGCGTAGCGCGCGGGCGTCACGCCAATTACGAATTCCGCGCCGTCGAGCGCGCGTTCGAGCGAAGTTTCCACCTCGACGCGATCCGGCAACTTCAATCCCGCGAGATACATGTCGTTTTCGCGCGTCGATTCAATTCGCGCCGCGAGATCGCGCTCATACACCCACATGCGAACGCGCTCGAACCGCGGGGCGAGCGCGATCGCCAGAGCCGTGCCCCAACTCCCACCGCCCAGAATCGAGAGAGTCATGGAAAAAACGTCTTCATTTGCGTTTATTCGCGTTTATTCGCGGCCAAAAAGTTTTTTTTCGTCATCGCCGATTCCATCGAAACACGCTCTCATTCCCCGCGCGCAGACGCTCAACGTTGTCTTTGTGACGCACCACGATGAACCCACCCGCAAGCAGCGAGGCGATCCACACCGGCGCCGGAGGATGCAGGATCATCCACACTCCGAACGGAAACAGCCCGGCGCAGATCACCGACGCCGCCGAAATATGCCGGGTCACCGCGACGACGATCACGAACAGGACCAGGATCGCCAGCATCGGCACAGGCGTCAGATACAGAAACGCGCCGATGAAGCTCGCGACGGCCTTGCCGCCCTTGAATTTCAGAAACACCGGATAAGCATGTCCCAGCATCACCGCCAGCGCGGCGGCGCTCATCCACGTCTCGTCACCGTGGGTCGCGAAATCGGCGTGCCAGACGGCCAGCGCGCCTTTCCCGATATCCAGCAGCAGCGTCGCGACCGCAACCGCGCGTCCGGTGGTGCGTAGGACGTTGGTCGCGCCGGTATTCCCGCTTCCCGACGCGCGCACGTCCTTGCCCGTCGTCATTTTCACCAGCAGGTATCCGAACGGAATGCTGCCGATCAGGTACGCGAAGATAATCGCCAGGAAGCCGTGCGTCATGCTGTCAACCCGAATTCGGCGAGCCTGGTGTAGCGCCCCGCCGCCGATAAATACAGGTGGAACGCGGTCGCGCGAAACGCGCCGAACTCGGCCGCTTCGATCTTCCCGATGGCATCGCGCAGCGCGTCCAATGAACCACGCTGCGAACCACGCTGCGGAACCCGCTCCCGAATTCGCGCGAGCGTCAGGTGCGCAGTAAATTCGCGATCCGCTTTGGCGACGCCGATCGCGTGGACGGCCGCATCGGTTGCGTGGGCGAGCGATTCCAAGGCCGCGCCCGCGTGCACTCCGGCCCACAAGACCCGCGGATTCCGCGCATTCGGGAACCAGCCGAGGCCGCCAATCGCGACCTCGATCGCGCCCGGCGATCCCACGCCTCTGAGCGCCCGCTTCAACTCCTCCAGGCGCTGCTCGGGCCATTCGCCGATGAACCTGGTGGTCACGTGCAGCTTTTCCGAGCGAGTCCAGGCGAGCCTCGCGAGCGGCCGCAGCCGCGCGATCAGCGCCGCCAGATGTTCCTCGATGCTTTCAGGTAGATCAATGGCGGTAAATAAGCGCATTTCCGAAGACTTCTAGTGTACTTACCTTTTAACCAAATCCGCGCGCCCTGCCGTTTACTGAGCAGGTGTTCCATGATGAAAAAACTTGCCGGCGCCATGCTCGTCTATGCGGTGCTTCTCCACGCTGCCGATTTCTGGACCAACATCTTTACGGAATGGACCGATAAAGACGTTCATAAGATGATGGAGAGCTCGCCTTGGGCGAAGAAACTCGACATCGCCACGGGCGAAGGAGGCGCCGGAGTGGGCGCGGGCGATCGATTCAGAGCCGGGGGCATCGGCGGCACCCGAACGCCGGGCTCGAACAGCAGTTCGGTGGGCAGCGACAGCGGGCAGGATACGATCCCTCTCTACATTCGATGGCAGAGCGCGCTGCCGGTGAAACAGGCCGCGATGCGCATGAAATACGACGCCGAAGTCGGGACATCGCCGGAAGCACAGGCAATCCTCGGGTCGACCGAGCCTAATTACCTGATTGCGGTGGAGGGCCTCACCCGCAAAATAACCGGCGGAGGCGATGGGGACGCGCTCAAGAAGGAGCTGATCGATCAGACCGCGCTGGTGATCAAAGGCAGGAATCCGATTGCGCCCGTCGATTGCAGCATCTCCGGCCAGGAGAAAATCACAGCCGTGTTCGTGTTCCCCAAAACCGCACCGATCGTTCTTGAGGACAAGGAGGTGGAGTTTCAATCGAAGATCGGAACGCACACGGTTAAGCAGAAATTCCATCTCAAAGAGATGATGTACTTCGACCGGCTCGCGCTCTAGCCTCGGAACCGGGCATCTCGCGCGAAGCTCGTCACCGTACTCGCGTGCTGTATACTGTTGCACTGGACTTCCAGCGTGAAAAAATTAGCTGTTTCGATCTTCGTATTCGCGTTCTCTCTGTGGGCCGCCGACTTCTGGACCAAGCCGTACACCGACTGGACCGATAAAGACCTTCAAAAGATGAGCGAGAACTCGCCCTGGGCGAAGGAGTACAACGTTGCCACGGAGACCGGCGGAGCGCCCGAGAACGGGAGCAGTCGCGGCAAGGGCGGAGGAGGCGGAAGCGGCGCGAACGGGCCACAGATCAGCGGCGTGGACGTCACGGGCAGCGCGGTCAATCTTGTGATTCGCTGGCAGAGCGCGCTGCCGGTGAAGGAGGCATTCGTTCGCCGCAAGTACGGCGCCGAAGCGGCGATTTCGCCGGACGCCAAGAAGATTCTCGAGGCGGACGAGCCCGCCTATGTGATCGTGGTGTCGGGGCTAAACCGCAGGCTGCTGAGCGGAACCGACCCCGAGACCGTCAAGAAGACCATGCTCGATCAGACCTCGCTGGTCATCAAAGGCAGGGAGCCGATCAAGCCCGAGGATTTCCGGCTGAACGGACAAGGAAGAGTTGACGCCGTGTTCGCGTTCCCGAAAACCAATCCCATCACGGCCGATGACAAGGAAGTCGAGTTCCAATCCAAGCTGGGCACACTGATCGTCAGGCAGAAATTCCGCCTCAAGGACATGACCTACAACGGCAAGCTCGAACTGTAAAGTGCGGCGGCCGCTGCCGCGATCCTTCTACGCGCGCCCCACTGTCGAGGTCGCGCGGGCCTTGCTCGGCAAAATCATTTCGCACGGCGAAGCTTCGGGGCGTATCGTCGAAACGGAAGCTTATCTCGGAATCGATGATGCGGCCGCGCACTCCGCCCGCGGAATCACCGATCGAACCCGCGTCATCTTCGGCCCGCCTGGGCATGCCTACGTGTACCTGATCTACGGGATGCACGAATGCCTGAATCTGGTCGCCGAACCGGAGGGTATCGCGGGATGCGTATTGATTCGCGCGATCGAGCCGGTAAGTGGAATCGCGGTCCCGGCCAACGGTCCGGCGAAACTGACGCGAGCGCTGGGCATCACGCGCCGGCATAATGGCGCCGACGTGACACGCGGTCCGATCGTGGTATCGCCGCCCGCGCAACCCGAGGCGTTTGAGATCGGCGTCTCCCCGCGTATCGGGATTTCAAAGTCGGCGGATCTGCCGCTGCGGTTTTTCGTCAAGGGGAGCAAGTTCATAAGCCGCAAATGAACGCGAATGCACGCCGATAAATCTACTCATATCTCAACGCCTCGGTCGGATTCAACCGCGCGGCGCGGTTCGCCGGCAGGATTCCGAACAGCAGCCCCACCAGCAGCGACACCGTGAACGCCACCACGATCGAGAGCGGCGAGATGGGAATCTGGATCTCATCCGTGAAAAACTGCACGCTCAGCGGAATCGCGACGCCGATCAGAATCCCGATAAATCCGCCGCCCACGCTGATCAGCACCGCTTCTGAGAGAAATTGCTCGAGCACGTCGCGCCGCGCCGCACCCACCGCCATTCTCAACCCGATCTCCCGGGTTCGCTCCGTTACCGTGACCAGCATGATGTTCATGATGCCGATTCCCGAAATAATCAGCGCGATCGCCGACACCACGATCAGCACGGCATTCAGGATCGCCGCGATCTGCCGCGCCGTATCCAGAATCGCGTTGAGGTTCATCACGCTATAGTGCGCGCCGGCGCGATGGCGGCTTTCGAGCAGGCGTTGAACCATCTGGGTCGCCTGTTCGACGCCCGCCTGGCTGCGGACCTGAACGTACAGCGGATCGATACGTTCGATCTGCGCGAAATCCTTCAACACCGTGATCGGGATCAGGATGTTGTCGCCGGAAAGCTCGGTCGCGCCGAAGGTCGACACTTTTTCCTTGAACGTCCCGATTACCGTGAACGGAAGTCCGTGCAGCTTGACGACTTTTCCGACGGCGGCGGCCTGGGTGCCGAACAGGCGCCTCGCAAGCTTCTCGGTCGGGAGCGCCACGTGAGCCCTTTGGCCGACCTCCCCGCGGTCGAAGAAACGCCCGGCGAGCAGTTCGAGATTCCGCACCACCGGATAATACTCATCGGCGCCCAGGATCGCGATGTCTTCTTCGTGCCCCGCCACGCGCATACGGTCGAGATTATTCATGACGCCGGTAGCGGCGATGATGCGCGATCCGAGCTGCTGGCGCACCGCTTCGACGTCGCCGGTCTTGATGTAGTCGGCAGCCGTGGCGACGCTCGCGCCATTGTTCCCCGCCTCATAATTGGCGATGATCAGGTTCGAACCGATGCGCTGGATCTGATTGAGGATGTAGTCGCGGCTGGTGAGCGAAATGGTGACCACCAGGATCACGCTGGCGTTGCCGATCACCAGGCCGAGCGCGGTGAGGAAGGCGCGAAGTTTATTGGCGCGGAGCGCTTCGATGCTCGACCGGAGCGCCTCTATATGAAACATTACCCGATCTTTTTGAGGAGCGCCTCGGCCTGCTCGCGCGGCGGATCGTCGGGCGTGAGCGGTGAACGGAGATAGCGCTCAAGCAGCTCGCGCGCCTGCGGCAGGTTGCGCCGGTTCTCGACGTAAGCGTTGGCGCGCTCGAACAGGATTTGCGGATCGTTGGGCGCCATGCGCGAGGCCCGCTCAAACATCGCCTCGCTTTCGTCGATCCGGCCGCGCTTGGCCAGATATTTCGCCAGCGCGACGACGCGGCTCACCTGCCGCGGGGCGACATCGGCCGCCCGGCGAAGCTGCTCCTCGGCCGCGGCATACTGCTTGCGCTTTTCTTCGATCACTGCTTGCGCGTAATGCCCCTCGGCGGGGTCGGTGCGTGCGATCGTCTCCGCCAGCGCTTCGGCCTTCTGCACGCCGCCGCCGAGGAAACCGGGCGCGTCCAGATAGAAATCGAGCAGGTCGCCGGTGGCCTCCTTGTTCGAAGGATCGAGCGCGACGGCGTGTTCGAGCATCTGGCGAGCCTTGGACGCGTAGCCCGGCGCCGTAAACGGGCCGGCAGTCTCCGCGCGGCGTCCATAGGCGCGCCCGAGCCACAGCAAAATCTGCGGGTCCTTGGGATCCATCGCCGCGGCGCGCTCGAGCGTGTCGGTCGACTTTTTGTACTCCGCCAGCATGAAATAGTTCTGGCCAATCAGATGCAGGACTGCGGCGTTCTTCGGCTGCACCGGTAGCAGTAAAGCCAGCGATTCCTGGTAGTTAGTGCGATGGTACAGCTCGTGGGCGCGTTCAAACTCCGGCGTCGCGGCCGAAACGACCGCGCACACCGCTAGTAAACCGGGGATTGCTGCGAGCCTGACCATCCAGAGTCCTGTTTTGAGCTTACAACGCTTGGACGCTCCGAGTCGGATTTAGGATGCGGAAAACTCGCGGGTAACGCGCCCTAACCAACCACGTTAGAATCAAACTATCCGTGGCATCACCTACCCGAGCACTTACCGTTCGCCAATTCTTCGGCCGGCGAGGGCTGCTCTCGGAGTGGCATCCCCACTATGAGCACCGGCCCGGGCAGATCGAGATGGCTGAAGCGGTCGAGTCCGCGCTCGCCGATAAGCGACACCTGATCGTCGAGGCCGGGACCGGCACTGGAAAAACGCTCGCGTACCTGGTGCCCGCGATTCTATCGGGCCGCCGCGTGGTGATTTCGACCGGCACGAAAAATCTTCAGGAGCAGTTGTTCTTCAAGGACATCCCGTTCCTTGAAAAACATCTGGGCCCGCTGTGCGCCTGTTACATGAAAGGCCGCTCCAACTACGCCTGCCGCCAGAAAATCTACGACGCCGATAAGGAGCCGGTGCTCGAGGGACTCGAAGAGGTCGCCGATTTTCAGATTATTCAGGAGTGGGAAAAAACCACCGAGACCGGCGACCGCGCCGAGATCAAGACGCTGCCCGAATCGAGCTCGGCGTGGGCCAAGATCGACGCGCGCAGCGACATGTGCACCGGCCAGAAATGCAAGCAGTTCGAGCGCTGCTTCATCACGCGCATGCATCAGAAAGCGCTCGAGAGCGACATCATTATCGTCAATCACCACCTTCTTTTCGCGGACCTGGCGGTGAAGGAGGGCGACAACGCCGGCATCATTCCCGAATACAACGCCGTTATTTTCGATGAAGCGCACGAAGTGGAGGATATCGCGGGCCAGTATTTCGGCGTGTCGGTTTCAAGCTATCAGTTCGAGGAGCTCACGCGCGACGTGGCGGCGGTCGCGCGGCGAAAAGAATTCGGATCGGGCGAGCTCGATCGCGTGCTGACCACGCTCGGCGAGCGCGCGGCGTATTTTCTGGCGCTCTTCGGTTCGCTGTTCCAGGGCTCCGAGGGCCGTGCGGGATTCCGCTCGCACGAGGCCTTTCTGATGGAGAACGAGGAGGTCTATCGCGACGTGCTGGCCGGCCTCGAGCTGGTCGCGCTGCGCCTGGAAATGTTGAAGGCCGCGCCGGAGGAGGCCCTGCCGCTGGTGAGCCGGGCGCGCGAAATCGCACGGCGCCTCCAATTCTGGATGGAGACGCCCAGCCGCGCCTACGTGTACTGGATCGAGCGGCGCGGCCGCGGAACGTTTTTGCAGGCCACGCCGATCGACGTTGCGCAACTGCTCGACGAAAAGCTTTTCGACAAGCTCGACACGGTGGTGCTGACCTCGGCGACGTTGGCAGTTGGCGGCGCGTTTGAATTCGTCGAGACGCGGCTGGGCGTGCGCAGCGCGCGATCGCTGGTGGTCCCCAGCCATTTCGATTATCCCAAACAGGCCCTGTTCTATGTGCCGCAGAACCTTCCGGACCCGCGCAGTCCCGCGTTTACGGCGGCCGCGGCGACCGAGATCATCGAGCTGCTGACGCACAGCCGCGGGCGCGCCTTCGTGCTGTTCACCAGTTATCAGCAGATGCGGCTGATCTACGATCGCGTTTCGCTCGAAATTCCGTATCAGACGCTGATGCAGGGCACCGGGCCGCGCAACGCGCTGCTCGACGAGTTTCGCTCGACGCCCAACGCGGTGTTGTTCGGAACTTCGTCGTTCTGGCAGGGCGTCGACGTGCCGGGCGAGCAGTTAAGCTGCGTAATCATCGACAAGCTG
>Ga0182024_10012860_pt1 | contig 16472 bp, 11 predicted proteins | sample P32metaG_FD_120480 | JGI IMG/M metagenome (GOLD analysis project Ga0182024, IMG submission 120480) | Permafrost microbial communities from Stordalen Mire, Sweden - P3-2 metaG (Illumina Assembly) | ecosystem: Environmental > Terrestrial > Soil > Wetlands > Permafrost | place: Sweden: Stordalen... | reverse complement strand
TGATGGGGTTGTCTTTGTCGACGAGGTTTGCTCTCAGCGTCCCGGGAGTCGTCTCGCTCATGCCCGCGTTGTCGGAGGTGCCAAAGCCGCCGATACCGCCGTTGGCGACGGCGGTGTCCCCGATTGAAATGTTGTCGGTGCCGTTGGAGTGAGCGTCCTTTGCGTTCGGCTCGCCGGCGCAGGCCGACGTGAGGACGAGTGCTACGAGGGCACGCCCTGCTGCGTGCGGAGAATGTGAGCGATCGACCATGAAGGGTGAAGGTTCTAGCAAACCCTGAGGGTTTGGTGAGCGGCGAAGCGACTGCCCGCCCGAGGTGCGGACGCGCTCACCCGGCGCTCTTCTTGCCGCCGACTTCGAGGATGATCCCAAGTGCTGCGGTCCACACCACTCCGAGCGGGACGAGACTCCAGAGGCCGCGCAGCCCCGCCGCTTCGCCGAGGTTGAACGCGTCCCACTCGTGGCCTTGCGCCGTGTACGCCAGACCGAGCATCCCGCTCGGGGTCACGCCTTTCACGCTGAGGTAGCCGTGACGGAAGAGAGGAAGGACGAAGGTGGAGAGCGGATGCAGCATGTCGGGTGCCGAGATTTCGGGGCTTGGTGAGAGCACGAAGCGTTGGTCGGCAAACTCCGGCATGACGGCGACTGCCATCGTACAAATCGCGATGCTCCAGCCCACGAGGAGGAGGCAGGCGGCCATCGAGGCGGCCCCGTAGGGCGCGCGCATGCGGCGGACTCGCTCGAAGCCGCGGCCGGCGAGAAGGACTGCGAAGGGAAGCATCGGAACGGCATAGCGCGGGCCCATGGACGCCCCCGCCCTCCAGCGAAGGTGACTGGCGCTCAAAAGGAGAAAGTACGCCGTCATGCCGATCGCCAGCCACCCCTCGGAGCGCACCTTCGTGTCTCTGGCCATGTCCACCGCGCCAGGCAGCGCGAAGAGGAGGAACGGCGAGAGAGGCAACAGCCCGCGCATCTCTCCGAAGACGATCTGGCCGAGGGGCCGAAGCCTCGGGACGCCGACCCCGAAGAGACCTCGATCGACCACCTCCTTGAGGTGCTCCTCCGCGAAGTAGGTGTAGCTCAGCGTGAAAGGGTTATCGAAGCAGGCCGCGTTGTACCCCATCAAGAGCAGGAGAGGCGCTGCTCCTCCGAGTACGAACGGAACCATTCTTCTCCAGTCGAGGACGACGATTCCGTAGAGAAAGAGGAAGACGCACGCGACGGCGGCGGGGTACTCGGAGATCGTCGCCCACGAAGCGAGCGCACCTGCCACCGGAACGGGCCACCGCGCGCCCGCCGCCTCGCGACCCGTTTTCGCTGCGTGCAGCAAGCAGAACGCTCCCATGAGGAGCGCGGCCACGAATTGATGAGCAAAGTAGAGAGTCGCGTACGCGAATGCGTTCGTGCCGAGGGCCCATGCGGCGGCTGCCAGTGCCGCGAGGAGTCGGCGGACCCCCATTCCGTGAAGCGTCAGGAACAGGAAGGCTGCAGCAAGGGAAGTGGCGGTATCGATGACGATGACGGTCACGGCATGCATCGCCGCCGCTCGCTCGGGACGCGGCCATCCGACGGCGTGGAAGACCCCGTACGGCAGCACAGAAGCGAACGAGAGTCCGGGGGCTTTGTCCGTGTAGTAGTGGCCGCCCTTGAACGATCGGTCGAACGTATTGGCCGCGTAGGTATCGATGGTAAATCGCCCTTCCTCTACGATCGCGCGCACGAGATCGAAGCGGGAGTTCTGGTTGATGCCCGAGCCTTGGACGAAATAGGCGTTCGATACGAAGACGGCGACGAAGAGCGCGAGGGCGGTGTATTTAATCGCCGCGGGTGGGGTCATCGCCCACCCCGGCGCGACATCGGGCCCATGTTCTTGCCGATGACGCCCCGTCTCTGGAGGAGCTTGATGACTTCGACGGCGGGCACGATCGACAGCGACAGGAGGAGCAACGTGGCCCACTGGCCGGGCGTCAGCCAGGACGTCCGAAACACGGGGCGAAGCGAAGGTACGAAGACGAGCATGTGAATCGCGGCGCTCAGCACCACGGCGAGGACAAGCGGCCGAGACACGAGGGGTTTCAGCGTGACGATGGACGCGACTCTCGATCGGCAATTGGCCGCGTGAAACAACGGGCTCAGCGCGAGAAGGGAGAAGGCGACGGCGCGGGCCGTGTTTCCTGTCTCTCCTTGATCGAGCGCCCAAGGAATGAGGTAGCACGCGAGTGCCGCTCCCCCCATCCAGAGGCCGACCGCGGCGATGCCGAGGTACTCGCGCCCTCCGAGTAAGCCGGCGGACGGTTTCCGAGGCGGCTCGAGCATTTGGGTCGGGTCGGGTGGGTCGATGCCGAGCGCGAGCGCCGGGAGCCCGTTCGTGACGAGATTGATCCATAGGATCATGAGCGGCGTGAGCGGCTTGAGGCCTCGAACGAAAGAGGAGGCGAAGACGGCCACGAGCAGGCCCGCGTTGCTCGAGAGCAGGAAGAATATGAACTTCTGAATGTTCCGATAGATCGCTCGTCCTTCGCGGACGGCCTCCACGATCGAAGCGAAATTGTCATCGGCGATGACCATGTCGGCAGCCTCGCGCGCGACGTCCGTGCCGTCCTTGCCCATCGCGACTCCGATGTCGGCTTCGCGCAGCGCCGGCGCGTCGTTCACGCCGTCGCCGGTCATGGCCACGACGTGATCCTTCTTCTTGAAGGCGCGCACGATGCGGAGCTTTTGGGCAGCCGTGACGCGGGCGAAGACGCGCGTGCTCTCGAGCCGCGTGTCGAGATCCTGGTCGCTCATCGCTTCCAGCTCCGTCCCGGAGATCGCCAGACTCCCTTCTTCCCAAAGGCTGAGCTCTCTCGCGATGGCGACAGCGGTGAGCTTGTGATCGCCCGTGATCATGACTGCGCGGACTTGCGCCTCTGCGCACGCGCGGATGGCCTCTTTTACGCCCTCCCGCGGGGGGTCCATCATGCCGACGAGTCCGAGGAAGGTAAGCCGTTGCTCGAGCTCGGAAGAGGCGCCGACCTTTGCGTTGGAACCATCGGCCGACAGATCCCGGCGCGCGATCGCGAGCACCCGCAAGGACGTCGCGCTCATCCGTTCAGCTTCACGCTCGATGCCTTTGCGCGCCTCGCTCTCGAGTGGAACGGGTCCGCCCTCCGCTTCGACGAACGAGCACAGAGGCAAGAGCACGTCCGAGCTCCCCTTCGTGTGCACGATCTCGCGGCCGTCGGCGTCGAGGGTCACGATCGTCATTCGCTTGCGGTCGCTGTCGAAGGGCACTTCGTGAACGACTTGAACGGCTTCGGCCAACGGCTCGCGCGGCAGGCCGCCTTTCGCCGCGAGCGTAAGCAGGGCTCCTTCGGTCGGATCGCCGATCGTCTTCCACGCGCCCGCTTTCGTCTTTTCGAGGCGCGCGTTGTTGCAGAGCGCGGCGCTTGAGAGGAGGTGCCGGAGTGGAGAAGGGAGGGGCGACGAGACCTTCTGTCCTTCGTCGCCGAGGATCTCCCCGCTCGGATCGTAGCCTACCCCGGTGACGCGAAAGGTCCTCCCCCCGGCGTGAATCTCACGCACCGTCATCTGGTTTTGGGTGAGCGTGCCGGTCTTGTCCGTGCAGATCACCGTCGCTGATCCCAGAGTCTCGACGGCCGCAAGCTTGCGCATGATCGCGCCGCGCTTGGCCATTCTTTGCATCCCGAGAGCGAGCGTGATCGTCGTAATGGCGGGCAGACCTTCGGGGATAGCGGCGACGGCCAGGCTCACGGCTTCGAGCAAGAGCTCGTGCCACGTCCGCTCGTGCTGCATCAGGCCCCGCGCGAAGAGCAGTCCCGAGAGCGCGAGGCAGGCCCAGAGAACGCGCTTGCCGAAGCGATCGAGCCTTTGCTCGAGCGGCGTCTTGCGCTCCCCGGCGCCGGAGATGAGCTCGCTGAGCTTGCCGAGCTCGGTACCCTTTCCGATCGCGACGACGACCGCGCGCCCCTTGCCGCGCACGAGGTTCGTGCCAAGGAAGAGCATCGTCGCGCGGTCGCCGAGCGGCGCGTCGTGCGCGATGAGCGCGAGGGCGTCCTTGCCGACCGGCGCAGATTCGCCGGTGAGCGCGCTCTCTTCCGCGGCGAGGTCGAGCGTCTGCAGCAGGCGCGCGTCGGCGGGTACGGCGTCGCCGGCTTCGAGCTCGAGGATGTCGCCGACAACGAGCTGCGTCGCGCGGATCGTCGCTACGTGGTCGTCCCGCCGCACCCGCGCGTGCGGCGTCTGCATCTTCTGCAGAGCGTCGAGCGCCGCCTCTGCCCGTCGCTCCTGGAAGAACCCGAGGATGGCGTTCAAGCTGACGATGATCAGAATCGCGATCGCGTCCCCGTAGCGAACGAGCAGGGGCTCGAACGACCGGCTCGCGCCGTCGACGATCGCGATCGCCGCTGCCGCCAGCAACGTCAAAACGATCGGGTTCGTGAATTGGGAGGCGAGCTGCACGAGCGCGCTCGGCCGCGGAGGCGGAGGGAGCTCGTTGGGACCGTCCTTGGCCAAGCGCGCCGCGGCATCCGCGGACGAAAGCCCCCGTGCAGCGTCGGCCGCGACGCGATCGAGGATGGCGTCGCAACTCTCTGCGTGAAGCGGCGGTGCGCCCAACGATCCTTCCTACCGCCCCATCTTGCGTTGCTCGGCCTGGTGCTCGGCCTCGAGCTCCTCGAGGGCGGCGGCGAGCTCCTCCTGCTCACCGACGGACGGGCCCTTCGCCGTGGTCTCTGCTGGCGGGGCCTCCACGCGCACCGGCACGTTCACCTGAGGAGACGGGGTGGGCTCGGGCGGCGCGAGGCCCATCTTTCGCTTGAGCGCCAGCAAATCCTCGTCGGCTCCGGCCGTCTTTTCGAGATTCGCGAACTGAGACGTGAGGGAGTCGCCCGTGTACTCCTCTTGAATCTCGCTCGCGGCCTCGGCTTCGGCCTCGAGCTGGTCGATCTTGCCCGCCATACGGTCGAAGGTCTCGAACGCGCTCTGATCGCGCAGGCCGCTCATCGTCTCTTGGATCGCCTTCTGCGCCTCCGCGCGCTTCTTTCGGGCGATGAGGACGTTCTTCTTGCGCTTCGCCTCCTCGATCTTGTCGTTGAGCATCCGGAGCGCTTTTTTCAGCTGCTCGACGGCGGCCTTTTGCTTCGCCCACTGGTCCTTGAATGTCGCGGCGAGCTGGTCGTGCTCCTTCTTGCGGGCCAGCGCTTCTTTCGCGAGCTCCTCATTTCCGGCACGCAGAGCCATCATGGCGCGCCGCTCCCATTCGCCCGAGTTGGCCACCTCCTGCTCGAACTGCTTGGCCAGGCGCTTCTCGTCCGCGATCGACGCGGCGACTTGCTTCTTCGCCTCGGTGAGCTGACTGCTCATGTCGAGGACGACCTGATTCAGCATCTTCTCGGGATCTTCCGACTTGCTGATGAGGTCGTTGAGATTCGACTTGATGAGCTGCGCGAGGCGGCTGAAAATCCCCATCGTCCTTTGTCCTTCGAGCAATCCCGCCGATCGGGCGGGGCGATCGCGGTGAAGCCCTCTACTGGGTCATTTGCTTGGAGAGATCGGAGAGCAGCGGCACGTGCTGCGCGAGCGCGAGGTCGATCTCGTCCAGCGTCGCTTCGAGCTCGTTGAAGTCGAGGTTCTCGAGCTCGAGCGCGCTCGAAAGGATGATTCGCTCGTCGTCGATCCCGTAGCTCGCGTGCACGAGCGCCTTCGCGTTCAGTTGAAGAAGCTTGCGAAAGAGGTCCGACGGCTCCCCTTTCGGTACATCGCCGATGTGGACCCGCAAAACGACGAGCGGCGGATCCACTTTCAGTGCAACGGGGGGGTACTTCTCGCCTGAGCTGATGAGAAACATCCCCGCCTCGCCGTCGACGGGATGAAACCTGCGATTCAGTCTTCCGAGGTACGCCTCGACGTCGTTCAGGCTCCGCATCGCATCCCTCGCTGTGGCGCCAAAGTACCAGGTCCGTCGCAAAACACGAGGGCTCGAGCAGGACGCTTCGAGCTCCAGGTTAACGGCCCGCGGCGGCGATTCTTCGCTGTGGCGTTCTCGGTTCCGAGTTAGGTAGCTTGCGCGCGCGCAGCGCCGCCTTAGCCTGTACGGAGGAGAAGAGTCGTAGTGCAACCCCCATCGACACCCCGGCATCGCCGCGCGACCTACGTGCCCACGATCATCAGCGCGATCTGCGCGCTGCTCATCGCCGAGCTTGCGTGGAAGGATCCGCGCTACCTCCTGCCGCTCTTCGCAATGATCGTCGTAACGTCGCTTCCGGCGTATCTGGCGAGGCGAAGAATGCGCCGACTCCTCATCTCGGGGGACGTGAAGCGCGTCCTCGGCTCGTGGGCGGGATCGGCGGAGCGCATCACGTTTCCCGAGACGATGGCCCCGATTATGGCCGCCACCGCGTACGCGGCCTACGGCTGGCTACATGAAGCGCGGAAGGCCCTCGACCGCGCGGTCAAAGGCCCCGCGTGGGACGCCGCGCTCGAGCAGCGACTCTTCGTCGAGACGCTGCTCGACACGTTCGAGGGCGATCGAGCGGGCGCGCTCGAGAAGGCGCAGGCGCTCGAACGGCTGCCCACCTTCGCGGGCAACCTTCTCATGCGCTTCCGCATCCGGCGTCTACGTCGGGGTCTCGCGGCGTTTGCGCGCGCGTTTGCGCACAAGAGCGACCGGGCAGATTCGAAACGACTTCGTACCGCGGCGAGCACGTCTCCCTTGGTGCACTGGGCCATGCGCTACGCCGATGCGGTCATCGCCGTCGACGCGGGCGACCGGGCGAAGGCGCTGGGCCTCCTCGAAGGGGCGCCCGAATGGCCGAGAGAGAGCGCGTTCCGCGAGTTCGACGAGGAGCTTCGCGCCCAGATCGCCTAATTGAAGCGAGAGGCGAGGGGGTGGGGGGCTTTGTACAAGCCTGATAGAGTGGGGGAGGACGATGACGGCGGTCAGTGGCCAACCGCGCACGGGGCGCTTCCCCAGTCTGGCGAAGTACGACGTGCTCGAGGAGCTTGGACACGGGGGCATGGCCACCGTGTACCGCGCTCACGACAAGAGGCTCGGTCGCGATGTGGCGGTGAAAGTCATTCATCCTCATCTCCGCGACTCGAGGGAGGTCGCCCGTCGCTTTTCCATCGAGGCCCAAGCCGTAGCCAAGCTGCATCATCCGAACATCGTCGAGGTTTACGACGTCTCGGCCGAAGGGGACGACGAACAGTTCCTCGTCGTCGAGCTCCTTCGTGGCCGCACGCTGCGCAAGATCCTCCAAGTCCACGGGGCCCTCCCGGCGGAGGTGGCTGCCGCGATCGGCGTCGACTTGCTCAGCGCGCTCGCGCACGCCCATTCGCAGGGTGTGGTCCACCGCGACATCAAGCCGGAGAACGTCATCATCGAGCATCGCGCTCCTCTGGGTCCGCTGTCGTCCCTCGAGCCGGGTTCGGCTCGGGCGTCGCCCTCGGAGCAGCCGGGCGATCGCGTTCTCGTGAAGCTTACCGATTTCGGGATCGCCAAGCTCCTCGACGCGCAGGGCATGACCTCGACCGGGCAGGTCCTCGGCAGCCCTGCGCACATGGCGCCCGAACAGATCGAAGGGCAGGACGTCGACGCGCGGGCAGACGTCTTCGGCCTCGGTGTCCTTCTTTACGAATGTATGGTGGGGCATCTGCCCTTCGAAGGAAACAACCCCGCCCAAGTATTGCGGCGCGTGCTCGACGGCATCTATCCGAGCGCGGAGCGGGAGCGGCCCACCGTGGGCAAATCGTGGAGCCGGATCCTCGACAAGGCGCTTGGGCGCACCCCTGCCGACAGATACGCGGATGCGAACGCGATGCGCCAAGTCCTGCTCGGCGAGCTGAAGCGGCTCGACGTCCTCACGCCGCGAGCCGAGCTCGAAGCGTTTTGCGACGATCCGGTGACCTTTGCCGACCGGCACGACAAGGCCCTCATCCCGCTCCTCTGTGCGCACGCGCTCGAAGCGCGCAAACGCGGCGACGCCATGGCCGCTGCGGCCGACTACAACCGCGCGCTCGCGTACGCTCCCCACGATCCCGCGCTCTTGCGCATCGTCTCGAGTTTGCACGGCGCCGACGCGCGAGGGCGCTTCTTTCGGCGTATCGTGCCGCCGGCCGTGGGAACGGTGCTCTTGGGAGCGCTCGCGTTCGGGGTGACCCGCGGGCTGCGTCCCAGGTCTCTCGATCCCGAGCACCCGGTCGCCGCGAGTTCGGCCTCCACGGCGCCGCCATCCTCGAGTCCGGTCGCGACGGCAAGCCCGATGCCGGAGGCTTCCGTTCGAATCACGCGTTCGAGCCCTGTTGCAGCATCGCCGCCACAGACCGTGAAGCCGCCCGTGCCCAAATTCGTCAGTCGCGAGATCAAGTTCAGCGAGGTCTTTCCGGTGAAGATCGTGCAGGTCGCCGTCGACGGCCACGACGCGCTCACGAAGCTGTCGAGTGACCAGACGCTGACACTCGACGACAAGCCGCACGTCCTCACGTTCAGCTGTCAGGACAACTATTGCGACCCTACGCGCGTGCCCATCGAGGCGAGCGAAGCGGCCCCTGCGCCGCTCTCGGTACGCCTCTCTTTGAAGAAGGCGACCCTCATCGTCAACGGGAGCGCGAGCAATCACTATGCGCTTGCCGACGACCCCGGCGTCGGCTTGCTCGTGGGCCAGAACGTCATCGCCATGGACACGCCTTTCCGGCTCGTGTCGGTGCTCGAGCTCGAATCGGGGGCAAGACAGTCCACCAAACTCGTCGCTGGGGGGGCGAAGTCGGTCACCTTCGGAGCGTCTGCCGCGCCGTAGGCGAGCGAAAAACGTTGCCCTGAGGAGACGTCCCGATGGATCTTCCATCGTGCGGTCATTTGGCTCGGTCCACGCACGAGGCGGGTGTCCCCGCTCATCTCTCCCGCAAGCCTCAATCCCGATGCGTCTGCCCTCGACTCTCGCCTTTGCTTTTGCGATCGCGACGCTCGCGGCTCGGGTCGTAGCGGACGAGCCCTCGGAGCTCGCCAAGGGGCGCTACGCCTACAGCGCGCACAGTTACGAGGACGCGGATGCGGCTTTCCGGGTGATGCTCGATCCGAAGGCGGGCACCTTGCATGACGCTGTGCTCGTCAACGAGGCGCGCATGTTTTGGGGGGCGACCCTCATCGCATTGGGGCGCACCGACGACGCCACTCGGCAGTTTGAGGCCATCCTCGCGGCGGATCCAAGGTACGAGCCCGATCCCGCGGTCTTTCCCGTGCAGGTCGGCTACGTGTTCATCGACACGAGGGCGCGCTTCCAGGAAAGGGCGAGGCAGCTCGCGGAGCAGCAGGCTCAGCGCGAGAAACAGAGAAAGGAGTGGGAGGAGGCCTCGAAGAAGGCGATGGTCGAGCGCCTGCGGCAGCTCGAGAAGCTCGCATCCGAGGACGTAGTCATGGAACCGCACTCCCGGTGGATTGCCCTCATCCCTTTCGGAGCGGGTCAGTTCCAGAACGGACAGACAGGGTTCGGTTGGTTTTTGTTGTCGACCGAGGCACTGCTCCTCGCCGGCGCGCTCACCACGATCCCGATCTATCTCACGCAGCTCCACGACTCTTCGGCCGCGTATCAGCAGGGACTTCAAAACGTCCCCATTGCCCAGCAGTACCTCGATCGGGCGAATCAGGCCCGCATCGCGAACCTGGTCTTCAACGGCGCGCTCGACTTCACGATGATCGCGGGCATCGTCCAGGCTCAGATCGGGTTCAACCCCGAGGTGCGACGCGTGCGCATACGAACGCATGCTCCGCCGAGTCCGGGCGCCCCCGACCGCTCGCCCACTTCCTCGCCCACTTCACAGGGAGCCGCCTTTCCGGCGCTCACGTTCGGCGCGGTCCCGGTGTTCGGGGGCGAAGCCAATCGTGTCTCGGGCGCCGTCCTCGGCGTGAGTGGGCGCTTCTGATCTAGAGCGCGCGGCGCACGAAGAGGGACTCCAATGTCTCGCGCTTGGGCGTGACCGACTCGACGTTGACCCCGAGCTCGATCGCCTTCTTGAGAACTTCGCGCGCAGATGCGTCCCCCTCGACGTCCACGAGGAGCGCGCCTGCGACCGCGCGAGGGGCCACGTTCATCTTGGCCAGCGCTTCTTTCAGCGCGTCGCTCACCGGCGAGAGCGCGATCTCGCTCACGCGTGCACCCGCGTCGAGGAGATCCCCGAGCACTCCCGAAACGACGACCTTGCCTCGACGTAGAATGCACACTCGGTCGCAGAGAGTCTCGACATCGTTCAAAATGTGGGTCGAGAAGAAGACGGTTCGCCCTGCCTTCTTCTCCTCGACCATGAGGTCCCGCACCTCCTTGCGGCCGACCGGGTCGAGTCCGCTCATCGGCTCGTCGAGGATCAAGAGGTCGGGTGCGTGGACGAGGGCCGCGGCGAGTCCGACACGCTGAAGCATTCCTTTGGAGAGGGCGCGCGCCGGACGATCGATGGCGTGCGCCATTCCCACCCGTTCGATGACCCGCTCGACGCTAGAGAACAGGTCCGTGCCGCGTATTCCGGAGAGCCGCCCGCAGAGCGTGACGAACTCTCGCGGGGTCAGGTACGGGTAGATGTACGGGTTCTCCGGCAAGAAGCCGACGCGCGCCATCGCGTCGGGAGACGGGATGTTCCGGCCGAACACGGTGGCCGAGCCTGTCGAGGCAGCGATGAGCCCCGTGAGCATCTTGATCGTCGTGGTCTTGCCAGCGCCGTTCGGACCCAGAAAGCCGAAGATCTCCCCCTTCTGGACCTCGAAGTCGATGCCGTCGACCGCAACGACTCGCTTGCCCGAGAAGGGCTTCCTGAATGTCTTGCCGAGCTTCTCGACGCGGAGAACGGGGCCCTCGCTCGTTCGGGTGGGGTTTTTCTGGGCGACCGCGTGGCTGTGGGATGCCGTCATCGATCAGGGATCCTCCGGGTGTGGACTGCCCTCCGGAGGAGCCGGAGAGCCGCCGAGCGTGCCGTACTCATGAAGCTTGTACTGGATCTTGCGGGTCGACATGCCGAGGATGAGAGCCGCCTTCGAGGTCGACCCCCCGCAAGCTTCGAGCGTCTTCAGAATCGCATAGCGCTCCAGTTCGGCAACCGTCGATCCTGGGATGGGGGGCGGGCCGCCCCGGTCTTCCTGAGGCACGACACTCGACGGCAAATGCGCCACGTCGATCTGACCGGAGTCGCACAAGACGACCGCGCGCTCGATTGCGTTCTCTAGCTCTCGCACGTTGCCGGGCCAAGCGTGATCCGTGAGCCGGCGGAGCGCTTCGTCGGAGATGCCCTCGATGGTCTTGCCGTTCTCGGTCGCGTAACGCGCGAGGAAGAAGCTTGCGAGGGGCGCAATGTCTCCGCGTCGCTCTCGCAGGGGTGGCAGCTCGAGTGCCACGACATTGAGACGGTAGAAGAGATCTTCTCTGAACTGCCCCTTCTTGATCTCGGCGCCGAGATTCTTGTTCGTCGCGGCGATGATTCGTACGTCGACCTTCTGCACCTCGTTGCCGCCTACGCGCTCGAACGTTCGTTCCTGGAGAAAGCGGAGGAGCTTCACCTGCGTGGCCTGCGGTATTTCGGCGATCTCGTCGAGAAAGAGCGTGCCGCCGTCCGCCTGCCGGAATCGGCCTTCCCTGCGGGAGACCGCGCCCGTGAACGCCCCGCGCTCATGCCCGAAGAGCTCGCTCTCGAGGAGCGACTCCGCGAGCGCGGCGCAGTGCAGGCGTACGAAGGGGGCCTTCGCGCGCGGCGATGCGAGGTGGATGGCTTCGGCGATCAGTTCTTTGCCGGTTCCGCTCTCCCCTGTCAGAAGCACGCTCGCCTTGCTCGGTCCGACGTGCGCGACGAGATCGAGAACCGCGCGCATCTTCGGGTCGTCGGACACGATATGGCCGAACGCATTGCGCTCGCGCAACCGGTCCCGCAGGCGGCGCGTTTCGTGGAAGAGGCGCGCCTTTTCCATGGCGCGCTCGACCACGGCAGAGAGCGCTTCGTATTCGAGTGGCTTGGTGAGGTAGTTCTCCGCGCCCTTTTTGACGGCGGTGACGGCGCTGTGGATAGTGCCGAACGCGGTCATGACCACGAAGACGGCACCCGGAGCGGCGCTCTTGGCCTTCTCCATGAACGCGATGCCGTCGAGGCCAGGCATCTTGAGGTCGGTCAAGATCACGTCTGGCGAGAACTCATCGAGCTTTCCAAGCGCCTTGAAGCCGTCGGCGGCGGTCTCGGTCGCATACCCTTCGTCGCGCAGAATCTCGCTGAGGGCGGCACGCGCGTTGGCCTCGTCGTCGACGATGAGAATGCGACCACGCGTGGGCATGCCCGAAAGATACCAACACGGGGCGCGCATGGGCAGCGGTGTGCCTGGATGGGTACCTAGAGGCGGGGCGAGCGGACCATGGCCCACCTAAAATGAACGACTTCCGAGACTCCCCGGAGCAGTGCTACAACCGCTACCGCGATTCGTTCTAGTGCCGCCTGAATCGAGCGCCTCCGCGAGAGGCCAAGAGCCCGGCGGGGGTTCTCAACGGAGACTAAACACCATGGCTTTGGCGACTCGGGCGCACCGCGTCCTTGCTGTCTCGACGCTTTCTCTTTTCGCGATCGCTCTTTCATCCTCCTCGGCGAACGCGCAATCGGTGACCTTCGGGGCGAGTGGTGGGCCGCCCTCGGACGCGCCTGCTGCGGCACCTGCGGCTCCCGCGTCGACGCCGTCCGCGGGGGCTCCGGCTGCTTCGGCCGCGTCGACCCCCGCCGCAGCGACTCCCGCGGCGACCGGTGACGCTCCGGCGGCCGCGACGGTCGCGGCGCCCGTTGCCGAGGGGGGCGGGGGCTCCCCCGAGTGGCTGGAGCGCGACCGCCAGCTGGGCGAAGCGTCGTCGCTCGGCGGCGGCGTCGGGCTCCTTCATATGCAGCACGCGCAGGGCGGTGCGCCAGGTCAATTCAGGATGGGGTTCGCGAGCGACTTTTTCTCGGCCGGCTTCTTGTGCACGCCGCAGGCCCCGTGCCCGGGTCCCAACGGCGCGAGCATCACGAGCGACACGATGAACCACGTCGGCGCGACGCTGACGCTGAGCGCGACCCTGCTTAAGTGGCTCGAGGCGTACATCTCCACCGGCGTCTATGCAAACTCCGACAACGCAAACCAACCCGCGTTGCTCCAGGTCCTGGGCGATACCACTCTGGGCGTGAAGGCGTTCGGCGGCTTGTCCAAGGTGTTCTGGGTCGGTGGCGGCGCGGACCTCCTGCTCGTCAACGGCACGGGCGCGGTCGGACTCGACGGGAACGCGACGAGCGCGAAGTTCCGCGCCATCGGCACCGCGGACCTGCGCGGTCTCGAGAGCCATTTCCCCCTGCGGATCAGCTTGAACACCACCTACTCGCTCGACAACACCGGCGACGTCCTCGCCTCGACCGAGGCGCAGAGCACCACGATGGAGCCGGTGCCGCGCATCGACCGCTTCGGGCTCGGGGTGAATCGCGTCGACCACGTCGATATTAATCTTGGTGTGGAGACGTTCCTCGTGAACGAACGCATCCGCCCGTTCGTCGAGTACGGGTTGATGATCCCCATCAATCGGCAGGGCTACGTTTGCTCGCAGGCGCTCGCGGGCGCCAACGGCGACGGTTGCCTCGGCGCGGACGCCCTCGCGCCGAGCAAGCTCACGCTCGGTAGCCGGTTCTACCCGTGGAAGAACGGGTTCAACCTGCTCCTCGCGATGGACATCGGCGTCACCGGCGTCTCGAATTTCATCGAGGAGGTCGCGCCGACCCCGCCGTGGACGCTCTACGTCGGCGGCGGCTGGGCCATCGACGTGTGGGATCGCCCGCCGGTCGAAGTGACCAAGATCGTCGAGAAGCCCATGGGCTTGGCCAAGGGCGGCCGCATCAAGGGCTTTGTGCACGAGAAAGACAAGGAGCCGGGAGTCGGCAATGCGATCGTCGCGTTCGACGGCCATCCGGAGATCACGTCGCTCGCGACCGGCGCCGACGGCCGGTTCACGACGAGCGAGCTGCCCGCAGGACCCTACAAGTTCTTGATCCACGCCGATGGGTACAAGGACGGCGCGTGCGAGACGACGGTGGCCTCCGCCGCGCAAGACGTCCAGCTCGATTGCCCGCTCGAAGCGCTGCCGCGCGTCGGCAACGTGGTGGGTCACGTGCGGGACGCGGAGACGCAAGGTCCCGTGTCGAGTGCCGGCATCAAGCTGGTCGATCCCGCCGGCAAAGAGCTGCGACTTTCGTCCGACAGCGAAGGCGCCTTCAAGTTCGAGAACGTGGCCCCGGGTGCCGTCAGCCTCGAAGTGGATGCGGCCGGATACATGGCGCTCGTGCAGCCGGCGACCGTCAAAGCGCGTCAGGACAACAACGCCGACCTCGCCGTCCTGAAGAAGCCCAAGAATCCGCTCGTCGAGATCACGGCCAAAGAGATCACGATCAAGCAGCAGATTCAGTTCGCGCTCGACTCGGCCGTCATCCTGCCCGAGTCGAACGGACTCATGACCGAGATCGCCGACACGCTCATCAAGAACGCGCGCATCTCGCGGATCGAAGTGCAAGGGCACACCGACAACACCGGTACGACCGAGCACAACAAGATCCTGAGCGAACAGCGCGCCAACGCCGTCCGGGACTGGCTCACGTCCCACGGCGTCGCGCCCGACCGGCTCGTCGCGCGCGGTTACGGGCAGGACAAGCCGCTCGTTCCGAACGTGACGCCTGCTATGAAGGCGAAGAACCGTCGCGTCCAGTTCATCATCCTCGAGCAGCAACCCGCGTCGTCTCTCGAGAAGAAGTAGGCTCAGGGCGAATCGGGGGCGAATCTGGCCTGTCGCGTCGCGTCAGGCCGGATTCGACGCTTTTCGGAGCCCTTGCCTCACTCGCTCGAGGGAGCTAAGGTGCGTCGCCCTGTTGGTGGTTGTCAGAATGCGCGGACCCCAAAGCTGGGGACCGCGTTTTTTTTTACCCCCCGATCATGCCCGAATCCCTCCCCACCTCTGCTCTCGGAATCGACCGCGAACGGCTTGCCGCCGTCGTCGATCCGGTCGCGCGCGCGCACGGCGCGGAGGTCGTGGACTGCGAATGGAAGCGCGAGCCGGCGGGGTGGGTCCTCCGCGTCTATGTCGAGAAGCTCGGCAGTGCGACGGAGAATCTGCCTACCGAGAAGGCGAGCATCGACCTCGGACTTTGCGCGAGCGTCGCGCGGGACCTCAGTCCGGCGCTCGACGTGGCCGACCTCATCCCGCATCGCTACCACCTCGAGGTCAGCACCCCGGGTATCGAGCGCCCCCTCCGGAACAAGCGTGATTACATTCGTTTCGAGGGCCAGAAGGCAAAGCTCAAGTTCCATGCAGCGGTGAACGGCCAGAAGGTCCTCACGGGGGTCCTTGGTCCTATCACCAGCACAGGTGCCGGCGACGTCCTCCGCCTTACCGCGTGTGGCGGCGGTGCGCGCGTCGAGGATATTTCCGTCGACAACATCGCGTCCGCCCATCTCGTCTTCGAGTTCGGTCCCGCTCCCAAGCCCGGCAAGCCGAGGTAGCGAGAGGTTCCCCGTCTCTGTGTCATCCCGAAACTGAATCACCCAGAAGCCCAGCATCCGTCAGAGGAAACATTCAATGGCCATCCAGCAACAAGCGAATCCCCCGGCATCGGACGTCAGCCTCATGCAGGCGATTGAGATGGTCGCCAAAGACAAGGGCATCGACAAGTCTCGGCTCATCAAGACAGTGGAGGAAGCCATCCTCAAGGCCGCGCAGAGCGCGTTCGGGCCGATGCGCGAGCTCGAGGCACGCTTCAACGAGGAGTCGGGGCAGGTCGACCTCTTCCAGTACATGACCGTCGTGGACGACCCGTCGGACGACGACCGCGAGATCAGCCTCGAGGATGCCGTTCGATGCGGCCTCGAGGCCGAGCTGGGCGAAGACCTGGGCTTTCAGATCTTCTGGCACCCTGCGGACGCCAAGAAGGCCGCCGAGCAGGATCGCGAATACGGCGATCTCCTTCGCGTGAAGCAGGCGCGCACGGCCTTCGGTCGCATCGCCGCGCAAACCGCCAAGCAGGTCCTCATTCAGCGCGTTCGCGACGAAGAGCGCGATCTCATCTTCAACGAGTTCAAGGACAAGAAGGGCGAGCTCATCAAAGGCGTCGTTCGGCGCTTCGAGAAGGGCAACAACCTCATCGTCGACCTCGGCCGGACCGAGGGCATCCTCCCGTTCCGCGAGCAGACTCCGCGCGAGACTTACCGCCCCGGCGATCGCATCGTCGCGTGGGTCAAAGAGATCGATCGCGAGGCCCGTGGGCCGCAAGTCATTCTTTCCCGCGCCGACCCGAAGCTCGTCGAGAAGCTGTTCGAGGCTGAGGTACCCGAGATTTACGAGGGCATCGTCCGGGCCGTCGCGTGCGCTCGCGAAGCCGGGGCGCGATCCAAGATTGCGGTCACGAGCCGCGACGCGGACGTCGACCCCGTCGGCGCGTGCGTCGGGATGAAAGGTTC
>Ga0182024_10012859_pt1 | contig 16474 bp, 15 predicted proteins | sample P32metaG_FD_120480 | JGI IMG/M metagenome (GOLD analysis project Ga0182024, IMG submission 120480) | Permafrost microbial communities from Stordalen Mire, Sweden - P3-2 metaG (Illumina Assembly) | ecosystem: Environmental > Terrestrial > Soil > Wetlands > Permafrost | place: Sweden: Stordalen... | reverse complement strand
GGATGACCGGGGAACAGCGGATGACCGGGAACAGCGGGTGGCCGGGAACAGGCGGGGTTGGGATCAGCGGGTGGTGGCGGGGCGGCCAGAGCCGACTATGGTGGTGCCCTGGCTGGCAGCCGGAGCGGCGCCCTTTGAGTCAGCCAGATCCTCGTGGCCGCCGCCCACGCCCTGCCCGTTGGCGGATCCAGCCGGGCGAGGGTCGTCAATGAGATCAGCAGCGGCTGCCAGTCCGGGCCCGCCGGCCAGTGCCGTAGGCGCGTGCTTCGAGCCGCGGTCCGCGAACAGCACGTAGTGGAAGATCGCGAACCTGGTGACGAACGTCACGCAGTTGGCTACGAAATATGCCCCGTTCACCACGGCCACCCGCTGCCAGTGGCCCATGTTCATAGATACGGCCCAGACGCTCGCGTAGTGGCTTGCCGCGCCAAGGACAATCCACGCGCCGACCGAGACCAGCCAGAACGGCAAGGTCTCCTTGAGCAGATTCGGCCGGCCCTTGCGCTCCCATGCCCACCGGCTCAGTACGTAGCTGACGGCCGCGCCGACCATCGAGGCGATGACCGCCGCTGCCCCCGCGCTCAGGCGGGTGACGCCGACCAGGACTGCCAGCGTGATCTGGCTGGCGGCCACGGCGGCCACCGAGACTGGCACGAAGCGGACGAACCGGTTACCTGTCTCGCCACGGAGCTTGCGCCGCAGCGGTGCGGGAAGGAGGTGCCACACAGCCTTCGCGATCTTGGGCCGTACCAGACTCATAGTTGTCCTAGGTTGACGCGAATGAAGAGGCGAGACACGTATACAGTACGGACTTGCGTCGGCCTTGATGACAGAATCAGCCAGGTCGGCACGCTCAACCGAGGCGCCGGGACAAGCCACCAGGACCGTATCTACGGCCTGCGCTGCCCGGTAGCTAGCGCAGGTTCAGCTATCGCTACCCCCAATTGTAGGTATAAACATTGACAGCTGCGCACCGATAGGGCAGGGAGCACGGTAATGCTGCCCGCGTTCCGGCAGTGGAAGGCTTAGCCCACGTGGCCGCCGAGATCGCCCGGCCCGACCCAGGTGCGCCCCGCCGTCTGCAGCGCGACCCACAGATGACCAGCCTTCCCGCGCCAGAACACCTCGCTCTTCCCGCTGCGGCCGACGGCGCCGAAGGGACCAGCGCGAAGCGGCCGCATATGCAGGCTGGACGGCCGCCCCCAGCCGACACTTGGCCCGCGCGATACCTGCCACAGCCGCTGGTCCGTGCCCTTCCAGAAGACGTGCACCCGGCCGCCCGGCGACATCAGCGGGAACGGCGCGGAGGCGAGATGCCCGCGCAGGTTACGCGCGCCGACCCAGCGGTGGCCTGGCGAGAATGAGGCTGACCACAGCCCGTCATTGCCTGATCCGTGCCAGAAGACATCGATCGCGCCATCGGGGCGCGCGCTGGCGTGCGGTGCGCCACCCAGCGGCCCCATGCCGATCCTGGACGGCAAGGTCCAGGTCCGCCCAGGCCGGCGGATCACATGCCAGAGCGCGCTGTCCATGCCCTTCCAGAACACCTGCACCGTGCCTGGTGACGATTCGACCGGCGACGGATCCGAGGCGAGACCGCCGCGCAGGTCCTGCGGGCCCTCCCAGCCCTTCCGCGGGCTGAACTGGCCGTGCCAGAGATGATCATCGTCGGATCCCTTCCAGAACACGTCGATCACCCCGTTGGGCTGCGCGACCGCCGCCGGCGGACTACCAAGCTCGCCCATCCGGCTGATCTTCCTGGGTGCCGACCATCCGCTGCCTGCCTTGCGGGACACCTCCCAGAGCAGCTTGCCGCTGCCTTCATAGAAGACGTCAATCACGCCGGGGACCGGCGAGACCGCTGTCGGCTGGCCGGTGACCGTACCGCCCAGATCCGCTGGCGCCGGACCGTGGGCGCCAGACAACGGCCCGATGTGCCACAGCCTGTGATCGGTTCCGCGGTAGAAGACGTCGACGGTGCCGTCCGGCTGGGCCACGGCACGCGACGCCTGGCTGGTGCCGCCGGGCGTGGGCAGCCGCACGTTGAGGAAGTCCTGATCGATATTGATGGTGTCCCCGCCGAATGTCTGCGTGACATCGCCGGCGTACTGGTGCAGCCGCCGGTGCCCGCGCCACTCCCCCTTGCGGAAAGCCCGGTCGCTGGTGTTTTTTGATCCATTCCACAAGGCGTCGTAGATCACGTCTGGCATCTCGTAGTGGCGATTCCTGTACTGCTGCGCCAGGTCTGCGATCCCGGAGTCGGAGCTGCTATACGCGCCCGACACATAGCCCAGTTTGTGCAGCCGCCTGGTCCAGGCGGACAGGAAACGCAGCACTTTACCAGTGCGGTTCGCCGGGTATGCCTCCATGTCGTAATAGATAGGAGTTCGCGGGCCGAAGCCAAGTCTCAGAGCCTGGGTCACGGCATCATCCGCTGCCCGCCTGGCATCGCGTACCGGAGTAGTCAGCTCATTGTAAGCAGCCTGCGGACCGACATACATGGGCACGAAATGCCATCCGGCCCCGGCCTCGGTCCTGAGCCAGCCGGGGGTCAGGTTCCGCTGGCCGCAGGCCCGGTCCGAGCCGCCGATGTAGATGCCAATCGCGCGGTATCGGGAATGCCTGCGCCATGCGCGCATATACGACTTGCTCGGTGCCGTGCACGCGTCAAAGCCGCGCCCGCGGAAGTTCGCCACGTTCGACGGCAGTTCCGGCGATCCCACCCGCGCGAAGCGCGCCGTGCCCGCTGCTGTCAGGATTCGCGGATTCGAGCCGTGACCAGACCTCTGCCGGGCCGGATCCGGAGCCCTGATGACCGGGGCGGGCAGCGACGCGCTGGCCAGGATCCGGTAAATCAGGGTCGGGTCAGTGTCGAACGTGGCGGTTATCCGGATCCGCGCCGCCGTTACGGTGATTTCCCGCGCGATCGGGTCCTCCACCGACGAACGAGCGGTCTTCCGGGCCGCGGGCGCTACCTGCAGCGCCTCCGTGGTGCCGATCAGCCAGCTGGGGCAATGCTGGTTGGTACCTGATACGCCCAGGTAGACGATGTGCCTGTCGAACCGCACGCATGAGTGCGGCTGATGCGCCAGGTTGATCACCTGCCATCCGCGCGGAACGTCGAACCTGTATCCGTGGTAGGACACCTGCTTCGTGCCGGTCCTGGCGCCCGTGCCCGCGCTCGCGGCCGCGTTGCTGCCGGCCGCCGGCACGACGAGCGCCGCGAGGACCGCGCCGATGGCGAGCGTGCGCCAATGCCGCCCTATCCGCGGCAGCTGATCTGCGAGCATGCTCGAATACCGCCTTCTTGTCTGGCTCGGGAGCCGAGGTGCCGCATGCGCGCACGGGCATAGCCGTCTGACACCGCCAACTGGCAACGCCGGTTAGCACGGCCGGCTGGCAACGCCAGCTGGTACGGCCGATTGGCGACGCTGACAGGCACGACCGGCTAGCACCTTCAGCTGGTACGGCCGGCCAGGAGCGGCCATCTAGCGCCACGGGCATGAGGCCACCTAGTGCTGCCAGCATCAGGCGACCAGCTATGCCGCCACCTGTGCTACGGCCGTGCTTTGCCGTCACCGCCCTTGCATGCCGACAGGCATGCCGCAGCAGACGTGCCGCGAACGGTTAAGGCGAACACGACGACGGTGAACGCGCGCGAAATGCGGTTTGCTGTTATCCGGCTGGCTGGCCCGGCGATGACGGACGCCAAGTGGCGCAATCGGGTGTGCGCGGGCGCCATGAGCACGTGCTTACTTCCCCCGGTAACATAATGAGCCCTCCCGTATAAGACGCCTCTCCCCCGCTGCCTTCCGGGCTTCTGCCCGGCTACTCGCGGATTTCCCCTGATCTCGCGCAAGTACTAGCGGAAGTGATGCCGTAGTCCTGTTCCCCGGGGTCCAGGCTAGTTGCCGACGATGTGACAGAGCGCCACGACTCGCCGGTCTGATGACAAATCTCACCGGCAGACCGGGTAACGATAGCTATCCGCCGCCATAGATTCCTGAAACCAGCGGTCCGGACATGACACCGCGAGGACGCGCTGCTGGCGTCGCAAATGTGCGCGTATTCATTGAGCGGGTGAGCACCGTAAGGGCATGGCAGTAGCGATTGCGTCGATCGCGCGCCCGGGCGGAAACGTCAAATCCGGTGACGAACACTGTCACGTGACCGATGCGATGACGCCGCCAATGCCGCGTTTGACGGCCGGCGGGCACCGCGCAAGACTGAGCAGCCCAGGACCAGGACCCCGGCATGAGGCCCAGGCCGGGCCGCCAGTACCGTCACGCGGTTTCCGGCGGTACGCGGCGGCCGTGCTCCGCAGCGACGGGCACCTGGCCGGGCCCACGACAAGCAACGGATCTTCCTAGCCGATGATGCTCACCGACAGCCCGCCGCCGAGGCCTGCATTCCACCGGGCCGCGGTCAGCGTGGTGCTCTGCGCGCTGATCCTGGTAGCAGGCTGCACGTCGCAATCGGCGACGCCGCCGGCCAGCCAGTCCCCGTCCGCTGCCCCGTCGCCGTCAGCCAGCGCGCCGGCCAGCCCGTCAGCCAGTGCGACGCCGCCTGCCAGCATCCGGCGGCTGGCCATCGACTACCTGGCGATAGCCCGGCCCGCCAATCACCGGCTCGATCACGAGGTGGACGGTTTCGGCGACAACCGGCGCGACGACCTCGCGAAAGCCAACGGGGATCTGCGCGCCGAGGCGGCCACCGAGGTGCATTTTGACCGGCAGCTATCCCGGATCCCCTTCCCGGCCGCCATCGCGGCGATAGCCAGGGCAGTCATCCGCGCGAATCAGAGCAGGATCGCCCTGACCCGGCGGGAGGCACGGTCGGCCTCGCTCGCCAGGCTGCGGTCATTCGCGAGCGCCCACAAGGCAGCCGACGCGGCTGTCGAGGTCCAGGTGCGGGCCATCAGGAAAGCACTGAGCCTGCCCCCGCCCTCGACCAGCTGAGCTGCCGGGGCACGACCCGCCAGGCCGCCCGCTAATTCGCGCACATAACATGCCAGGGGTGCGGATAGGCATCATCATCCTCCCCGACCTGCGGTGGCAGCGTGCAGCGCGACGCTGGCGCCGTGCCGAGGAGTACGGCTTCGCGCACGCATGGACCTATGACCACCTCGGCTGGCGCGACCTCGTCGACGGCCCGTGGTTCGACGCGGTGCCGACGCTTACCGCGGCGGCCATGGTCACCTCGCGGATCCGGCTGGGAACGATGGTTGCCTCGCCGAACTTCCGGCACCCGGTGAGTTTCGCCCGGCAGCTGACCGCGCTGGACGATGTCAGCGACGGCCGGATCATGCTCGGCGTCGGCGCGGGAGCGGGCGGCTCGAGCTTCGACACCGCCGTTCTCGGTGACCCGCCGCTGACGGTCCGGGAGCGGGCCGACCGGTTCGCCGAGTTCACCGAGTTGCTCGACCTGCTGCTGCGCACCGACCGGGTGACCTGGCGCGGCGACTACTACGCAGCGGTGGATGCGCGCAGCACGCCAGGCTGCGTGCAGTCGCCCCGGATCCCGTTCGTCGTAGCGGCCAACGGCCCGCGGACGAGGAAGATCGCCGCCCGCCTCGGCCAGGGCTGGGTGACAACTGGCACGAAGACGGACGACCCGGAGCAGTGGTGGCGGTCCGTGGCCGAGGCGGCTGAGCGGTTCACCGAGGCGCTCGATGCGGCCGGCCGCGGCCCCGGCTCCGTCGACAGGTACCTTTCGCTGGACGCCGGGCCGGTCTTCTCGCTCTCCAGCGCCGCGTACTTCGCCGACGCCATCGCCAGGGCGGGCGAGGCCGGGTTCACCGACGTCGTCACGCACTGGCCGCGCCCGGCGGGCTCCTACGCCGGCAGCGAGTCCGTGCTCGAGGCAGTCGCGGCGGACGTGTTGCCCCGGTGGCATCGCCAGCTACACGACGGAAAGCAGCCGGCCGACGGCAGCTGACCAGGTGACTCCGCCGGCGGCCAGGTCGAACAGGCCGGCCCCGACCAGCGCCTCGCCTGCCTCGGCAAGGTCGGGCCGCAGTTGCCTGTGCACCGACATGACATGGCTGGACGGCTTGCGCCGCAGGAAGAACGCCATGTGCAAGCCCGCCGCCAGCAGGCCGAAGCTGTCGGCACGCGGGCCGCTGAACTCGACCGGGACGTGATCGGTGTGCGGCGTCGGCAGGATGCCGCCGGCGGCCCCGCCATACGGGTCGGAACCGACGAATGTCAGCCGGCCGACCGTGGCCATGCTGGTTGCGCCCACGCACAGGATGCAAGGCTCAAGCGTGCTGATCAGCTGGTGGTCCGGGTAACGCAGGGCCGGGCTGAGCTGCACCAGCGCGTTCACCTCGGCGTGGGCCAGGAGGTTGTTCGCAAGCTGCGGCGCTGGCGCATGGTTCTCGTGGATCCTGTTCCGGCCGGCCGCTACCGTCCGGCCGGCGCCGTCCACCACGACGGCGCCGACCGGCAAGCTTCCCTCGCGCAACGCCTCCCACGCCAGCTCGAAGCAGGCGCGTTCCGGTGGGGAGAGGTCAGCTTCGGTGAGCGTCATGCCCAGCAGGCTACGCAAGCGCAGGGTCGGCCTGGCCCGTACCCGGCTGGGCCGGCGGCAGGATCCTGCGCCGCAGTAGCGCCCGCTCGGCGGTGGTCCACGCCGTCGTCGTCAGCAGGTAGATGCCCGCGGCCAGCGGCACCACGGCGGCGATCACGACCGTCAGGTAGGGCAGCACCCGGGTCAGGCTGCCGACGGCCGCAGCGGATCGTGCCGCCCCGGCAGCCGGTGCTGACCGGCCGGCCTGCGCTGACCCGGCGGACCGTGGCGACCCGGCGGACCGTGCCGTACCTGCCGGTGCGGCTGCCCGCCGTGCCGCCCGGGCCGAGACCCAGGCCACGACGGCGATCAGCCCGAGCAGTCCCAGGAAGACGGCGCCCTGGGCGCTGAGCGGGCCCGCGCCGGTCAGCCAGTGGCTGCCCAGCGGCGCGCCGAGCAGGTCATGGCTGAGCAGGCCGTTCGGCCTGCCGTTCACGGTGTGATCAAGGAACAGCCGGTACATGACGCTGAAGAACGGCAGCTGAAGCAGGGCCGGCAGGCAGCCGGCCAGGGCGCTGGCGTTCTCGCGCTGGTAGAGCGCAGCGAGCTCGATCCGCAGCCGGTCTGGCTGGCGGGCGTGACGCTGCCGCAGGTCCGTGACCTGTGGCAGCAGGCGGGCCTGGCTGGCCTGGCCGCGGGCTGCCGACAGGCTGAGCGGCAGTAGCAGCAGGCGGACGGTCATCGTGAACGCGATGATCGCCGCGGCGGTAGCCAGGCTCCCGGTGACCGGCGCCAGGACCTGGACGTATGCGGAGACAACGTGATAGGCGGCGCCGACAGCGACGCCAAGAAGACTGAACATGACGGATACCCCTCCAGCGGGTCGCAGATGGATGACAGCTGGAGACGGCCGCGAGGCGGGCCGCGCCCGGGCATCCTCGGACGGCGCGCGGCCATACGGACGCGCCCGGCCGGTGCCGGGGCGGAAAGCGGATCGTCAGGCGGCCGCCGGGACCGCCGAGGGCGCTCTGGGCCGGGCCCGGCCCGCCGCGTCAGGGTCGAGCTGCTGCTGGAACCGCGCCAGCCAGGCCTTCTCCCGCAATCCGGCAACGCGGCTGGTCAGCGGCAGCGTCGTGACGGCCGCGGTAATGCCGGCATTGCGCGCGACCAGCGCGACCAGCATGCCGGTCAGGGCGATCGCCGCGAGCGCCAGCAGGCCAGACGGTGTCGTTATGGCCAGGCTCGGCAGATGCAGCAGCCCAGCCAACTGCGTACAAGCGGCCGCTAGCGCGGTCAGCACGACGACCTCCATCGAGAGCCAGCACCGGGTCCGGGCAGGGACCGGATTTCAGCCCGAGCCTACGCTCCCGCCTGCTCCACAGTCGAGCAGGCGGGCGGCCCTGGCCATCGTCAGCTGCCAGGCGTCAGGCGGCCGCCGAGAACGGGCATCTCAGTGGCGCCATGAGCTGCCCGGCGTCAGGCTCATGTCCCGGCGGCCGCCTACGGTGGGGGCATGACATCGCCGCGGCTGGAGAAGGTCACCCGAGCGAACGTTCTGGATGCCTGCCGGCTCAGGATCAAGCCCGAGCAGAAAGGCTTCGTCGCCCCGGTGTCCTGGTCACTGGCCCAGGCGGGCGTGCTGCCGCCGGAGAAGGTCTGGCCGCGCATCGTGTACGACGGCGACCAGGTCGTCGGTTTCGTCATGGCCGCGTTCGATCAGGATAACGAGCGCGATCTGTGGCACAGCTTCCTCTGGCGGCTGAGCGTCTCCGCCGATCACCAGGGCCACGGGTACGGCCGGTTCGCGCTTGAGGAACTGTACGCCGAGGCGCTCCGCCGGGGCCACCAGCGCCTCATGACGTCCTGGGAGCAGGGCGAGCACGGACCGGAGAACTTCTACCTGCGCCTGGGTTTCCAGCTGACCGGCGAGAAACTCGACGACGAAGTGATCGGCGTGCGCCAGCTCACCTGATTCCGCAGCTGGCCCCGACCCGCGCAGCGCGCCTGCCAGCGTGCCGCCATACTCATCTGCGGGGCCTACCACTCGCTCAAAGGGGCATCTCTGCATGGTTACTGTCGGACTACTCGTCACGCTGTCTGCCAAGCCCGGCAAGGAGGAGGAGCTTGCCGCCTTCCTGGCGAGCGCGCAGCCCCTCGCCGAGGCCGAGCCGGACACCACAGCCTGGTTTGCCGTCCAGATCGACGCTTCGACCTTCGGGATCTTCGACGTCTTCCCTGGTGATAGCGGCAGGCAGGCTCATCTGGGCGGCCCGATCGCCGCGGCGCTGATGGCGAAGGCCGACGAGCTGCTCAGCTCCGCGCCGGACATCAAGCAGATCGACGTGCTGGCTGCCAAGCTCCCCGGCTGACGGCACCCTGGAGGCTGGCCGGCCGCCTCAGGTCCCTGAGGCGGCCGCAATGTCGGCGCGGTCATAGACCGGGAGGTCGCCGCCTGTCCCGGGCCAGTATGCATCCGGGTCGGCATGGATCCAGATACGGCCGTCCCGGCGATCTGTGTACGGGCCCGGCTCGCCCGGGTGATCGACTTCCTCGTGGTCGGCGCCCGGCTCATCGTTACGCAAGTAGATGCGACCCATCGCGGTACTCCCTTCGTGGCTTGCGGACCCGCACGCTACCCGGCTGGCGGCGCACTCGGCGCTTGGCTCAGCTTCCTGCCTCGATGTCGCCTTCCAGGTCAAGGTAGACCTGCTGCAGGTGGTCGATCGTCTTGGCGTCGGGCTCCGCCCACAGGCCGCGGTCAGCCGCCTCCAGCAGCCGCTCGGCGATGCCGCGCAGCGCCCACGGGTTGGACTTCGCCATGAACGCGCGGTTTTCCGGGTCGAACACGTACGACGCCGCCAGCTGCTCGTACATCCAGTCGGCCACCACCCCCGCGGTCGCGTCATAGCCGAACAGGTAGTCCACGGTCGCGGCCAGCTCGAACGCGCCCTTGTAGCCATGGCGGCGCATCGCGGCGATCCAGCGCGGGTTGACCACCCGGGCGCGGAATACCCGGCGGGTCTCCTCGGCCAGCGTCCGCGTCTTCACCGCGTCAGGGACTGCCGAGTCGCCGATGTAAGCCGCCGGGTTGCGCCCGGTCAGTGAGCGCACCATGGCGATCATGCCGCCGTGGTACTGGAAGTAGTCATCGGAGTCGGCGATGTCGTGCTCGCGGGTGTCGGTGTTCTTGGCTGCCACCGCGATCCGCCGGAACGCGCCCTCCATGTCCGGCCTCGCCTGCCGGCCGTCCAGGCCGGCGCCGTAGGCATAACCGCCCCAGACCGCGTACACCTCGGCCAGGTCACCGTCGTCACGCCAGTTCCGCGCGTCGATCAGCGGCAGCAGCCCGGCCCCGTAGGCGCCGGGCTTGGAGCCGAAGATCCGCGTGGTGGCCCGCCGCCAGTCGCCGTGGCCGGCGTGGTCGGCGACCGCGTGCGCCCGCAGGTAATTGGACTCGGCGGGCTCGTCAAGCCCGGCCACCGCGGCGATCGCGTCGTCGAGCAGGGTGATGACGTGCGGGAACGCGTCGCGGAAGAAACCGGAGATGCGCAGCGTCACGTCGATCCGCGGCCGGCCGAGCTCGGCGAGCGGCAGCACCTCGAATCCGGTCACCCGGCGGGAGGCGTCGTCCCACACCGGCTGGCAGCCGAGCAGCGCGAGCACCTCGGCGATGTCGTCGCCCTGCGTGCGCATCGCCGACGTGCCCCATACGGTCAGCCCGACGCAGCGCGGGTAGGCGCCCTCGTCGGCCAGGTGCCTGGCGAGTAGCGAATCGGCCAACGCCCGGCCGGTGTCCCAGGAGTTACGGGACGGGATCGCCTTCGGGTCGACGGAGTAGAAGTTGCGGCCGGTCGGCAGCACGTTGACCAGGCCGCGGGTCGGCGAGCCGGAAGGGCCGGCCGGAACGTAGCCGCCCGCCAGGGCATGCAGCACCGCATCGATCTCGCCCGCGGTGGCGGCCAGCCGCGGCACGACCTCCTGCGCCGCGAACCTGAGCACGGCGGTGACGTCCCTGGCCACGGCCGCACTGCAGCCTGCGGCGTCGCCTGCATCTGCGGCGTCGCCTGCACCTGCGGCAATCCGGGGGGCGTCGGCGTCAGCCTCGGGGGCATCGCCGATCGCCGCCGGGCGGGCGGGCACCGGGCCGCCAGCGGCCGGGCCGAGGACTGCGGCGCAGACTTCGGCGGCGCAGGCCGGATCCCAGCCTGCCTCGTCCATCGCGACGACCAGGGCCCGCGCCGTTTCCTCCGACGCGTCGGTGACGCCGCGGGACGCGCCGGTATCGGCCAGCCCGAGGGCGGCGCGGAGGCCGGGCAGCGCGCCGGACTTGCCGCCCCACACCTGCGCCGACCGCAGGATGACCAGCACCAGGTTGATCAGCGCCTCCCCGGCCGGCGCCAGGCCGAGGATGTGCAGGCCGTCCCTGATCGCGGCGTCCTTGACCTCGCACAGGTAGCCGTCGATGTGCAGCACGAAGTCGTCGAACTCGGCGGCCTCCGGCGGCTGCTGCACGCCGAGGTCATGGTGCAGCTGCGCGGCCCGGACCAGCGCCCAGATCTGCGAGCGCACCACGGGCAGCTTCACCGGGTCGAGCGCCGCTACCGTCGCGTACTCGTCCAGCAGTTGCTCCAGCTTCGCCATGTCGCCGTAGGTGTCGGCCCGCGCCATCGGCGGCACCAGGTGATCGACGATCACTGCGTGCCCGCGGCGCTTGGCCTGCGTTCCCTCGCCCGGGTCGTTCACGATGAACGGGTAGACCAGCGGGATTTCCCCCAGCACCGCGTCCGGGGCGCACTCCGCGGACAGCCCGAGCCCCTTGCCCGGCAGCCACTCCAGCGTGCCGTGCTTGCCCAGGTGCACGATCGCGTCCGCGCCGAACTCCTCATCCAGCCACCGGTAGGCGGCCAGGTAGTGGTGCGATGGGGGCAGCTCGGGGTCGTGGTAGATCGCCACCGGGTTCTCGCCGAACCCGCGCGGCGGCTGGATCATCATCACCACGTTGCCGAACCGCAGCGCGGCCAGCACGATGTGGCCGTCGTCGGTGTACAGCTCGCCGGGCGGCGTCCCCCAGTGCGACTCGATGCGGCCCGACAGCCCGGCCGGGATCCGGGTGAGCCAGCGGCGGTAGGCGGCCTCCGGGATCCTGACATCGGCGGCCCGGAGCTGCTCCTCGGTCAGCCATTCCGTGTCATGGCCGCCGGCCGCGATCAGCGCGTGGATCAGCTCGTCGCCGTCCTCGGGGAAACCGTCGCCCAGGTCGTACCCGGCGTCGCGCATGCTGCGCAGCAGCCGCACCGCGGACGCGGGGGTGTCCAGGCCGACGGCGTTGCCCACCCGGGCGTGCTTCGTGGGATACGAGGAGAGGGCGAGGACGATGCGCTTGGCCGAGTTCGGGATGGCGCGCAGGCGGGCGTGCCGGACCGCGATCCCGGCGAGGCGGGCGGCCCGCTCCGGGTCGGCCTGGTAGACACCAATCCCGTCCGGTCCTTCCTCCTTGAACGAGAACGGGATCGTGATCAGCCGGCCATCAAACTCCGGGATGGCCACCTGCATCGCCGCGTCCATCGGCGTCAGCGCGGCAGTCGATTCGGCCCACTGAGAGCGCGAGGACGTCAGGCAGAGACCCTGGATCAGCGGAACATCAAGGGACGCCAGCGCGCCGGCGTCCCAGTCACCGTCCTGGGCGCCCGCCGCATTGGCGCCGCCAGCCGCCAGCACCGTCGTGATCACCGCGTCGGCCCGGCCGAGCAGCTCGATCAGGCCTTGCTCGGGGCTGCGCAGCGACCCGCAGAAGACCGGCAGCGCGGTCGCGCCGCGGTCGGTGATCGCGGCGCAGAGCGTGTCGACGAATTGGGTGTTACCCGACAATTCGTGCGCCCGGTAGAAGATGACCGCGACCGTTGGCGGTGCCTGGGCACACGCGGGCCGCTGGTCGCCCTGCACAGGCCCGGGCTCCATGATCACGGAGGATTGGGCCGGCTGGAGTGAGCCCAATCCTCCGTGATCATGAATGGGATGGAGGGGCTTGGGGGTGATGGGGGTGGTGGGGGGCTGGTGGATGCCGTATTGGGGCATGGGATGGGGCGGGACGAAGCCCTCGCCGGTGAGCAGGACGGTGTCGGAGAGGAACGCGGCGAGCTCGCGCAGGTTGCCTGGGCCGCCCTCGCGCAGGTACGCCAGCGCCTCGGCGGCGACTCCGGCCGGCACCGTGGACAGCGCCATCAGCTCGGCGTCGGGCGCCGCCTCGCCGCCGAGCATCACGAGCGGCAGGCCGGTCGCGCGGAGTGCGCTGATGCCGTCCGGCCAGGCCTGGCGGCCGCCGAGCAGCCGCAGCACGACCACGTCGATGCCGTCAGTCAGCGCGGCAAGCGCGGGTGGTGCTACCCGGACGGGGTTGGCTACCCGGTAGTCCGCGCCGGAGGCACGCGCGGCGAGTAGCTCGGTGTCGGCAGTGGAGAGCAGCAGAATGGTCGGCACCCGCCTGATCCTCGCACGGCCGGCGCGCAGGCCGGCCTTGACGCCTGCCATCTCAGCAGGCGGCCGGGCCGACGGTCGGGTGACGAACCGGCACGCATGCGTAACCAGCCACGTCGGCTGGCGGCCGGGCGTGACGGCGGGCGCGACGGCGGGCCTGGCGGCCGGGCGCGACGGCGGGCCTGACGGCCGGGCGCGACGGCGGGCCTGACGGCTGTCGCGACGGCGGGCCTGACGAACTGGCGCGCATGCGTAAGTTGCGAGAGAGTCGCGAGTAACAGCAAGTTGCGAATCGGGGTGGCATGCGCGTCGGGCAGATCGTCATCGACGTCGCGCCACTGCGGGAAAGCCGTGACTTCCGCTGGCTGTTTACCGGCCGGATGGCGTCCATGGTCGGCAATGCGCTGGCTACCGCCGCAGCGAACTGGCAGGTCTACGGGCTGACCCACTCCTCGCTTGAGGTCGGCCTGGTCAGCCTGGCGGACAGCGCCGGGATGCTGATCGGCCTGATGGCCGGCGGCGTGCTCGCCGACCGCCGTGACCGGCGGAAGCTGCTTGCCGTCGTCCGGATCCCGCAGGCGGTGCTTGCCCTGCTGCTGATGGTCAACAGCCTGCTCGGGCACCCGGCGCTGTGGCCGATCTACGTGGTCACCCTGGCGATCGGACTGACCGCTGGCCTCAGCTCGCCCGCTTCCACGGCGGCGGGGCCGGCCCTGGTCGGGACGGGGCGGCTGGCCGCGGCCGCGGCGCTGAACTCGATGAGCGGCCAGCTGGCGAACCTCGGCGGCCCGGCGCTGGCCGGAGCCCTGATCGCCGGGCCCGGCCTTTCCGTCTGCTACGCCATCGACGCGGTCGGCTTCGCCGTCTTCGGCGTCGCCGTGCATTTCATCCGCCCGCTGCCGCCCGCGCCGGGCGGCCAGCGGCCCGGGCTGCAGGCGCTCGCCGAGGGATTCAGGTACGTGCGGCGCAACGGCGTCATCGGCGGGATGCTGCTGATCGACACCAACGCGATGATCTTCGGGATGCCGGCCGGGCTGTTCCCGGCGCTGGCGAGTGAGCATTTCCACGGCGGGCCCGCCACGTTCGGGCTGCTGACCGCGGCGCCGGCGTTCGGCGCGATCATCGGCGCGGCCACCAGCGGCTGGACGAGCCACGTGCGGCGGCCCGGCCTGGTGGTGATCGGCGCGGGCATGCTGTGGGGGGCGTCCATCGTCGGCTTCGGCCTGGCCGGCAGCCTGCTCCTCGGGCTCGGGTTCCTCGCGCTGGCGGGCATGAGCGACCTGATCTCCGAGGTGCTGCGCAACGCGCTGCTGCAGCACTACACGCCGGACCAGCTGCGGGGCCGGGTGAGCAGCCTGTACCTGGCGCAGGTGAACAGCGCCCCGGCGGTGGGCAACGTGGAGGCTGGCGGGGTCGCCCAGCTGTTCTCGCTGACTACGTCCGTGGTCAGCGGCGGCCTCGCGTGCGTCGGCGGTGCGCTGCTGCTCGGCGCGCTGATCCCGGCGGTGCGGCATGCCTCGCTGCGGCCGCCCGGCGACGTCCCCGGATCCGCGGCGGGCACGGGTCCGGGGGCGGGTCCGGGAGCTGGTCTGGTTTCCGCGGAAGGCGCGGTTCCGGTAGTGCGCGCGGGTCCGGGAGCTGGTCTGGTTTCCGCGGAAGGCGCGGTTCCGGTAGTGCGCGCGGGTCCGGGAGCTGGTCTCGTTTCCGCGGATGGGCAGCTGCCAGCGGACGGCACGGCGGCTGCAGAGTTGCGCCATGCCGCCGCGCCGCCTGAGCCCTAGCTGAGACTCCGGTAGACCCCGTCGATCACGGCCATCTTGCGCGGGTCGTCGGCCAGGTTCAGGCCCATCCTGTTCATGACATAGGCGATCGCGACGCCCGAGTCGGGATCGGCGCAGACGGCCGAGCCGCCGAAGCCATCGTGGCCGAAGGCGGCCGGGTTGGGGCCGAAGTGGTGCTCAGGACCGGAGAGGGCGAAGCCGAGGCCGAACTCCACTGGGAAGCCGAGCACCAGGTCGGTGAACCTGCCCTGGCCGGTGCAGGCGATCTTGAGCGTCTCGGCGGATATCAGCCGGCTGGAGTCGTCGACCAGCGTGCCGAACACCTCCGCCAGCCCGAGTGCCGTGCCGTGCCCGTTCGCCGCCGGGATCTCGGCCATCCGCCAGTCGTCCGCGTTGGCCTCGTCGCCGGTCAGCGCCGGGTTGGCAAGCGCCGCCATCGCGGCCGGGTGCCCGCCGGCCATGGCCTGCGCGACCGCTGCCTGCTCCTCCTGCGTCGGCCTTACCCCCTGCAGGTCCGAGCAGCGGCTGAGCTGGCTTTCCGGCAGTCCGATGTGGAAGTCAGCCTCCAGCGGCCCGCCGATCTCGGATCCGAAGAACCGGCCCGGGGTCTGCCCGGTGATCCGGCGGATCACCTCGCCGACCAGGTACCCGAAGGTGACCGCGTGGTAGCCGGTCGCCGTGCCGGGCTCCCAGAGCGGTTTCTGCGCCGCGAGCAGGCCGGTGATCTTGTCCCAGTCGTAGAAGTCCTCGACGCTGACCGGCACCCTGAACCCGGCCAGGCCGGCCCGGTGGCTCATGATCCAGCGGACCGGGATGTCCGCCTTCCCGCCCACGCCGAACTCCGGCCAGTAGCTGGCCACCGGCGCGTCCGGGTCAAGCTCGCCCCGGTCCATCAGGATGTGCGCGCACAGCGAGGTCATGGCCTTGGTGGTGGACCAGACGTTGGTGAGCGTGTCCTCCTGCCAGGGCCTGGTCCTGGCCGGGTCGGCCCAGCCCGCCCACAGGTTCACCACCTGGTGGCCGCCCGCCACCACGGCGACGCTGGCACCGATCTCGTCACGCTGCGCGAAGTTCTGCGCGAACGCCTCCCGGACCGGCTCGAACCCGGGTGCGCAGCGGCCGTGGATCTCGGTCTCAGCGTCGGTCATGCGTGCCACCTCTCCCGGTCCGGCGCAGCCCGGCGCAGCGCCCGTCTCTCCGGAGAGCTACGCTGTCGGGGATCGCTTTGTCAATGGCGGCCTGCGCGGCGCTCCATCCAGCGCTCGGGGCTGGCTAGCTCGACGTAGCCGTACCGCCGGTAGAGGCTGCGGCCTGGCTGGGTCGCCAGGACCTGGCGGAGATCACGCACGGCCGGGTGGCCGACGACCGTGCGCACCAGGAACGAGCCAACGCCGCGGCCGCGGTGAGACGAGTCGACGAACACGTCGCAGAGCCAGGCGAACGTGGCGTAGTCCGTGACGAACCTGGAGAAGCCAGCCTGCTCCCCGTCAGCCGTAAAGAGGCCCACGACCAGGGAGTTCTCGACCGCTCGCACCATCGTCTCGTAGGACCGGCCCGCGGCCCAGTAGCTCTCCTCGCTCAGCCACTTGTGCACCCGGCCGATGTCGGTCAGCGAGGCGTCATCGCTGGCCCAGTAACCGTCCGGGCCTTCCCACCTCATCAGCCGAGCTCGCCGTCAGCCGGCGAGTCCCGGGCCGGCGAGTCCGCGG
>Ga0182024_10012858_pt1 | contig 16476 bp, 11 predicted proteins | sample P32metaG_FD_120480 | JGI IMG/M metagenome (GOLD analysis project Ga0182024, IMG submission 120480) | Permafrost microbial communities from Stordalen Mire, Sweden - P3-2 metaG (Illumina Assembly) | ecosystem: Environmental > Terrestrial > Soil > Wetlands > Permafrost | place: Sweden: Stordalen... | reverse complement strand
GAACGATGGTGTGCGAAGGTTGGGGAAGCGACGAGCAAGTGTACCGGCAATGGTTCACCTCGCAATTTATCCCGGGCGCGACTGCGGAACAAGCGCGTTGGTTCAACGAGCTCGAGCGCATGAGCGCGACCGCCGAGATAGCCGAGAAGCACTTGGTCGCATCCGCTGACATCAACGTCGCCGATCTCCTGCCAAGAATCACGGTACCGACGCTGGTGTTGCATTGCCGGGGCGACTTACGTGTACCGTTCGCGAATGGCGAGGAGATTGCGGCGAACATTCCCGGTGCGAAATTCGTGCCGCTCGAGGGAGAGAATCATATCTTTCTCGCCGACGAGCCGGCGCACCGGGCCTTCTTCGATGCGGTCGCACCGTTTCTCGGAGATCCGCCGATGAGAGGGCCGTTGCCGGGTACCGCAAACCGCAAAGAGCGGTTCGAACGGGCGGTGCTTCGCGTTGAGCAAGGTTGGTTCGTCAAGGTGATCGCGATCTTTGCCGCGATCAGCGGCGTCGTGATCTTCTTCGTAGAAATGTGGCGCATGTTCCACCGCTGAACAAAACGTCCCGGACCTTACGCACAACGAAGATCGAGGCCGCCGGCGGCGCCGGCGACCTCGATGTGTAGGACGTTGTCGAGCACGATCAGCGTTTACTGGTAATGTACACGCTACGACATCGACCAAGACGATCGGTGGGGTCGCCTTCGGTGTAGTGATCTGCTTTGCGATTTGGGTGCTGTTCTTCGTTCAGACGAACGAGTTTCAAGACCGGTTGAACTCGGCGCGCGATCCGGCTCATACCCGCCGCGACGCGGTGGAAAGACAGAATACCGTCGCCTGGGTCTTTGCGACCGCAACGACACCGGATGAGAAATGCGACTGTGTGTATCTCTACAGCGACCTATGGACGCAATCGCCAACAAAATTCGATCCGCCCGCGCAGATGCAAATCTTCTTCGGGTCGCCCGACAAGCCGGCGTGTCTTGCGCTCGCTCAGCACCCCTCGTTGGTTCCGCGTTGAGCGTAGTTTCTTACCGGAGATTGTCCTGAGAAAGCGTATTCCCGACGATTCTACGAACAGCCGCTCGTGGTGCCGCAGCTGTCACACTTGAGACACGTGCCGTTGCGGACGAGAGTGAACTGGCCGCACTGCGTGCAAGCGTCGCCGCTGTAGCCCTTCGCAATTGCCTCGCGGGCCTTGGCTGCGACGATCTGTCCCTTTGCGGGTCCTGTGCTCGGTGCCGACGCGACCGCGCCGACCGGCTCGGGGACGCGCGTCACCACGGCCGTCGCCGATGGTGACGACGCACGTGGTGCGATCGCGACCGGGGTGGCGTAGTGCACTTCGCCCGTATCCTCTTCGCCGATGTACTCCGGCTCGGGTCCCATTGCGTCGAGCGCTTGCGACGGCTGCACCTGCGCGAGATCGTAGCGGCCGAGATAGCTCACGGCGAGCTCGCGGAAGATGTAGTCGAGGATCGAGGTCGCCATCTTGATGTTGGCATGACCGACCACGGGGCCGTTCGGCTCGAAACGCGTGAACGTGAACGCGTCGACGTATTCCTCGAGCGGGACGCCGTGCTGTAATCCGAGCGAGACGGCAATGGCGAAGTTGTTCATCAGGCTGCGGAAGGCGGCGCCTTCCTTGTGCATGTCGATGAAGATCTCTCCGAGCGACTTGTCGTCGTACTCGCCGGTCCGCAAGTAGACTTTGTGACCGCCGATGACGGCCTTCTGGGTGTAGCCGACGCGGCGATCCGGCATCCGCCGACGCTTGGCGATATAGCGATACACCAGCCGTTCCGCGATGCGGACGGGCCCTTCGTACGCCGTCTGCGGTTGGTCGAGCTCCTCGGATCCACCGACGTCGTAGCTCGCCGCGAGTGGCTGCGAGAGCTTCGAGCCGTCACGATAGAGAGCGACCGCTTTGATCATTCTCTCCCAGGAGTAGCGGTACGCTTCCTTGACATCAGCGATCGTCGCCGTTTGCGGCATATTGATCGTTTTGCTAATTGCTCCCGAAACGAACGGTTGCGCCGCCGCCATCATGTCGACGTGGGCGAGCGGACGAATGAACCGCGCACCGTGTTTGCCGCACGGCGTGGCGCAGTCGAACACCGGCAGGTGCTCTTCCTTGAGGAACGGCGCGCCTTCGAGCGTCATGCGCCCGCAGATTACATCGGATGCTTCCTCGATCTGCGATTGGGTGAAACCGAGCGCATCGCCCAGGATCGAGTAGTTCCAGTCGCCGAGCTGCGCGTCCGTCATCCCGAGCTTCTCGCGGCAGAACTCTTCGCCCAGCACGTGCTGGTTGAACACGAAGCCGATCTCGAACGCGCCGAGCAACTGCGATTCGACCTTCTCGATGGTCGCCTCGTCGAAGCCCTTTGCCTTGAGCGTTGCCTTGTTGATGTGCGGCGTTCCCTCGAGCGTGTTCGTGCCTTTGGCGAACGTCTCGATCGCAGCGATCTGTTCGTTGTTATAACCCAGCCGCCGCAACGCCGGCTCGACCGACTGATTCACGATCTTGAAGTAGCCGCCACCCGCGAGCTTCTTGAACTTCACGAGCGCAAAGTCAGGCTCGATGCCGGTTGTATCGCAATCCATTACAAGCCCGATAGTTCCCGTAGGAGCGATGCACGTGACTTGTGCGTTGCGGTAACCTGCGACCTCACCGATCGCAAGCGCATTGTCCCAGATCGAACGCGCGAGCGCCCACGTTTCTTGCGTGAAGAGTGTCGGCGCGTGCGTTACGGGCTTGACTGTGAGCTCTTCGTACTCGTCGTTCGGCGTAGCATAGGCGGCACGTCGATGGTTCCGCAGTACCCGTCCCATTTGGTCGGCGTTGCTGTCGTACCGCGGGAACGGTCCCAGCTCCCGAGCCATCTCGGCGGACGTCTTGTAACCGGCGCCAGTCATGAGCGCCGAGATCGCCGCGCACCATCCGAAGCCTTCCTCGGAATCGTACGGCAAGCCCATTCGCATGAGCAGCGTGCCCATGTTGGCGTAACCGAGACCGAGCGTGCGGAAGTCATACGATTTCTGCGCGACGACCTTGCTCGGGAATTGCGCCATGAGAACGCTGATCTCGAGCGTGAACGTCCAGATACGGCACGCTTCGGCGAACCGCTTCGGGTCGAAGTGTCCGGCACTGTCGAGGAACTGCACAAGATTGAGGGACGCGAGATTGCAGTTGTGCGCGATCATACCCTCGACGATCACCGATCGCGTCGCGGGTTCAGTGACGTCGTACACGACCGTTGAGCCGGCCGGTTCGATCGAGACGACCTTCGGCGAGCGCGGGTTCTTCAGCGCACCGGCGAACTCGCGCGAGACGATCTCCTCGGCGCGGCGATGCTTGGCTTCGGAGCACGGGAAGCCGACGAGAGCCAAGAATTTCCGCGCCTGCTGATTGTAGATATGCAGCTGGCCTTGCGGATTCTTACGCCCCGTCGGATGCATCCAAGTGACGCGCGACGTCACACCGATGTCGGACAGCAGCAACTGCACGGAACGCAGCATTTCCGGCGACGACGACGCGAGCATCACTTCGGGCTCGACGCCGGAGGCACGGAGGATGCAACCGTCAGCGGAGAAGAGCCCCTGGAGGTACGCGACCTTCAGATCATCCGACACGGTATGGATCGTCGTCGGGACGTCCTTGGTGATCGCGGTTCCCTGGCGGAAGCCGTAACGATTCTCGAGGTACGAGACGAGCGACTTCTGCGAGGTCGAGACTTGCATGACGCCGCTGTGCTGCGTGCTGATCGATGACAGTCGCGCGGTATCGTCGCCGGCCGCGGCAGCCTTGAGCTCGTTGAGCTGCTCGGTCATTGCGATCGCGGTCGCGCCCTCGTGAGGGCCGAACACGAGCGCGACGATATCTTTGGAGAAGACACCATCGCCGCTGAGCCAGCCCAGCATCTGCCAGCGTTTCGCGTCGGGTTCCGGCGACGAAAATGCGACCGGGTTCCCGCTCTCGCGAATTGAGATCCTGTCGCTGCCCGGCACGAGCTCGTCGAGCCGCTTCCAGGCACCGTCTTCGGTGAGGAAACGATGATCTGCGGTCGCGCGAACTTGCCGCCCGTCCTTGAGCTTCATCTGATAGACGTCACGCACGCCCACCTTCGTCACGAATGCGGGACGGTGCGACGTCATACGCCGATGATCGTTCTCGCTGTGCAGGTCGGTCGTAACGACGACGTGCTGGCCAGCCTGTTGCGCGAGATACAGCTCTTCGACCGTACGAAGACCATGCGGAGTGCTAATGCGCGTCTCCGGCGCAAAGCATGCGGTGTCATCGAGGAACATGTACTCGGAGCAGGGGTTGCTTGCTTCGATTCGACCGTCGGAAGGGCAGGTGTGCCACTCGTTGATCGTCGTGTCGAACTGCAGGCCCGGATCGGCGCATTGCCACGCGGCGAGCCCGATCTTTTCCCAGAGATCCTTGGCGGGAACGACTTTGATTTTCTGCGTTCCGCCGTCGCCGTATTTGGAACGCCGCGGGACGAGGTCCCACGTCTGATCGGCGTCGAGGCGCGCGAAGAAGTCGTTCGGAATGCGTACGGAGTTATTCGAGTTCTGGCCCGAGACGGTGCCGTACGCCTTTGAATCCCAGTTCGTGTCGTACGTCTCAACGATCAGCTCTTTGTAGCCCTGTTTTGCGTAGTCGAGCGCGTACTGAATGTTCGCTTGCGGGATACCGAGGCTCAGTGCCGTGCGAATCGCGGCCTTCAGGCCCGTGTTGAGCGCGGGGTCGAGTCGTGCTGATTGCGGCAGCGACTCATCGTTAGCTGCCTTCATGATCGCGTTGAGATGCTTCTCGCACGTGATTGAACCCGTGACCAGATCGGAGACCTTTTGCTCCTCGGTGACCTTCCACGTGATGAACTCTTCGATGTCGGGATGATCGAGATCGAGGCAGACCATCTTTGCAGCGCGCCGCGTCGTACCACCCGACTTGATCGCACCGGCTGCACGATCGCCAACTTTCAGAAACGACATCAAGCCCGATGACGTGCCGCCGCCGGAAAGCTTCTCGCCCTCGCCGCGAAGGCGCGAGAAGTTCGAGCCGGTACCCGACCCATATTTAAAAATGCGCGCTTCACGAACCCAAAGGTCCATGATGCCGCCCTCGTTGACCAGATCGTCGCTCACACTCTGGATAAAGCAATTATGGACCACGATGTTGTTCGTGAGGAAGCTGTGGCTCTCGGTTTCGAGGTCGTAGACATCTGTCTCACCGATGCGTTCGATCGAAGCGACGACCACGTCGCAATCGCGCACGACACGTCTCGTGTCGAGCTCGGTTTCTTGAAGTGCCGCGCGCCACTCGTGCGCATACATGTGCCCGAGCTCCGGACCGGCAGACGTTCCGATGGCGGATTTAGCAAACGTCGTCTCGGTAATCGCGACGGATGTATCTGTGCGTTGAATCAAGCGCATCCCCGGCTTGAGCGCCTGCACCTCGCGCCAGTAGCGCTTCCCTTTATGGCCGTCGCATGCGAGGACGAGGTGATCACCCGTCGCTTCGATCGCGTTGCCGTTCGACAGCCCAATGCGGTAGACAGGTTTCACGCCGTTGTATGCGGTGGCGACGACGCGGGTTACGCCGGTTTCGTCATAGACCTGGAGGCCGATGAGATCGTTGTCCACGATCGAACCGATCGCGACCGGACCGTCGGGCGTCGTGACTTGCGCATCATACGGAAGACAAGCGTGCGGAGCCGGATGCTCGTACGCGGAGGTCGACTCGGACAGTACGCCGGTCTTGGGATCGACGTAGTAGTGGCCTTGCGCCGGACCGGAGATGCCGTACGCCCAGTGCAGGCCCGTGTTAAACCATTGGGGCGAATTAGCGGCACCGATCTGGCGGGCGAGCATCGCGCACATCTCGTCGTAATAGGCGCGCGCCTCGAACTCGCTGTCGAAGTAGCCGTGCTTGAAGCCCCAATAGGTCCAGCAGCCGGCCAAGCGGTTGAAGACCTGCCGTGCGTCGTCCTCGCCTACGAACCTTGCGTCGGACGCCGGCTCGGAGCGCCACAGCCACTCGGGGATGCCGTCCTCGGCCACCCGCACCGTCTTGTCGGGGACGCCCGCCTTACGGAAGTACTTCTGGGCGATGATGTCGGTCGCGACCTGGGACCAGCCCGCCGGGATGGCGATGTCCTTGGCTTCGAAAACGACCTTGCCGTCGGGGTTGACGATCCGCGAGGTACGGGGTTCGAACTCCACGCCGGCGTAGGGTTCGCCGGGGGCGGAGTAGGTGCGCGAGAACTTCATACGGGCTCGTCCTCTTGGTCACGGTGGAGCGTGGCGGGGACCACAAATTATCGAACGTCTGTTCGATTTCGTCAATCCCTCGATTCGTCCGAACCGACCTCCGACACAATGTCTTGTGCCATAGCCCGGCGGAATGTACTAGATATTGTACTCCTCTGGGTCTCCCTTGTGAATGGCCGTGGACGACTTTTTCTTTTCCGGGGACAGCCGCAAGCGGCGCTGTGGGCCGGCGGCGAGCGGGGTGAGCTAGCTGTGGACGGAATCGGGGATAGCGTGGAGAGGTTCCGGCCCGATCATCATGCGGACACCCTGCCCGACGTCTCGCTGGACCTCCTGAGCCAAGCCGGCATCCGCGGCATCGTCGTCGATCTCGACAACACGGTTTGCGAGTACCACCGGCCCGAACTCGCGCCCGGCGTGGCGGACTGGGTCGCCGCAGCGCGGAAGCGCGGCTTCGCGCTGGTGTTGGTATCGAACAACTTCCCCGAGCGGGTGGCGTCGGTCGGCGCGCAGCTCGGCATCCCGGTGGTACCGAACGCCCTCAAGCCGTTGCCGTTCGCCTTTCGCCGCGCGCTGCGGCTACTCGGAACGCCGCGCGAAGCGACGATCGTCATCGGCGACCAGCTGTTCACCGACGTGCTCGGCGCGAAGTTTCTCGGCCTGCGCTCGCTGTTGACCAAACCGCTGGTCGAACATGATTTTCCGCTGACGCGCGTGCTGCGCTTCCTCGAGCGCACGCTCGCGGGCCGCACCTAACGTGGCCGTCAAAGCGGTCGTTTTCGATCTCTACGGCACGATTCTGACGATCGAGTCGATGCGCGCTCACGTGGCGGCGGCCGGCGTCCCCGACCCCGATGCGTTCGTCGCCGACTGGCGGCAAAAGCAGCTCGAGTACGCCTTCATCTCGTCCCTGGCTGGGGCGTATCGCGACTTCGACGAGTTGACCGCCCTGTCGCTCGCGTATGTCTGCGCGTCGCGTAAGGCCACCCTCGACGACGCGGCCCGCGCACGCCTCACCGCAGCCTGGCAGACGATGCCCGCGTACGGCGACGTCGCACCTGCGCTCGCGGAGCTGGCCGCGCGCGGCATCCCGCGCGCGGTGCTCACCAACGGCACGCCGCCGTCCGCGCGCACCGCGCTCGCCGCGGCCGGTATCCTCGACGTGCTGACCGACGTCTTGTCGGTGGATGGCGTACGCGCATTCAAGCCCGACCAGCGCATCTACGCGCTTGCGACCACGCGCTTCGCCTGCCGGCCGAACGAGATCGTCTTCGTCTCTTCCAATTCGTGGGACGCCTGGGGTGCGGCGCGCTTCGGCTTCCGCGTCGCGTGGTGCAATCGGTTCCGTCGCGCCGCCGAAACGCTCGCTCCCCCACCGGAAGTCGAGCTGCGCGGTCTCGACGAACTCGCTTCCTTCGTGTGACCGCAGGACGCGGCGGGTACGACTCGCTCGCACCAGCGCCCGACGAGGAGACGAACGTGAACGAAGATGCGGATGCCAAACGAGGCGATCTCGGTCGCAGCAACGACGAGCCGGCACTGAACGATCGCAACAGCGAGACGGTTCGCGGTGAGGAGATCCTCGCTCGCGACAGCGATGAAGAGACGGCCGCGGTCGCCTACGGCAAGACCGGCGGCACGACGGACGCAACCGAAGAAGGCGGCGACGGCTCCGATCTCTAGCCGCACGACGCTTGCCCGGCGCGGAAAACGCGGCCGGGTTCGCGTACCCTAGCGCGGTGACCACGACCGGCCGCCAGGAGCTCCCAAAAACCTACGACCCCGCCGAGGTCGAGCCGCGCCTCTATGCGCGCTCGCTGGCGGCGGGGGTCTTCCATGAAGAGCCCGATCCGGCGCGGCCGCCGTTCATCATCTCGATGCCGCCGCCCAACATCACCGGCCGCGCGCACTTGGGCACCGGCTCGACGTTCACGCCCCAGGACGTTCTCACGCGCTACCACCGCATGCTCGGTGAGAACGCCGATTGGCTTCCCGGCCAAGATCACGCGGCAATTGCGACCGAAGCCGTGTTGGTTCGCGAGCTGGGGAAGGAAGGGCTCACGCGCGACGCGCTGGGTCGCGAGAAGTTTTTGGCGCGCGCCTGGGAATGGCGCGAGCAATACGGCGGTGCGATCAACGAAGCGTTTCGCCAGCTCGGCTTCGGTCCGGATTGGGAGCGCGAGCGGTTCACGCTCGACCCCGGTCTGTCGGCGGCGGTCAATAAGGTTTTCGTCGATCTCTATAACGATGGTTTGATCTACCGCGGAACGCGGCTGGTCAACTGGGATCCGGTCTCGCAGTCGACGCTCTCCGACGCCGAGGTCGACGACGAGCAACGCGAGACGTCGCTCTGGCACATTCGCTATCGCGCCCAGGACGGTGGCGAGGGCGTCGTCATTGCGACGACGCGCCCGGAAACGTATCTGGCCGACGTCGCGGTCGCCGTACATCCCGACGACGAACGATACCAGAGCCTCATCGGCAAGAACGTCGTGCTGCCGCTGATCGATCGCGCGATTCCCGTCATCGCCGACGATGCGGTCGATCCGGCCTTCGCCACCGGTGCGGTGAAGGTCACGCCCGCCCACGACCAGACCGACTACGAGATCGGCCGCCGTCACGATCTGCCGATGCCGACGGTCATCGATTTCGACGGCCGCGTCACCGTACCGTTATGGCGGTATGACGAACGCGCGGAGCGGCGTGCGCTGATCGACGCGCAGGCGACGAAGATGGCGGCCTACGCCGGACTCGATCGGTTCGAGGCGCGCAAACGCATCGTCGCCGACCTTGCGGCGAGCGGTGCGCTCGTCGAGACCAAGCCGTACACGACCACGCTGCCGCTGAGCTCGCGCACGCAGGCGGTTATCGAGCCGCTGCTCTCGCTGCAGTGGTGGGTGACGATGGAAACACTCGCCGCGCCGGCGCTCGCCGCTTACCGCGACGGACGGGTTACGTTCGTCCCCGAGCGCTTTGGACGCACGTACGCAGCGATGCTCGAGAACATTCGCGACTGGAACATCTCGCGCCAAGTGTGGTGGGGCCACCAGCTGCCGGTCTGGTACACGCCCAACGATGACGTGATCGTCGCGCATAGCGAAGACGAAGCCCAGCACATTGCGCGCGAGCGCTTCGGCACGAGCGAACTCCGTCGCGATCCCGATACGCTCGACACGTGGTTCTCGTCCGGGTTATGGCCGTTCTCGATCCTCGGCTGGCCCGAGCGCACGCCCGAGCTCGAGCACTGGTATCCCAACCAAGTGATGGTGACCAGCCGCGACATCATCTTCCTGTGGGTCACCCGCATGGTGATGCTGGGCCTGCGCTTCGCCGGCGACATACCGTTCCACCAGGTCTTCATCACGCCGCTCGTCTTCGACATTCAGGGACGCAAGATGTCGAAGTCCCTCGCCAACGCGATCGATCCGATGACCGACCTCGTGCCCAAGTACGGTGCCGACGGAACGCGTTTCGGGATCCTGCGCCAAATGCGGCTCGAATCGCAAGAGCTGCGCTTCGACGAACGCTTCTGCGATGAGGCCAAGCGCTTCGCGACCAAGCTCTGGAACGCGTTGCGCTACACGGCGGCGTTGCCCGAGGGCTTACCCGATGCCGCGGTTCTGCCGCGCGCGGAGCACCTGACGCTCGCCGACAAGTGGATTCTCACCGAGCTGCGCCGCTGCGTCGACACGGTAACGCGTTCCTACGACGGCTTCGCGTTCGGCGTCGCCGCCGATACGCTGCTCGGGTTCGGCTGGTACACGCTGTGCGACTGGTACGTCGAGGCGACGAAAGCGCCGGGCCAGGAAGGAACGCGCGCCGCAGTGCTGTCGTTCGTGCTGAACGCATTCGTCCGCACGCTACACCCGATAGCACCCTTCATCACCGAAGAGATTTGGCTCGCGCTGCCGCACGACGGCGCGACGATCGTGACGGCCTCTTGGCCCGACGTCGCAGAGATCCCGTCGTTTCCGGACGAGGCCGAGCTGTTTCGCGCCGTGATCGAAAAAATCGAGCAGTTGCGCAACGCCCGCTCGGAGTGGGGAATCGCGCCCAAGGAGTGGATGCGGGTCGAGGTTCCCGCCACGCTCGAAGAGCAGCCTGATATCGTCGAGGCGATCGCGACACTGGCGCGAGCGCGCGTCAGCACGTACGACGGCGGCAACGGAACGGTCCGCGATCGTATTCTTGCCGTGCGCGGCGTCGCCGACACGGCGCAACTGCGCGACCGCTACGTGCGTGATGTCGCGCGGCTCGAATCGGAGGTCGCGCGATCCGAGAAGAAGCTCGCGAACGAAAGCTTCATCGCGAAGGCGGCCGCCGGCGTCGTCGCCGCGGAGCGAGCGAAGCTCGATGAGTACCGGCGTGAGCTCGCGCGCGCAGGCGACGCGCTGGCCGCGCTGGGCGCTTAGCTGACGATCAGCGTCGAGTTGACGAAATCGATCGTGACGGCGCGTTTGGCGAACAGGGCGTCGCCGAGGACCGCCGCGATCGCCGTCGTCGGAACGTGCGCCTTCGCGTCGGCGGCGTAGACCAGCGGATGCGCTGCGAGTAGCGTGTTGCCGAGCTTGAGCGAGCCGACGCGGCCCGGGCTGAGCGGCGCTTCTTCGTACGTATAGCGCGGCGCACGCTGGTCCGGATCGACGGCGAGATCGGGCAGCTTGGTGATGAAGACGATCGCGTTCTTGCTCATGAACGTATCGAACTGAGCCGTTACCGGAAACCCGTCGATGCTCAAACCGTCGAACGTGATCAACTGCGGCGAACGGTCGTGGTATTTTAGCCAGGTGATCGGCGTCGTCTCGCCTTCGGGTATGACGGTCGGAAACAGGGCGCGTCCTTGGGCGTAGTCGATCGTGAGCGCGCGGTCCTTGAACGCTTCGAAGCCCAACGAGCCGTCGATCGGATACCCCGCGTCCGGGCGCATCTGCGCGACGTCGTCGGTGATGAAGAGCGGATGATCGCGTAGCGTCGTCGCACCGATCTGCGCGCCGCTCAAGATCGAGCGCTGCATCCGCGGTGCGCCGGCGACCGGCGTCCCCGTGAGCCCGAGCAGAGCGGCGGCTTGCGGTGAGAGAGTCGACTGCGGGTCGCCGGTGTCGATCGCCATGATGAGCTCGTGCGCACCGGCACGGACGCGAACGACCGGCACCAGTGCCCGACCCTCGAGCGCATCGGCGGCCGGCCGCGCTGCGAGGACCGGCCACGGAGCCACCGCTGCGGCGCAAGCACCGGCGGCCGCGAGAAACCTCGAACGGCGCATGGCCGGGACCTTCGCCGCGGAAACCGGCGCTCCGGTTGCCGGGTTCGTTGCAATATGCAAGCCACTCGGGAACGTCTGGTTCGGTGGGAAGACCCGCTCGCGTCCGCCGCAACGCTGCGCGAGCTCAGCGGCCTCGAGGCGATCCGCGCAGTGCGGGACGGCCTGGTCCCGCCGCCGCCGATCGCCAACCTGATCGGATTCACCATCGTCGAAGCCGACGAAGGGCGGGTCGTCTTCGAGGGCTATCCGGGCGAAGAGCATTACAACCCGATCGGGGTCGTGCACGGCGGCTTCGCGCTCGCGCTGTTCGACTCGGCGATGGGCTGCGCGATCCACACGCTCCTTCCGAAGGGCGCGGCCTACACGACGACCGACGTACAGGTCCGTTTCATCCGCGCGATCTCGCGCGACACCGGACCGGTGCGCTGCGAGGGTACGGCGATCCACGTGGGCCGCACGACGGCGATCGCCGAGGCGAAGCTGCGTGACGGCACCGGTCGCATCCTCGGCACCGGATCGACTGCGTGCGCCGTGTTCCGCCCCGCATAACGAAGGCAAAGGGCGGTCGCGGCGACGAAGCTTTGGTGGATGCAGACCGCGGTCACCCGGCGACGCGTCCTCATGTCGTCCGACGAGATCGAGCGGGCGATCGCGCGCATGGCCCACCAGATCGTCGAGCCGGAGGACGTGCAGGACGGCCTGCTGTTGATCGGGATTCGGCGCGGCGGTGAAGCGCTGGCCCGGCGCTTGGCATCGAAGATCGGCGAGATCCGTGGCGCGGTGCCGAACCTCGGCTTCCTCAACATCAATTTGTACCGTGACGACGACGTTGCGCGCGAGCTGCCCGAGTCCGAGATTCGCCATTCGATCACCGAATGCACCGTCGTGCTCGTCGACGACGTGCTCTACACGGGCCGCACGATTCGCGCCGCGCTCGATGCGGTGACCGATTTGGGCCGGCCGCGCGCCATCCGGCTGGCCGTGCTGATCGATCGCGGCTTGCGCGAGCTGCCGATTCAAGCCGACTACATCGGGAAGACGATCCCGACCAGCCGCCGCGAGCACATCGACGTCGCGGTCGCGGCGCAGCGCGCCGACGCCGATTCGGTCACCGTCTCCGACGCCGACCGTGCCGGCGCGTAGCCTGCTCGACGTCGACGATCTCAGTCCCGCCGAGCTCGTTGCCGTTCTCGACCGCGCGGTCGCCTTTCGCGACGTGCTGCCGCCGCGCGACCTGCTGGCCGGCGTCCCGGTGCTCAACCTGTTCTTCGAAGCCTCGACGCGCACCGCAACGTCGTTCACCTTGGCCGAACAGCGCGTCGGCGCCGACGTGATCTCGTTCGCGCCCGGCGCGTCGAGCCTGGGCAAGGGTGAGACGATCGCCGATACCGCGCTGACGCTGCACGGGATCGGCGTGCGCGTGATCGTCGTGCGTCACCAGGAGTCGGGCTTCGCGCGCCGCCTGGCCGACGCGTTCGAGGGCAACGTCGTCAACGCCGGCGACGGTACGCACGCGCATCCGACGCAGGCGTTGCTCGACCTGATGACCCTGCGCCAAGAGTTCGGGCACTTCGACGGGCTGCGCGTCGCGATCGTCGGCGACATCCTCCACTCGCGGGTCGCGCGCTCCAACATCGTCGGGATGCGCATGCTCGGGATCGACGTGACGCTCGTCGGGCCGCCGACACTGTTGCCGCCCGAGTTTGCGCGCAGCGGCGTGCGGATCGAGCGCGACTTGGATGCGGTCCTGCCGCGCGTCGACGCGGTCATGATGCTGCGCATTCAGCGCGAACGCATCACCGGCGGCCTGTTGGCGTCGCTCGACGACTACACGCAGCGCTATCAGCTCAACCGGGCGCGACTGCGTTCGCTCGGCGCATCGGCGATCATCTTGCATCCAGGCCCGTACAACCGTGGCGTGGAGCTGACCGACGAGGTGCTCGACGATCCGCGGTCGCGCTACGTAGCGCAGGTGCACAACGGAGTGTTCGTGCGCATGGCCGTGTTGGATCTGCTCGTCAACGGAGCCCCGGTCGCGGCATGAAGACGCTCGTCCGCGGCGGCCGCCTGATCGACCCGCTGCAAGGCATCGACGCGGTGCGCGACGTGCTGATCGAAAACGGTTTCGTCGCCGCGATCGGCGAGGGCCTCGACGCGAGCGATGCGCGGGTCGTCGAAGCCGGCGGTGCGATCGTCGCGCCGGGTTTCATCGACATGCACGTCCACCTGCGCGAGCCGGGACAAACCCACAAGGAGACGATCGCGAGCGGTACGGCCGCCGCCGTCGCCGGCGGCTTCACCGCGGTCGCGTGCATGCCCAACACGGAGCCTGCGCTCGATTCGGCAGCGATCGTGAGCGAGGTCATGCGCCGGGCCGACGCCGCGGGCTTGGCGCGCGTCTATCCGATCGGCGCGATCACCCGGGCGCGCGCGGGCACCGAGATCGCACCGTATCATCTGCTTGCCGATGCCGGTTGCGTCGCGTTCAGCGATGACGGCGCGACGCCGCGCGACGCGCGGCTCCTGCGCAACGCGGCGCGCTACGCCGCCGATCTGGCGGTCACGTTCATCTCGCATTGCGAGGATCCCGATCTCAAAGGCGACGCGGTCATGAACGAAGGCGCGGCGTCGATGCGGCTCGGTCTCGACGGCGCGCCGGGCTTGGGTGAGGACGTCATCGTCGCACGCGATCTGCTCATCGCGGCGGATACGGGGAAGACGTGGCACATCGCGCACGTCACGACCGCAACGTCGCTCGACCTGATTCGCTGGGCGCGCGGGCGCGGGGTTCGAGTGACGTGCGAGGTGACGCCGCATCACCTCGCGTTCGTCGACGACCGGTTCGACGACTATCGCGCCGACGCCAAGGTGAACCCGCCGCTGCGCGGCGTGCCCGACCGCGATGCGCTGCGCGCGGGGGTGCTCGACGGCACGATCGATGTGTTCGCGACCGACCACGCGCCGCACGGCGCCGACGAGAAGGCGCAGTTGCTCTCGGCCGCACCGGTCGGGTTCACCGGTCTGGAGATCGCCATTGGAGCCTTTGCACTCGCGCTGCCGCGGCTGCCGCTCGCGCGATTCGTGGAGCTGCTCTCGGTCAACCCCGCCCGCATCCTCGGTGTGCCCGGTGGAACGCTGGCCGTCGGAACGCCGGGTGACGTCACCGTATTCGCGGAGCGCGAGTGGACCGTCGACGCGCGGCTGTTCCGATCGAAGGGTCGCAATACGCCGTTCGACGGAATGGTGCTGCCGAGGCGCGCGGTCGCGACCGTCGTGGATGGGGCGGTCGTGTTCGAGCACGGCCAAGTCTTGCCGCGCGAAGAAGCAGCCGTATGACGAACCGCGCCACGCTGTTGCTCGCCGACGGAACGCGTTTCGACGGCGAGGGGTTGAACGCCGTCGGAGTCGCGCTCGGCGAGGCGGTGTTCTACACCGGAATGACCGGCTACGAAGAGGCGCTTACCGACCCCTCATATGCCGGGCAGATCTTGGCGTTCACCTATCCGCTCATCGGCAACTACGGCATCAGCGGCGTCGTCGCACAGCATCCGCACGCGTGCGTCGCCGGTGCGGTGATCAAGCACTTGGCGCGCCATCCCTCGCACTTCGCATCGAAACAGGATCTCGGCTCGTGGCTCGACGAGCAGGGCGTGCGCACGATCGTCGGGATCGACACGCGCGCGCTGACCATTGCGCTACGCGAGCACGGGACGATTCCGGCCGCGCTGGCCGTCGGCGACGCGGCGATCGAGCAAATCGAACCCACCCTGTCGCGCTACGTGCGCGATGCGACGACGCAGGGGCTCGTCTCGACGGTCGCCGGCGGCTATCGTGCCGGAGAAACGATCGGCTCGGGGAGCCGGCACGTCGTGCTGGTCGACTGCGGGGTGAAGAAGAACATCATTCGCGATCTGTGCGCGCTCGACGCGCGCGTCACGGTGCTGCCGTACGGTGCGACGCGCGACGATATTCTCGCGCACGAGCCGGACGCGGTCGTCGTCTCGCCCGGCCCGGGCGATCCGCGTGACCTCGGCGATACCGTCGAGACGCTGCGCGGGCTGATCGGGCGGACACCGGTATTCGGCGTGTGCTTAGGGCACCAGCTCTTGGCGTTGGCATGCGGCGCGGAGACCTATAAGTTGAAATACGGCCACCGCGGCGGAAACCAGCCGGTGAAGGATCTGCTGCGCGACGAGGTGCTGGTGACCGCGCACAATCACGGCTACGCCGTGCGCGGCGAAACGCTGCCCGCCGAGCTCGAAGCGACGATGGTCAACCTCAACGACGGAACGAACGAAGGATTCCGTCACCGCACGCTGCCGGTCGAGGCGGTCCAATTTCACCCCGAAGCGTCGCCCGGTCCGTTCGACGCGCGCAACCTGTTCGCGCAGTGGCTCTCGCGTCTCGACTAGCGGCACTCGGCCTGGCCATCCTGTCGTGGGCGACGGTACAGCCGGCGAACGCCGAGGGACTGCGGACACTGCAGGTCGACGCGCTCTCGATGCGCGCCGATCGCACGCACCTGCGCGTCGGCGACGTCTTCCACGTCGCCATTCACGTTCACGTGCGCGAACACGTCGGCGCGCTCGATGAGCTCGTTGTGCCGAACGTCGGGACGATGCAGCTCGAAGGCGACGAGCGGGTCGTCACCGGTTCGCCGAACGGGACCGACGTCGTCGAGACGCTCACCCTCGAGCCGGCCTTCCCCGGCGCGTTCACGTTCAACCCCGCCTACCTCGACGCGATCGACGGCAAGAGCGGCAAGCCGACGCGCTTCTCGTCCAATCCGCTCCGGGTCGTCGTCGATCCGGTCGGGTTGGCGTATCCGAGCCCGCGCGCGATCTGGGGGATGATCGGCGAGGCTGCCATCATCGTGGCGGCGATGTTTGCGGTCGCGATCGGCGTCGTCGCGATCGTGCGCTCGCGACGGCG
>Ga0182024_10012857_pt1 | contig 16477 bp, 12 predicted proteins | sample P32metaG_FD_120480 | JGI IMG/M metagenome (GOLD analysis project Ga0182024, IMG submission 120480) | Permafrost microbial communities from Stordalen Mire, Sweden - P3-2 metaG (Illumina Assembly) | ecosystem: Environmental > Terrestrial > Soil > Wetlands > Permafrost | place: Sweden: Stordalen... | reverse complement strand
CGAAGACGGCGTGCATGGCGTCGGTTGCGGCGCGGACGTAGGGGTTGTCGGTGGAGACGACGATGGGATCGCCCATGTGGATGAGGCGAACGTCCAGCGTGATGCCCTTCGGGCAAAGCGATTCGACGTAGGACTTGTATTGGGCGAAGGACTCGGCCGGCGTCTGGTCGGGGACGAGGCGCATGGAGACTTTGGCGACGGCGCGGGCCGGGATGACGGTCTTTGCGCCCGCGCCGATAAAGCCGCCAGGCATGCCGTGGACTTCGAGAGTCGGTCGCGCCCACGTGCGTTGGAGCACGGAGAAACCGGGTTCGCCGGTCAGGGCGATGGAGCCGACCTCCGTCTCGCGGTAGTGCTCCTCGTCGAAGGGGAGCGACTTCCAGGCTTTCAGCTCCTCGGCGGTAGGCGTGGCCACCTTGTCGTAGAAGCCGGGAATGAGAATGTGGCCGTTCTCGTCCTTGAGTTTGGAGATGACTTGGGCGAGGGCCATGAAGGGGTTGGGCGCGGCTCCGCCGTAGATGCCGGAGTGGAGGTCGGTGCGCGCGCCGCGGGCTTCGATCTCGGTGTAGATCATGCCGCGAACGCCGACGCAGAGGGTGGGCAGATCGGCCGCGAACATCTCCGTGTCGGAGACCAGGGCAACGTCGGCGGCGAGCCGGTCGCCGTGCTCGCGCACGAAGGCGGCAATTCCCTCCCCGCCTACTTCTTCTTCGCCTTCGATGATGACGCGGATGTTGACCGGGAGCTTTCCGGAGTGGGCGCTAAGGAGCGATTCGAGCGCTTTGACGTGCATCCACATCTGGCCCTTGTCGTCGACTGCGCCGCGGGCGTAGAGATTGCCGTCGCGCTCGGTGGGTTCGAAGGGCGGGGACTTCCACTCGTCGAGCGGGTCGGGCGGCTGGACGTCGTAATGCCCGTACATTAGGACGGTGGGCGCGGGCTTGCCGTTCGCCGGCGGGGCGGTCAGGTAGTCGGCGTACACCAGAGGATGGCCGTCGGGGTGCTTGGCCGTGGTCGTCTCGATCAGGCGGACGTTCTGCATGCCGATGCGGCGGAGTTCGGCGGCGACGAACTCCGCCGCGCGGCGAGTGTCGGCGGCGTGCTCGGGCGAGGTGGAGACGGAAGGGATGCGCAGAAGCGCCTTGAGCTCTTCAACGAAACGGGGTGCATTGCTCTTGGCGAAGGTTACGGCTGTGTTCGAAGCGGCTTCCACTTTTCTCTCCCGATGTGACAATCACGATTTATTGATTCCAGGACTCGAATCGCTGAAGCGCCCTGTCCTGTTCAGGCTCCCCAGTATAAGGGAGCGGCTGCGGGTAGCGGGATTTGGGTGGCTGCATGCACCGCCGCGCGCAATATTGGAGAATGGTTCCTATGAAGAATTCCTCGACGTTTCGCGGGCAGAGTTGGGATGCCGCTGCGTATGCGGCGACTGGGCGCTTTGTAGCGGACCTGGCGGTCGGCGTGGTGGAGTTGCTGGCGCCGCAGCCGGGTGAGGCGATTCTCGATCTCGGCTACGGTGATGGTGCGCTGACCGAGCGGATCGCGGCGTTGGGAGCACGGATGACCGGCGCGGATGCTTCAGCGGCGATGGTCGCGGCGGCGCGGGCGCGCGGACTCAATGTGCACGAAGTGAGCGCGACGGCGATGGGATTCAACGGCGAGTTCGATGCGGTGTTTTCAAACGCGGCGCTGCACTGGATGCCGGATGCTGAGGCGGTTCTGGCGGCGGTTCAGCGGGCGCTGAAGCCGGGCGGGAGGTTTGTGGCGGAGATGGGTGGGATGGGGAATATCGCGGCGATTCGGGTCGCGCTCCAGGCGGTGCTGGCCAAGTTTGGCATCGATGCGGAGACGGTCGCGGCGAGTTTCTATCCTTCGCCCGCGCACTATCGGCGGCTGCTCGAAGGCGCGGGGTTTTCGCTACGGTCGATTGAGCTGATTCCGCGGCCTACGCCGCTGCCTGCCGGGATGGTGGAATGGCTCAATACCTTCCGCAACGGGGTTTTGGATCTGCTCGCACCGCAGGATCGGGCGCGGGCGGTGGCGGAGACGGTGGAGTTGCTGCGGCCGGTGCTTTGCGATGCGGATGGGAATTGGACCGCGGATTATGTTCGGCTGCGGTTTTCTGTCGTGCGAGGCTGACATCCCAGCACGGAAAACGGCCACGTTTTGCATAGATTTCCGCCGGCCGCCCTTGACACGCACAGTATAATTAAATAAGGCCCAAACAGAGCCCAGCAGCCTGCCCTGAGCTTGTCGAAGTGTCGTGTCCAGCCGCACCGGACCGGACCTGGAGCCTGCCGAAACTCAGGGCCTGTAGGTGGAACCATGTCGATCCCCATCCGCACGCAACCGTCCGCGTGTCGCCGATTCTTCACCCTCCACACCCAAAACCCGCCCAGCAAGTCGTTTCATATGACGATCTTAGCGACAACCCCAATCGAATCAAGACCCTGCAGCAGCACCCTCCCCGTAACCCAAACAAAAACAAGGCACTTGTCGCCAACATCCTATGGGGGGGGGAGGGGGGTATACAAGCGGATCGCCGGTAGACCGTAGCTACTGGATGATGCCCTGGGCTTTCAGAAATTCGAGCCTCAGAACCATGGCTTTCTGATTTTCGGGTGGAGAGAAGTTTCCATGACCGCCGCCGGCGACAATGTCCTCTCCGTTGGCAACGCCGGCCGCATCGAGAGCTTTCTTGAGTTGGTACGATTGGGTCGGTTCGTAGGTGTGGTCGTTGTCTCCGTTGACGATGAAGGTCGGCGGCAGGCCAGGATGAATATAGGTGATCGGCGACACTTCTTTGGCGCGGGCAAGTACCTCGGCGGTCGGTTCGGGCCAGCGCGGTGCCTGTCCGCGCGGAGCAGTAACCGGCGCGGTGTTGTCGGCGCCCGGCGTGGCCGCTGCGGCGGCGGGGGCAGCGGCCTCAAGCGCGGGAGGCGTGGCTGGTGTTTCCCGGGGTAGAGGCAGGTCGAGCCCGATCCACTGGTGGGTGAAGCTTCGACTGCCGTTGTAGGTCAGAGCTTCGGCGACGTTGCTGGCGCCGTAGTCGTCGAGGACAGCGGCGATCCTGGGCTGGTCGGTGCAGCCGGGCGGATTGAACGACGCTGGAGCATAGCCGGCCATGAGCGCGAGGTGGCCGCCGGCGGATCCGCCCCACGCAACCACGCGGGTGAGGTCGAAGTTGTACTTCTTCGCGTTGGCTTTGACCCAGGCCATGGCGCAGCGAACGTCCTGAATGGCGGCGGGCGCGGGGGCGTCGATGGCGTTGCGGTACTGGATGGCGACGACGCTCATTCCGGCGGCAAAGAACGGGCCGAAGCTATTGGAAGAACTGGGGCGGTCGCCGCGGATCCAGCCGCCGCCGTGGATCTGGATCACGACGGGCGTGGGTTTATCGGAGGGCACCTGGTAAACGTCGAGGTGCATGTCGAGCGTCCCGGCGGCGCCGGTGTTGGGGAGTTGGGGCCGAATGCCATTGGGCGTGCCTGGGTTCGGCGAGGCTTCGGCGCTGGGGTTGGAGATGTGGGGAACGGTGGCGTAAACGATGTTGTCGGTCTCGATCGGCTTGACCGTGTGCCAGTTGGCGGGATCGGCCCAGGCGGGTGAAGCAGCAGCGGGAGAGGCCGCCGTCTGGGCGGCGATAGGAAGGGTTGCGATGGAAAACGTAACGGCAATGGTTACAGCAAGACAAGCTGCGGGGGATGACGGGTGCATGGATTGTCCTCGCACTTTCAGAGGCGACTATCGTAACGGGCGCAGAGCAGGTATGCCAAATCAGGAATCATTTCCGGATGACAGTGGATGCGTCGTCCTGCTAGGCTTTCGGCCATGACTGCGGCAATGTCCTCCATTTTGTCTCGCACCGCCTCGCTGGCGGTCCTCTCGCTGATGCTTGCGGCGTTTGCCCAGGCACAGGTTCCAGGCGCACCCGGACCGAATCTGCCAGTGCCGGATCAGACCGGCGTGCCGCGGAATGCGCCGTTGAATCCGGACCTGCCAACGATCTTTGTCGTGGGCGACTCGACCGCGCGCAACAAGGCAGACCTGGGTTGGGGCGATCATTTTGCCCACTACTTCGACTTGACCAAGGTGAATGTGGCCAACCGCGCGATTGCAGGGCGGAGTGCGCGCTCGTATAGGAACGAGGGCGCGTGGGACAAGGTGCTCGCGGAGATGAAGCCGGGCGACTATGTACTGCTGCAGTGGGGGCACAACGATGGCGGCGGCCCGCTGACGCCGGACTTCAAAGGGCGCGGCGAAGGCAAAGGCATTGGGGACGAGTCGGCGGAGGTGCCGATTATGACGCCGTACCAAGCCGGACCGCTGGTGGGCAAGACGACCGAGACGATTCACACCTATGGCTGGTACAACCGCAAGTACATTGCGGACACGCGCGCCAAGGGCGCAACGCCGCTTCTGCTGACAGTGACGGTGCGGGATGTCTGGACGCCGGGACCAGACGGCAAGCTGCACATCGAACGCGATATGGGCTATCGCGACTACGACATGCAGATCGCCACGGCGGAGAAGGTGCCGCTGGTGGATATGGCGACAGTGGCGGCCGACAAGTTCGAGATGCTGGGGCCGGATACTACCCGACTGCTGTTCCCCATCGACCACACCCACACGAGCGCAGTCGGCGCCGAGATGAACGCGGCGTCGGTGGTGACGGCACTGCAGAATGCGAAGTCGCCGCTGGTGCAGTACCTGGCTCCGGCGAAGGCACCTGCTTATTAGTCGAGCGATTGGAGATGGTTCCATAAGGATGTTCCGTTCCCTTCCCCGATTTTCGCCAGAGTGAATGCTGGGCCTCTGACTGTCTCTGCGAGGCGCTAGTTGGGAGCGGTGAGGGGCTGCGATGGCGGGCTTGGCGGGACTTCCTGCTGGTTGGGCGGTAGCGGGCCGCCGGACTTGGGCGGGAAGTTTGCGAACATTAAAGCTACAGCTTTGTCGACGTTGTCCTGGTTCGTTTTTTCATTGGAGGCTATTCCCTCTGCCGCAGTGCCGCGCCAGATCAACTTTCCGGTGGCGCCGCCGTAGATGACTACTTCTTGAACTTCGGCGGGTATTTGCTGATCAGATCGGTGACTTCTTTATCGATGGCGTTGTTCATCTTGTCCTGGCTTCCTTCGATCGGACCGGTAACCGTTCCGCGCCAGAGGAGTTTGTGCGTCTTGGCGTCGTACATGTCGATGATCAGCGTGTTGACGGGGATGTCGTCGAGGGTGGCCTGCGAATCCATGAAGCCGCTGCCCCAGGGGCGCTGCCATGAGTAATCACTGCCCAAGCTATCGTAGAAGGTGGAGAATTCCTGCTTATCCTTGCTTGCTTCAACAGCAGTGATGGTGACGTCACCGCTCTTGGGCACTTCACTCATGTACCTGCCGGCGATATCGCGATTGAGAGCAATGGTGATGCGGTCTTCGACGCCGGGGTTGGTTGCGTGGACTTTCTCCCAGGTATAGGTCTTGAATTTGATGAAATTGACGGTGTGGTCATAGTCGATGGTCGAGGTTTGCGCCAGAATCGGTGCGCCGGCCATGGCCAAAGCGAACAGTCCAATTGCCAATGTTCTTGCGATACTTCTCATACTGCCTCCAAATTGCTGGGAATCAGGCTCCGCTCCAATTTTGGTTCAGATGGCCCAAGTCAATTGTTTCCCTATTCGATGAAACGAAACTGAAGGCAGCAAAGACGCACCAACCTTACAAATTGAACATAAAAGCGCGCCGCACACGGACGGAGTCGGTTGTCACTGCGTTTGACCGCAAACATCGCGTAAACTTGTACTTGGGCAGTTTGATGCCCGCGGAACCTGAAGGACACCCAGTTTGCTTAACAATTTGCTTGCAAAAGTCTTTGGAACAAGTAATGAACGCGCGGTAAAGCGCCTGCTGCCGCAGGTTGCGCAGATCAATGCGCTCGAACCGGAGATCCATGCGCTCTCGGACGAGGCGTTGCGCGCGAAGACCGCTGAATTCCGGCAGCGGGTCGTGGATTCCGTGGCCGCCGAAAAGCTCGATCCGGCGGACCCTGAGGCGGCGGATGCGCTTCGCGCTGCAGAGAAGCGGGCGCTGGACGAGATTCTTCCCGAGGCGTTCGCGGTGGTGCGCGAGGCCGGTATTCGCACTGTGGCCATGCGACACTTCGATGTGCAGTTGATTGGCGGCATGGTGCTGCACGCGGGCAAGATCGCCGAGATGAAGACCGGCGAAGGCAAGACGCTGGTGGCGACGCTTCCCTGCTATTTGAATGCTCTTGCGGGCCACGGTGTGCACGTGGTCACGGTGAACGACTACCTGGCCAAGCGCGACGCGGAGTGGATGGGCAAGATCTACGGCTTCCTGGGGTTGTCCGTCGGCGTCATTGTGCATGACCTGTCCGACGAGCAGCGGCGTGAGGCGTACGGTTCGGACATCACGTACGGAACGAACAACGAGTTTGGCTTCGACTATCTGCGCGACAACATGAAGTTCGACCTGAAGGACATGGTGCAGCGCGGTCACCACTTCTGCATCGTCGACGAGGTGGACTCGATCCTGATCGACGAGGCGCGGACGCCGCTTATTATCTCGGGGCCTACCGACCAGACGACGGACAAGTATGCGCGGGTGAACCTGATCATTCCGGCGCTTGAGGCCGGCGAGTTGATCGAGACTCTGGAGACGAAAACCTGGTCCGGCGACTTCGTGGTGGACGAGAAGGCACGCGCGATCACAGTGACAGACGAGGGCTGGGAGAAGATCGAGAAGCTGTTGGGCATCGGCAATATCGCGGACCCGGAGAACTGGGATCTAAAGCACCACGTCGAGGTGGCGATCAAGGCGCACCACCTGTACAAGCGCGACGTGGAGTACGTGGTGAAGGAAGGCGAGGTAATCATCGTTGACGAGTTCACGGGGCGGCTGATGCCGGGACGGCGCTGGTCCGATGGGCTGCACCAGGCGGTGGAGGCGAAGGAAGGCGTAGCCATCCGCAAGGAAGACCAGACGCTGGCGACGATCACCTTCCAGAATTACTTCCGCATGTACAAGAAGCTCTCCGGCATGACCGGCACGGCGGAGACGGAGGCGGCCGAGTTCGACAGTATTTACAAGCTCGACATCGCGGTGATTCCGACCAACCGGAAGATGCTGCGGCTGGAGAATTCGGACGTGGTATACCGCACGGCGAAGGAGAAGTATTTCGCGGTGGCGGATGAAATCACGCGTCTGCATGAGGAGAAGCAGCCTGTGCTGGTGGGCACAACGTCGATCGAGAAGTCGGAGCTGCTCTCGGAGATTCTGAAGCGCAAGGGTGTGCGCCACGTGGTGCTGAACGCGAAGTTCCACGAGAAGGAAGCGGAGATCGTCGCGCAGGCGGGCCGCCTGGGGATGGTCACGATCGCGACCAACATGGCCGGTCGCGGCACCGATATTCTGTTGGGCGGCAACTCGGAGTTTATGGCTCGGCAGGACCTGGTGAAGAAGTCGCAGGCGCGGGCGGTGTCGGCTGCAGAGGGCACGATTTCGCCGAATGCGGGGCCGGGCATGGTGCGCTTCTACTATGCGAGCCAGGAATTCGAGACGACGCAGGAACTGTGGGACGCTGCGATTGCTGCGCATCTGGCGACGGCGGAGAAGGAGCACGAGGCTGTAGTCGCGACCGGCGGATTGCACATCCTGGGCACGGAGCGGCACGAGTCGCGGCGCGTGGACAACCAGCTTCGCGGACGTGCGGGAAGGCAGGGCGATCCGGGTTCGTCGCGGTTCTTCCTGTCGCTTGAAGATGACCTGATGCGCATCTTCGCGCGCGAGTGGGTGAGCACTCTGCTGCAGCGGCTGGGTATGGAAGAGGGCGTGCCGATCGAGAGCAGGATGATCTCGAAGCGGATCGAAGCGGCGCAAAAAGCCGTTGAGGCGCAGAACTTTGAGTCGCGCAAACACGTGCTGGAATACGACGACGTGATGAACAAGCAGCGTGAGGCTGTATACGGGCTGCGGAAGCAGTTGATGGAGGGCGTCGACCAGAAGCAGTTGATCACCGAGGATTATGTCTCGACGATTCTGTCGAACATTCTGGACGAGTTTGCGCCGGAGAAGGTGCACCCGGAAGAGTGGAAGCTGGATGCGATCTTCTCGCAGGTGTATGACGTGTTCGGCGCGAAATTGAACGAAGGGCCGGACAAGATCGACGCGAGCGAGATGAACCGGCATGAGCTGGGCGAGACGATTTTTGAGAAGGTCCGCGCGCGGTATGACGTGAAGGAGCTGATTCTGGGCGCGCCCGCGATGCGCTATCACGAACGCATCGTGATGCTGAGCGTGCTCGACGGGTTGTGGAAGGATCATCTGCTGGCAATGGACCACCTGAAGGAAGGCATCGGGCTACGCGGATATGCGCAGCAGGACCCGCTAGTGGCGTACAAGAAGGAATCGTTCGAGATGTTCGAAGCTATGATGATGCAGTTCCAGCAGGACACGGCGCGTCATCTGTTCCGGATGCAGATTATCGGGCCGGACGGCAACCCGATCGAGTCGGTAGAGCAGATGCCGCCGCGCGGGCCGTCGGAACCGCCAGCCCTGGAGGGATCTACAGCGCCGAGGCAACCGCGGCGTCCAGCGCCGGGACAGGCAAGGCTGGACCTGGGCGGCGACGGACAGGCTTCCGAACATGCGCCGGTGCCGATTCAGACGCGTGCGCCTTCGACGACGATCGATGAGTTGGAGCGTGAGTTTCAACGGAAGAAGAAGCGCGAACTGGAGCTGGCGCGGCAGGCCGGCTCGGGAGAGAGTTCGAACGGCGGTGGGCCGCGTGTGACCGGAGAGAAGGTCGGGCGCAACGATCCTTGCCCATGCGGGTCCGGCAAGAAGTATAAGAAGTGCCACGGGGCGCAGGCGTAAACGCGGTGGCAGATGGTCAGCGGTCAGTTGATGGCGACTACTTCTTCTCGAGATCGTCCATGAGCTGGCGGGCCTTGGTGGCGAGGTTCTTTGCGCCCTCTGTGTCGCCTGAGTTGAGCGCCAGCTGCGCCTGATCGAGGAAGTGGCGGACCTGCCTGAGCTGCCGCTTCTCCGCCTCCGCGGTCTTCGCTGAGAGCGCCGCGATGCGCTTGAGAATCGACGAGATCATATCCTGAGCCTGCTGTTGGATCTGCGGTGCAAGATCGCCGCCGGTGGAGAGAGTGCCAATGGCGAGTTCGGCAGGAGCGGCTTCGGCGACTTGGGTCGGAGGCTGGGCTTCCTCTTTCGGCGCGGGCGTGGGTCGCTTTCTGGGAGCGGGCGTGGGCGGCAGCGGCGTCGGAAAAGGAGCGAGTTCCGGCTCGGGTAGTTCTGCGATCGTGAGCGGCGGGTTGGGGGGCGGAATCGCTACAAGATCGACCGGTGCCTGGGCACCCATGGGAATCACAAAGGCAGGAGGCTTGTGGCGGCATCCGGCGAGACCGGCGATGAAGATAAGCGCCAGCACGGGCGTCAGCCTGGCGTGGCTGAGCGCGCAGGCGAGACGGGGTGCGAGATGGGCGTGCGCGTTCAAACGATGTCCTTACCTTCCATGTTAGAGGCAACAGAGGCCTGCATATCTTCGTCGGTCAGGTCGGATTCGCCGGCCTCCTCACCATTGGCGAGACGTGCTTGTCTGCGGCCTTCGTTCGCGTGATTGGCGGAGATGGGGAGACGCAGCGTGAAGGTTGTGCCGTGCGCGGGCGAGGCTGGATCGGCGTTGGATTCGACTTCCATTGCGCCACCGTGCAACTGCACGATGCGATAGGTCATGGCGAGGCCGATGCCGCTGCCCCTGGGCTTGGTGGTGAAGTAGAGATCGAAGATGCGGGGCAGTACGGAGGCGGGAATGCCGACGCCGTTGTCGGCAATCTCCAGGATGGCGACGCGCTGGTCGCGGCGAAGGGAGACACGCACGAGGCCGCCGGAGGGCATGGCTTGCATTGCGTTGAGGAACAGGTTCAGCAGGGCCTGGCGCATGAGTTCGCCGTCGATGCGAACGGGAACGGCGGTGGGAGGAGACTCAGACTCGATGGCGACGGAATGTTCCTTGAGTTCGGCGCCGGCGAGTTCGAGTGTCTGGTTGATGACGCGGCGGAGGTCGTGCTCGCGCAGGTCGAGGTCCATGGGGCGGGAGAAGTCGGCGAGGGTCTCGACGACACGGTCGAGGCGATGCATCTCGTCGGCGAGGATTTCTACGTGCCTCTGTGCGCTGCCGCGGTCGAGTTCGGAGTTGGCGAGCTTGCCGCGGAGAAGCTCGAGGTGGACGACCATGGCGTTGATGGGATTCTTGACTTCGTGGCCGACGTTGGCGGTGAGTCGTCCGATGGCGGCGAGGCGGCGGGCGACTTCAAGCTCCTGTTCGAGTTCGAGTGCGGATCCGGTGTCGCGCAGAGTGAGCAGCGTGCCCATGCCCTGATCGGGGCGATCACCCGAGGCATTTGCGAGGCCCTCGATGGGGCGGCCGCCGTCGATGCGGTCGACAGATATCTGCACCTGGCGGCCATCTTCCAGGGTGACCGTCTCGGCGGAGCTGTGGGCGCCTCTTTCGAATGCGGCGGCGACTGCCGCGCCCAGCGTGGTCTCCGGAAGGAATATCTCTTCGAGGCTCATGCCGACCATGTCGTCCGCCGCGGGGGCTTCGGGGCCAGCGCCGAGGCGGTCGAGGAACTGGGCCACCGCGTCGGAGACCATGACCGCGCGGCGGTCCGGCGCGAACAAGAGGACGCCGTCCCGCAGCGTATCGAGCATCTGATCCAGATTCGTCTGCAGCGCGGTGTAGCCCTCTTCGCGGGTGCGCATCTGGCGGTCGAGGCGGTCAATGGAGAGGTTGACGCGGTTGATGGGATCGACGCTGCGGCGCGATTCGAGCAGCAAGGGCTGGTCGACGAGCGGATCGGCAGGACCGCTGCCACGAGTTAGCGTGAGGCGCTCCAACTGCTCGCCGATGGCCTGCAGCGGGCGCAGAGCGACGGTGGAGAGCAGAGCCGCGGCCGCCATGGAAGCGAAGATCGCCAGGAGAACGAACTCGAGCGAAGCGCGCATCCAGGGCTCGTAGGCGTTCTCGCCGACGAAGCGCAGGAACGTGGAGCGCACGCCTACGTGAACGACGAGGAACGGCATGCGGTTGCGATCGAGCGGCACTGCGATATCCAGCACGCGCGGTTTGCCGAAGACTTCGCGCGCCTGGTAGAAAACGCTTGCCTGACGCATGCGATCGAAGCTCTCGCGATAGACCGCACGTTGATTGAGAGCGTCGGGGTCAGTCGACACCATGGTGAAGCCATGGGCGTCGGTGACGCTGACGTCCTCCACCGTGGGAGAGTAGCGGACGATGCCGTTCATGAGGTTGAGGAGATCGTCGTTGCCGCGCAATACTTCCATGACCGCGGCGTGCAGCGCGGCGTCGGGATCGGTAGCCTCCGGAGTGAGGGGGGCTGCCGGCGGGCGAGCGCGCAGCCCGGTCTCGACGGCCTGGCGCGTTGCCAGCAACACCTGGTGGGCAAGGACATCGTTGGAAGCGTATGTCTGTTCGGTGCGCTGATGAAGAAGTTCGGCCAGGAACGCGATCGAGAGTACCAGCACGATGGCGAACGTGAGACCGGTGGCCGTGAGCACGAGCTTGGTTCTGAGGCGCATTTGGCTTACTCCGCCGCAACGGCGGGGACATCTATCGCTGGAGACGAATCGCCGGCAGAGGCAGCGGCGTTAGAGTACTCCTTGAGCTTGTTCTGCAGCGTCTTGGTGGTGATGCCGAGGATCTCGGCGGCGCGGGTCTTGTTGTTGTGGGTCGAGAGCAGCGTCTTGAGGATGAGCTGGCGCTCGGCCTCGTCGACCGTGGTGCCGACCTGAACGCTGACGGTGTGCTCGTCGTCGCGCGCGGGTGCGGCGGCGAGGACTTCGGGAGCAGGCGTGGAGGCGAGGCGGGTCGCGTATCCGGGTTCGCCGAAGTGGGGCGGCAGATGCTCGACGCTGATCTGACCTTTTCCAGCGAGGATGGTGGCGCGCTCGATGGTGTTGCGCAACTCGCGCGCATTGCCCGGCCAGTCATATTTGAGCAGCCGGCTGAGCAGTTCGGGCGCGATGCCGGTGATGGCACAGCTGTGGCGCTGGTTCATGTCCTCGATCATCTTTGCCGCAATAGCCGGGATGTCGGAGGCGTGATCGCGCAGCGGCGGCATCTGGATGTTGAAGACGTTGAGGCGATAGAAGAGATCGCCGCGGAGCTGACCGCTTGAGACTGCCTGCTGCGGGTCCTTGTTGGTCGCCGCGACGACGCGCACGTCGACCGGCGTCTCGGCCTTGCTGCCGAGGCGGCGCAGCTTGCGGTCTTCGAGCACGCGCAGCAACTTCGCTTGCGTGGGCATCGGCATCTCGCCGATTTCGTCGAGCAACAGCGTGCCCTCTTCGGCGAGTTCGAAGCAGCCGGCGCGGCGCTCGATTGCTCCGGTGAAGGCTCCTTTTTCGTGGCCGAAGATTTCGCTCTCGATCAGCGTTTCCGGGATGGCGGCGCAATTGACCGCGACGAAGGGTTTCGTACGGCGGGAACTGAGATCGTGCAGTGCGCGGGCGACGAGTTCCTTGCCGGTTCCACTTTCGCCGGTGACGAGCACGGAGACGTTCGACGGCGCGACGCGCTCGATCATCTGAAAGATGGCCTTCATCTCCGGCGATGAACCGACCAGTGGACCGAGGACGCCGGCGTCACGCGACTTTCGCCGCGTGGCTTCAAGTTCGACGTTGGAATCGGTCTCGCGCTGGCGGTTCGCATTCTGCAGGATGGTGCGGAGACGCGTTGGGTCGACGGGCTTGGGGATGTAATCGTACGCGCCCATGCGCATGGCTTCGACCGCCGACTCGATAGAGCCTTGCGCGGTGAGCATAACGACGACCACGCCGGGCTGCGAATCCTTGATGCGGGAGAGCAACTCCATGCCGTCCATGCGCGGCATCTTCAGGTCGGTGACGACGATGCCGGGGGACCACTTGCGCACCAGGTCGAGTCCGTCGACGCCGTCGGCTGCGCTTTCGGCGCGAAAGCCCCATGAGATGACCAACTCGGTCAGCCCGGTTCGCGCGTGCGCTTCGTCTTCCACGATCAATACTTTCTCAGTCACTCTCACCATCCCTCTTGCATCTTCCAGTATCAAGTCTTGGGTGATTCAGGGGCAAGCGGGGCCGATACTACCGTTGGATGCAGAATGTCCGCAAGTCGTTCGCTGGCAGCAGCTTCCGAAACAGGTTTGTAAACGATATTCTGAATGTATGAGTGAAGCGACTGAGCAGGCTTTGGACCCGGAGATTACGTTGGAGGCATTCGCAAAGCTGCGAGGTGCGGAGGCTGAGGCGCCCGTTGTGCTGGATGTGCGCGAACCGTGGGAGTTCCAGACCGCCAGCCTGCCGGATTCCCTGTTGATGCCGATGGGCGATGTTACATCGCGCGCGCATGCGGAACTCGATCCGGACGCGCATATCGTGGTGCTGTGCCATCATGGGCAGCGGTCGCTGTCGGTTGCGATGTGGCTGCGCGGGCAAGGGTTCGAGCGGGCGCAGTCGCTGGCGGGCGGGATCGATGGGTGGTCGCGGGTGATCGATCCGAGCGTACCGCGGTATTGAATTGGCTAGCGCGCGCGGGGGTGGGTTTCGTCGTAGACGCGCTGGACCTGGTTGGCGCTGAGTTGGGTGTAGCGCTGCGTAGTGGAGAGGCGTTCGTGGCCGAGCATCTCCTGGATGGCGCGGAGGTCGGCGCCTTCCTCCAGCATGTGAGTGCCGAAGGCGTGGCGCAACGTGTGCGGATGCACGTCGGCAGGAAGGCCGCGGGAGAGCGCGATGCGCTTGACGATGCGGCCGACGCTGCGGGTGGTGAGTCGGGCTGAGCCGCGCGCACGGAGGTTAGTGATCAGCGGGCCGTCGGCGACGAGAGCGGCCTTGCCTGCTGCGCTGAGGCGGCCTTCGCGCAGGGGCAGGTAGGCGCGCATGGCGACGGCGGCCTCGTCGCCGAGCGGCACGTAGCGCTGTTTGCGGCCCTTGCCTTTGACCAGGATTGCGTCGTTCTTCCACTGGATATCGGGCATGTCGATCCCGACGAGTTCGGAGTTGCGGATGCCGCAGCCGTAGAGCAGCTCGAAGATGACGCGGTCGCGCTCGGGCCACGCGGCGGCTGCATCTTTTGTCGCCGCGCCGGGAGCGGTTTCCATGGAGTTCAGCAGACCGTTGACCTCTTCCATGCTGGGCACGCGCGGGAGATGCTGCGGCAGCTTGGGCGTGCTGACCAGCACGGCGGGATTCTGCGCGATCTTGTGTTCCTTGGCGAGCCAGCGAAACCACGAACGGACAGCTGCGAGAGCTCGCGCAGCACTGGCCTTGGTGAGGCCGCGTTCGTAGAGCAGCCCAAGATAGGCGCGGATGTGGAGATGGTCGACGGCGGCGATCTTCGCTGCGGAGCCGAGAGCTTCGCCAAGATAGGCGGCGAAGTTGAGTATCTCGCGACGATAGGCGCGGAGGGTGTGCGCGGAGGCGTTGCGCTCGTTCTGCAGCATTGCGAGGAACTGCTCGGCCAGGGTTTCGAATTCGGTAGTGACGGGCTTGGACTTCATTCGGACACTGCCGATGGGGCTTGGGCGGGAGGATTGATCTCCGCTGCCTGGCGCCGCTTGCCGCGGGGATGGTGCTCGCGGTGGACGCGCTTGAGGTGCTCCATGGCGACGTGGGTGTAGACCTGCGTGGTGGCGATGTCGGCGTGGCCGAGCAGGCGCTGCACGCTGCGCAGGTCGGCGCCGTGCTCCACCATATGGGTGGCGCAACTGTGGCGCAGCATGTGCGGGCTGGCTTTGCGGGCGGTGCCGTCGCTGCTGCCTGAGGCGGCGCGCACCATCTCCCAGACCCACTGACGCGTGAGCGCGCGGCCGCGCACACTGAGGAAGAGGGCGCGCTGCATGCGGCCACGTGCGAGTGCGGGGCGGCCGCGCTTGGCGTATTCATCGAGCGCTTCGACGGCGCGGCGGCCGAGCGGGACGATACGCTCCTTGTCGCCTTTGCCGCGAACCTGGGCGCGAGCCTGATCGAGGTGCAGATCTTCTTCGCCGAGGGCAACGATCTCGCCGACACGCAGGCCGCCAGCGTAGAGCAACTCGAGGATGGCGTGGTCGCGGAGAGCGAGGGCTGCGGCTTCGCGGGGATGCTCGGCTGCGTCGGGGTTGAGCGCGGAGGCGGAGGCGCGATCGAGCATGGCGGCGACCTCGCTCTCGGCGAGGGCCTTCGGGAGGACTTTCCAGCTTGCGGGGGTTTCGATGGTGACAGTGGGGTCGTGGGCGATGCGCTTGTCGAGCAGCAGATAACGATAGAAGCCGCGCAGGCAACTCAGCTTGCGGGCAATGGAGCGAGCGTCGACGTGGTTGCCGCGGAGATGCGCCATGAAGCTGCTGACATCGGTGTCCACTGCGGTGACGAGGAGGGCGCCGCGGGATTCCAACTGCTCGGCGAATTGCTCCAGGTCGTGTGCGTAGGCCTCGCAGGTTGCAGGACGCATCCCTTTTTCCACGCGCAGATAGGCGAGATACTCGCGCACTGTCCGCGCATTTCCTGAAAGTTCCGAAGCTGCCGATTTCTGGCCATCCGTGCTTGCCATGGCTTTATTATCGGCGTGCCAACGCTGGACGCCGGGACGCTTCGCGGGGCGGCATCTACCTCGCCAGCATCGGATTTGGTAGCATCCGGAGAGGCAACACGGGGGACAACGATGGCGATTTGCGAACATCTCGCTCACAGCCGTTACGTCGCGCCGAAAACGCATGTCTGCGCGGAATGTGTCGCCCTGGGCGACGAATGGGTGCATCTGCGGACTTGCCTGCAATGCGGCCATGTGGGCTGCTGCGACTCTTCGAAGAACCGCCATGCTACAAAACACTTCAATGCGACCAAGCATCCGGTGATTGCATCCGCCCAGCCTGGCGAACGGTGGCTTTGGTGCTACGTGGATCAGGAGTGGATGGACTGAGTTCATTCGACGGGGCGCTTGGCGTTGTAGCCGTCGCGGGCTATTACGGAGTACTTCAGGGGCTTGCCTTTTTCGTCCTGCATTTGAAGCGGGTGGCCTTCGTTGTCGACCAGGATGACCTTGATCTTGCGATAGCTGCCGTCGGTTGCGGGATTGGTGGGGCGATAGGTGAGGATGTACTGGTTGCGGATGGAGTTGTTGATCTGGGCGAAGTCGTCGGCGAGTTCGCCCTGGAAGAGGGGCGAGAAGCTGAGGCCGCCGGTCATGGCGGCGAAGGTCTTGAGCTGGTTCTGGGCCTGGAGGTAGTTGAGTTCGCGCATGCCTCCGCCTGCGCCCATCTCGTTGAGCAGGGCTCCGGTGCCGATGGTGAAGATGGTGACGTTGGGCGTGGCTTTGATCTTGGCGAGGATCTTGTCGAGGGTGATCTTGGAGAAGGTGTCGCGGCCGGTCCCGATGAGGACGATGTATTTGCGGCCTTCGATGCGGCTGGTTCGGT
>Ga0182024_10012856_pt1 | contig 16478 bp, 14 predicted proteins | sample P32metaG_FD_120480 | JGI IMG/M metagenome (GOLD analysis project Ga0182024, IMG submission 120480) | Permafrost microbial communities from Stordalen Mire, Sweden - P3-2 metaG (Illumina Assembly) | ecosystem: Environmental > Terrestrial > Soil > Wetlands > Permafrost | place: Sweden: Stordalen... | reverse complement strand
GGCCGTCGCGCTTTCGGTTTGGCGAGGCGCAGGAACAGCGTTGGAGGCGGGCAGAGCCCGAACGAGGCGACCGACCGCCACTCGGCCGTCACCACTAGCCGCGATGCATAGGCCTACAGCTGGGCAGGAAATCGCCACGGCAGAGAAGGTCTCGCCGAGGTCCTCGGGTGCCGACCATCGGCCTCGCTCCCAAGTTGTCGCCTCGTTCCCGGCGACCACCCCGCAAAATGCGGGAGTGACGCACGAGACTACGGAGCGAGCGCCGGTCGCTACTGGCAACGCCGCCTGCTGGGACCACTTCGTGCCGTCCCAGCTGAAGGTGGCACCACTCGTCGCAACGGCCATGCAGAACTTGGCGCTGGCGCACGAGACGTCGTCGAGGCTTTCGCCAGTGCCGAGCAGTACACGCTGTGACCACCGCTCGCCGTCCCATATGAGCGCCCGGCCCCAGTCGTCCACCACGGCACATGACCGCGCTGTTGAACACGAGATCGAGTAAGCGAAACTACCCACCAGAGGCGGGCCGCCTCTGTAGGGAGGCGGGGGGTCGACCTCCACGGGCTGGGACCAGCGGCGGCCGTCCCAGACGACGACATGCCGGCCGTCATCTATGACAGCGCAGAAGTTGTTGCTGGCGCACGAGATGTCCGAAGGGAAGTAGCGGGGGTCGACGGGCAATGGAGCCGACCAGCGGCGGCCGTCCCACCATGTCGCCCGGTCCACTCCGGCGGTTTCGTCCGAGCGCTCCAGGGCCATACAGGAACGAGGGCTGGGGCACGAAAGAGCGCCGAAGCCGACACCCAGGGCGGTGCGCCGGACCGGCCCCGACCACCTCGACCCATCCCAAGACAGGACGTTACCTCCCTGGTCGACCATCAGGCAGGAATTGGCGGCCGGGCACGACAGCCCGGTCACCCCGCCCTGCGCCCCCTCCACCAATGCCGGGGTTGACCAGTGCTTGCCGTCCCAGGTGACCACCTGGCCGAGGTTGTCGAAAGCGGCGCAGAACGATGGGCTGGGGCAGGACGTAGGGCCCACCGAGGCCGGGGCTGGGGCCGGGCTGGGCGACCAGGAGGTGCCGTTCCAGGTGCTCGCCACTACCTGGTAGCCCAAATTGCCCGTCGCCACGCAAAACTCGGCGCTAGCGCAGGCGAGCGCCCCTTGGGCCGAGTTGAAGACCGCCCGGACCGGGGACGACCACCGGGACCCGTCCCAGAAGAGGAAGTAACCCTCGTTGGTGCCTGCCATGCAGAAGGTGGCGCCGGTGCAGGCGAGAGTCTGGAGCGTCCCGTCCCGGAACCCGTCCTTCTGGGGTAGCGTCCCCACTTTCGCTGGCTTTGTCCAGCCCCTGCCGTCCCAGGTCGCCATGACGTCCTCGCCTATCGCGGCGCAGAACCGGGCCGCGGTGCAAGAAGTCGCGCTGATATACCCGACGCCGGCCTGCAGGCCGGCCGACCACCTTTCGCCGTCCCAGATGGCGACACCGTCACCCGCCATGCAAAAAGTGGCGCTCGGGCAGGAGACCGTGTAGTCCGAGGGCCTAGGCGCGCTACGAAGCGGGAGCACGTGCACGGGGGCCGACCACGAGCGCCCGTCCCAGGCAAAGGCATGGTCGTTCAGATCGACGGCGACACAGAAAGAGGCGCTCGCGCACGACACGGACGACAGGGCCGCTCCCTTTGGGTCGATAAGCCGGGGCGCTGACCAGTGCCGGCCGTCCCAGGTCAAGTAGTTGCCGTAGCCGTCGACGGCCATGCAAAAGTGCTTGCTCGGACAGGAAAGCGACCCTGGCGGCCCCTGCGCCGGGTCGACGACCGACGGCGCCGACCACGACGGGGGGGCTGGGACGGAGGTGGGCGCAGCGGGCGACGCGGTGGTTGCCGCCGAGGCGACCGTCCTAACCCAGCCACCGACGTTCGCTGCGAGGGCCGCCGCGACCCCCGCTGCTGCTACCCATCCTAGAGATCTGGACCTTACCGTGCGCCGCCTTGGAGAATCACCGAACGAGCTAAGGCGCCGGAACGGGAAAGCGCACTTCATGACTGTTTGACTCAGCTGTCACCCACGAGGTTCCGGCAGGAGCCGGGCGGCCGATAGGCCCGACGGACTGTGCCATCGTCTGAAAGGGGAACGGGGGGCCCCAGCGGCAGGTTTAGCTGCTATGAAGGCCCTTGGGCGACGCAGCCGGGCTCCCCGATGGCCCCAACGGGCTCTGACGGCTTTGGCCACGCTGGCGCTAATCGCCGCCCTCTCCTCATTTGGCGGTGCCAGTTCAGGACAGGCCCAGGCGCTCGCGCCGATGGCGCTGTCCGAAGTTACGTCACCTTCTGCGGAGCTCTCCGTGTCGCAAGTGGCCTTCGCCAATGCCAACGACGGCTGGTTGGCGGTCGGCGCCAGCGTCCAGTACCAGGCGACGAGCGCGTTCGAGGTCCTGGGCACCGTCGACGGCGGGACGAGGTGGAGCCGGCAGTGGGCCGGCGAGGGCTCGCCGCTCGACCTGGCCGACGTGAGCAACCGGGACGCGTGGTTGAGCTTCGCCCGGTCGGTCACCTGCTCGCCCCACATGTCGAATGCCCGCTGCCAAGCCCTCAACGCTCGGGGCGCGCTGCTCCGAACTTACGACGGGGGCGCTCTTTGGCACCAAGTGTGGGCCGGTTCTGAGCAGTTGTCACAGATAGTCATGAGCGGGCCCCTGAGGGGCCTTGGGATCTTGCAAGGCCTCCCGTGCCCGCTGCCACAAAAGCTCGGCATGCCGCCTCCCAGCTGCCACGGCCTCGTCGTGGCGACCAACGACGGCGGCAGCCATTGGTGGCCGGTCCTCCACACGAACGGCCCGGTACTTGCCCTGGCCCGCCAGGACGGCACATGGTTGGCCGTGCAGAACACGGTGTCGCTCTACGGCACCAAGCCGGCGTCGCCGCCTGCGCGGCTGGTGGTTTGGGCCTCAGGCGACGACGGCCGTCACTGGGCCGTGCGCGCTGCCATAGCCCCCGACATCATCGAGTCCTACCTAGGCGTCGACAACGAAGCGAGCCTCATCGTCATCGGGGACAAGCGGCTCATCCTCAGCCTGGTCGACCGGGACGCCTGTGGCCACGCTTGCGGCTCGGCCAGCTGGGTGTCTACGGACGCCGGGAGGCACTGGACGGCCTTGTCCCTGGGGCCGTTGCCTGGACATTTCTGCGGGCCCGACGGTATGCCTATTTGGGCTGCTGTGCCGGGCCAGCGCGGCCACGGCCCGGCGGTGTACATGGCGGCGAACCCTGCAGTCAACGTGTGCGCGCCGCCTGTCGCTGCCCTTGAGCGCCTGAGCAACGGCGTCTGGCAACAGGTGCACCTCTGGCAATTGGGCTTTGTTACCGCGCTTGATTGGCCCGCCGCCAGTACGGGCTATGTCATCGTCTCGGAAGCCGTGGCGCGCACGACCGACGGGGGCCGGGCATGGCGGCAGGCGTGGCCGTCCCCCGTACCCTCTGGCCCATTGGCCCTTTTCCCAGGCGGCCGAGTTGTGGGGGCCGAAGACGCCTCGTCCGGAGGTGCGGTACTGACGAGCGGTGACGACGGGCGGACCTGGTCGCAAGAGGCTGACCTACCGGGAGCTGTGTCGGCCATCGCCTTCTCGTCCCCTGAACGAGGCCTCGTGGCGCTAGAGGAGCTTTTCGCCCGTAGATGGGTTGTAGTGGGCACCAGCGACGGGGGCTCGCACTGGTCGGTGTTGTGGTCCCAGCCACCCCAGCAGGCGACTGCGCCGGACTACCAAGGCATAAGCGGCCTTTGGATGGCCTCGGAGAACGACGGCCTGATGCTCACGACCACGGGCACTGGCCCGGGCAACACAGCCGGCGTCGCACCAGCCGAGCTTTGGGTGACGGCGGACGGGGGCCATCGTTGGCGCACGGTCGCGTCTGTGCCGACCAACGTGGACTGGGTGTCGGGCGCGTTGGCGTTCTACCGCGATGCCGACGGCTCATGGCACGGTTTCGTCCAGGGCGGCGGCCGGACGATGATGACCACCAATACCGGGCGCAAGTGGCAAGTTGTGCCGCAAGTGCCCATGCTGATCGAGGCGCAGTACGTCTCGGGCACGACTATTGCCGGTTGGCAGCTTGGCTCAGGACAACTGGCCTGGCTTCGGGTGAGCACGGACGGGGGTCGGTACTGGGTAAAGCGCCGGCTACCCCCACCTGGGCTCCAAGGCGTGCCAGGCCAGGGGGTCCTTCAGTTTTCTTCCCACGGCGCAGGATTGTGGGTCCAAAATGGCGAGCCTTGGGCGACCTCCGACCTCGGCCACCGCTGGTACCGGGTGAACGCAACCTGAAGGACACTTTCAGGTCCGCTCGACGAGCGCACACCTTGGTTCTTAGACGACAGCGCGAAACTGATCGTGAAGCCAAGCGCGGAGCCATAACACGCTTACGCCGCCGGCGGAGAAATAGCCGCTTTTCGTAAGCTGGATCGAGACTTCGCTTTCCGACTCACATGGAAGCGCTTCGAAATATCCGCCAGGACTGGGTACAACCATGCCTCCGAGCGATCCCCGTCCCGTGCTTACGAACCCTACGAGCCTCATTGGCATGAGGACATAGTGTTCAAGCTGCAATAGAAGCGACGGCATCCAGCGTTCCACAATGTCACGGTAGGCGACAAGCGCGAGCCGGTAAACGGCTGTACACGCCTGCACAACGCGCTAGTCACTTCTTCCAGGTCGCGAACCCCATTATACACCTCGTTGACGGCGTTACGTACAACCGCCCCGTCGAGTCGAGCGTGACTGTCGCAGAAGATCTCCCAATGTTTCCTACTTTCATGCGCTCAATTTGGTCCGGTGGAGGGCATGGCGGTGTCCGGATGGTTGACGCCTTGGCGAGCAACAGCTCTTGACTTGGTCGGCTTCATTCCGGCTGACGGCCGAGCTGAGCCGACGTCGTCCAGGACCGTCCATCGTTGTCTGAACGAAGAAGGTAGGTCGGAGTGAACTCGCCGATCGGACGGCCCCAGGCTTGTGCCCAAAGAAGCCGTCCTGTCGCTCGGTAAACATTCCTCAGCTGAAAACCAGCTGGAGCGGCGACGTACTTTGGAACTCCCGGCGCGATCGGCCCGAGCGGTAGTTTCCGGCCGATGGCTTCGACCGACCAAGTGCTGCCCCCGTCGGTCGTCTTAAACACGGCCGGACGGCTGTCACTTAGCTGCCCATTGACAAGGCCGTCGTTGAGCGTCGAAAACCTCATACCCCCATTCAAAAAGGCACTTTGCGGCAAACGAGCCGTGTGCCAGCTCTTTCCCGCATCCCAGCTGTAGGGGATGAACCCGAAGCGCGTATCTCCAACGAGTTCGAGCCAGACCCTGCTGCCCCGAGCCACCATCGCTATGACATGCGAGGACAAAACGGAGCCGGCCGCGTAAACAGACGAAGGACTGATGTCCTGCCAGCGAAGTCCGGCATCCGTTGACTCGTACAAGCCTCCAAAGTTCTCGACGAGGATCGTTGACCCGCTTGCGAGAGCAAGCACTTGGGCCTGCAGCAGCCCAGACTGGGAGCGCGTCTCATGGGCGTCGGTCACGTCGGCGGTGCTGTCGTCATCCGAAACGGCGACGTCCTGGGGAGACGGGCTCCATCTCGCCAGCGTGCTCACCGTGCCGTTGACGGACGCCGCGCCCGAGGGTTCGCTGCGTAGGGCGACAACGGCGCCGCCGGCCAACACGCCAACCAGGACCGAAACAACGGCCGGCCCGACCAGCGCACGGCCCCTTGTGCTCCCTGCCCTGGCGAAGTCGCATGTGCACCCTCTCCAGATCAACGACACGACGAATCACCTTCGAGCTTCTCGTACGTTCTACCATGATCGCTCCAGAGTGCCCCGTTCGAGGCTAACGAGCCGAGGCGTTCAGCTCCGTGACTGTCCGCCTCGATCGACGGGTAGGGGTGCGCTGGCCTCTAGCCAAACGGGTACAGAAGGCCCCACTCGACCACCTAAAGCGTGAGGTCAACAGCAATCGGGTGCCGTCGTACTAATAGTTCTTGTGGCGTCAGAGGACCTGTAGATGCCCGTTAGCAAGTGCCAATAGTTGCTGGTAACGCTCGAAAGCTGAGCTTGAGCTGTCGTAGGCGTAGATCGTCCCGTCTCTGGCGACGGCAAAGTAGGTGATGGCGAACCATTCGCTGCCGGGAACGTCGTTGAACGTGTAAGCGGTGCTGACGTGCGTGCCCCGCAAGCGCAGGGTACTGCCAGCTGAGGCTGCATAGATCACGCCACCCGGTGCCGACGCCAGCACCGCGGTGTTCCCACCCGAACGCCTCGCGTACCCGAGGTAGGTAGCTGTACCGTCGGGTGCCACCATGTAGAGCGGGCAGCCTGCGTACAGCGACGAGGCATAGGTGTCCCCACGACTATCGACAGCGATCTCGCCGAAGGCGTTTAGCGGCCCATGTTCTCCTGGGCCTGAGCGCACGACCGCTTTTACAGCCGCAAGCCTGCCGGCAGCGGTGAGCCTGAAGAGCTCGTTCTCCGTGGCAAGGTAGAGCTGTCCTCCCGGGCTGAAGGCGATGGAGACCGAGGGGCCGAGCGCCGCTTTGAGCGCGGGCGTCCCGTTCGCCACCGTTGAAGATCCGCCGGCCGACTCGCGGGCTGGGGTGGCACCGTCGCCGGCAACGGTCCGGATGATGCCCTCCTTGTCAACGTCTCGCACCCTGGCGCCGTCGGCGATGTACGGCTCGCCGTCGGGGGCAAAGGCGATGTCGGAGATATCGGACAGCTCGGCCCTGATGGCTGGGCCGCCATTGCCGCCGAAGCCGTCCCGGCCATGCCGGCCACTACGCGGAACCGGCCGTCAGCGAGGCGGACGAGGACCTCGTGCCGCACCTCGTCGACGACGTACAGCGAGCCAGCCGGTGCAACGGCAAGCGGCCCGGCGACTTCGAGGGTGGCGACTGGGCTGGCTGAGCGGCGGTCCCTGGCGAGAGCGGGCACCGAGCGCGCCCACCTCGGTACTGGGGTGAAGAGGGCTGGCGACCAGGACTGCGACCGCAGTTGCTCGAACGCACCATCCTGGACCCATGCCCGTCTAACTCAGGCCCACCTCACCAGGTTCCCGCGGCTTGCCTGAGACTGAGAGGCGGCGGGTTCGCCTGGCCAACTGGTGGCGGGTCGCTCAGCCACGCGTCACATCGGGGTTAGGACGCCGGGTTGAGGCAGGTTCTGCGAGCGGCTCCACGCGAACAATCCCGCCCAATGGACCTGCGCGTAGTACGGGTTCCAACCGTCCGGAGGGAGGAGAGGGCCGGCAACTTCGACAGGTTGGCTCTTCGGGCTCTCGAGCAACCAGAGACCGTCGTTGTCGATGTACAGCAAGCTCTTCGAGTCCGCGGACCAGATCGGCGTGACGGCACCCTTCGCCGCCGGCAGTTCGGTCGACCGCCCTGTTCTGGTCGAGTACAGCCAGAGCTGAAGCGAGTTGTACCAAGAGGAGACCGGCGACTGTAGAAAGCCCGGTTCACTTTCGCCTCCCACTTCCTTGCCGACGAGGTAGGCGAGCTGTGAGCCGTCGGGCGACCAGACAGGGTCAAAGCTGATCGTGCCGGCGGCCGACCTGACCGGCCCGCAGCTCAGGGTGGTCGGGTGGTATCTGAGGACCTGCTCGTTCTGCCAGAAGGGCCGTGCCCCGGATCTTCCTGGGTTGTCCGAAATTGCGAGGTCGCCGTTCGCCGATGCGACGATCGTGCTGACCCGGCCCCCGGCGAGCGTGCGGCCGAGTGGGATCGGCTTGTCGCCGCTGGCAGGAATGGCGAAGAGCGGGAAACCGCCACCGACCAAGCCACTTCCGACATCGGCCGATGACCCCAAAAGACGATGCCCCAGTGCGGCCACCAGCCGACGGGGATGAACTGGCTCTGCTTCAGCCCGGCTGTCTGACAGCAGCTGTTTGATCGCGGGTTCACGATGCGCAGCCAGACGGTCGGTTTTGCTCCGTCGATCGGGTATGCGGTCAACGTCTCAGTCCACGGGACGTGATCTTGGAAGGGGTACGCAGAGAGGCCGCCGACCGCGACCTCTGATCCGTCGGGCGACCACGTTGCGCCGTCGATCATCCCGGAACTGGGTCGCACGAGCTCTCGGCGCGCGCCGCTCGGCGATACGAGCCAGAGCGAGGTCGGCTGGGTAACGTACTCCGAGCCTGGCGGTGGTGTGTACGTCGTGGAGACGTCGCCCTGATTAGTGACGGCGAGGACGTCAGACGTCGGGCTCCACCCGAGGAATTCGGGGTTGTCGAAGCCGGTTACCTTATGGAGACGGCTACCGTCGGCATCAGCCAGCCAGAGCGTCGACAGCGTCGATTCGTCACCGTTCGGGGCAGTCACCCTGCTCGCTGGAATGGCCAGCCAGCGACCGCCATGGGAGAACGAAGGCGCACCAGGCACGAACCGGCTTGGGAGCACGAGATGTCGCAGGGGTTTCGTGCCGTCGAGGACATACACGGTGCCCCGCGACACAAACGCGAGGTCACCCTCGCCGACGAATGCCTTCGCGTCGACCGTCGGCCCGTCGGCACGGAAGGCGAGGGTCGTCCATCGCGCAGGACGCCCGGTCCCGCCACTCGCGACGAGGCCGGCGACTATCCCCGCCATCACGAGCACGACGACGAGGCAGGCGAGCATCCAACGGCGACGACGAAGCCGCCGGGCCTCACGGATAAGTGCCTCGGCGTCGGGCTCATGCACCTCGGCCGGTTTGGCTATCGGGTGGAGGAGCGTCATGACACGGCCTGGATCATCGCGATGACCTCGTCAGGTTGGTAGCCCTGCCGCCTGGCGAAGGCGACGAGCTCCTTCACCCGCGTCATAACGATGCCGCGTTCGGGAGTGCCTGCGACGGTGATCCCTCTGCCACGCCGGAACTCGAGCATTCCCTCGTCGCGCAGCTCACGAAGCGCGCGCAGCACTGTGTTGGTGTTCACGCCGAGCACCTTGGCCAGGTCCTTGGCGAGCGGCATGCGCTCGCCGGGCTTGGCTTCGCCCTCGGTGATCGCTCGACGGATCTCCGCAGCCACCTGTTGGTAGAGGGGCGTGCCCTCCGCCAGGTTGATTTTCACCGGCCCCATAGTGCTAGTTATCTTAGTGCCATTCCTCCAGATAGCGTCGGCCAAAGGTAGCTGCGGGTGTCCGGCCAGCAGCGTCATTCGAGATGACCCGCGACCTCCTCGGGGGCCTTGGTGCGGGATTAGCTACCACCAGTCTGGTCGGGTAGGCCACCTCCGCCCTTGTGGCGGGGCCACCGTCGCCGGCCCAACCGGCCACGCCTGTGCCCGCTACGACTTCGAGCGCCTGTTGGCGCCCGGGATCGGAGATATCAAGCTCACCGCCCGTCAGACGGCGAGCGAGGTGGGGGGACTTCGGCACAACGGTGCGGGCGGGTTCTTGCGCCCGCTGGGTGGCCGGCTCGGCAGTTGCTCCGCTGGCCGGCGCGCCGCAGGCCGCGCACCCCTCTCCGATCGGCTGCCAAGTTCGGCCGCCGTCAGCGGTGCGCAGGAGGACCGGCACTGAGCACAGGTCCATGGGAGCACTGCCGCAGGGCGTGTCGGCGGCGGCGAGCCAGCCCCGTGAGCGGCTGATCATGGAGAAACCCCACACGGGGTTGCCCTTCCCGTAGGTGCGCGGGGCCGGGACCCTGGTCCACGCCCGCCCGCCGTTCCCGGTGACGTACAGCGCGAGCCTTGAGCTGATCGACCAGACCTGTGGCGAGCTCACGCCAAACGCAGGGGCCGCGAACCAGCCCGGAGAACGCGGGCGGGGTGCCACTGGCGCCGTTTCGGACGTCCAGGTGCGCCCGGCGTCGTCGGTGACGTAGACGGCCCCTTTGCCGCCGGGCAGCGCAGCGGCCACGATGCCGTGGCCGCAGCGGCCACGATGCCGTGGCTGGCAGAGAAGAAGTACGGTGCCGAGAGATAGGTCGGCTGGTCGTCCCCGGTGCTCGGCAGTTGGGCATGTCGCCAGAGGTGGCCCCCATCGATCGTCTCTTCCAGTAGGTCGCCGGTGGTCAGCCAACCGACTTGTCTGTTGACGAAGTCCAGGGCCGGGTTGGCCGACTCGGGCGTGGTGGGGCCGACCACGGACCAGTTTTCGCCGGCGCTCTTCGTCTGGTACAGCTTGCCATTACTGCCGAGAGCAAAGCCGTCGGTGGCGTTCAGGACGGAGAAGGACATGGAACAACTGGCGCAGCTGGGTAGGGCGCTCCACTGCCAGGTCCGCCCACCGTCGCCCGAATGCTCGATGGCAAAGCCGCGCAGGCCTTGGCCGCTGGCGACCCCCGCCTCGGTAGCAGAGAACCAGAGGTTGTTGGCGCCGAAGGAGCCGAAACCGCTCAACCTTACCGCGGCGTCGTCGCCTACGAGGTTCACCGGGGTGATCGCGCTCCAGTTCTTACCACCGTCGTCAGAGCGCCAGATGCCTCCCCCGTTGCCCGCCCAGATGTCTCTTCCTGCGAATGTGGAGAACGCCAGCGCGACGAAGTCGCCCCCCCGGCCCGCTCGCGGCCTCAGCGCTATCGACGGTGGTGGCGAGGAACCTCTAGCCGATGCCGCAATTGCCCCCGCCCCTTGCCCGAGGGCCAAGCCCACGGTGGTGCCGAGCATGACGCCACTCACCCACCGACCGCACCTCCATTCGCTCATCAGCTGCTCCCCTGGTTGCCGCGGCAGTGTCCAGCGGCTGAGCTCATGACGGCGCCTCCGCCGTGGTCAGTGCCGGCACAGCGATGTTGTCAGCGTGGCCACAATGACATAACTCCGCCGGGGCCCAAGGGGTTGCGACGCCGGTGCCCTCGGGATCACAACCGACGGGTTTGAGACCTGGCTCCGCAACGGCGCTGGCGCCCTCGATAGTTTGAGCCGCGGTACCCGGGCGCTCGTGCATAGGCCAGACAGCGCCGACTAAGACGTCGACGGGGTCACCCTGGGCAAACACAGGGCCTGGGGTGGACGATTGGTAACCTTAAACGTCGTGTACGAGGAGACGATCTTCATTTACGTCCCTTTTGGGGAGGCGGACAAGGCGACCCGCCGCGCCTTCAAGAAAGCCGGGGAACGGCTCGGGATATGGACAGGTGCAGTGCCCGAGCACTGGCATTGCCAACGTTGTGGCGGGGATGTCGAGAGGCGCAACTTGGTCCTTGACTACAGGAGCTTCCCTGGGCTCCCGCTGTGCGCTACTCCCGGGTGCGGCGGCGTGGGCTGGGAGGCGCTCCGCCCGGCTGCCTAGCACCAAATGCCGGTAGCCGGGACCCTCAGTATTGGGCGTAACGGATTGGCGCGACGCAGCTCCAAACGGAACCTGACGCCCGAGAGCTGAGTCAAGTAGGCATGCGCGCTTCCCGGCTGCGGGTGCCCACGAGGCAAATGGCGGCAGCGGCGGCTTTGGCGACGACAGTTCTGGCCATAGCGCTGGCGACCGGGACGGTGACGGCCGGGGCGTCGGCCGGTGGCGACCGAACGGTCCCTTACCGGGACGTTTACCAGGTAACTTTCGCCGTCTTGGGGACGGGGTACGCCCTGGTGGGAAAAGCTACTGGGCTGGCCGTTGCGACCAGCACCGATGGAGGGCGCAGCTGGCAGGCCGTCGTTGGTGGCCCCCATCCGCCCCTGCCGTCATCGGCCATGGTGGCCTCGGGGCAGGAACGGCCACCGGTCGTGAAGGCCACATCGGGGGGCGAGGTCGCCGTCTACTGGGGTGACCACGCCGACGTCAGCGCCGCCGGTGGTGCGCAATGGTCGTACCATGTGTTCCCGGGTTCGGTTGAGGGCGTCAGCGGCGAAGGCGGGCAGCTGTGGGCACCGGTGGACGGCTCCGCTCCCAAGGGCCCGGCGTGGAAGGTGGGCCCGGCACCTGGTTGGCTGTATGTCTCTTCCGACGACGGACGTCACTGGGCCCGGCGCTCGGTGCTGCCCCGAGGTTTCGGCCCCTACGCCGACCTCGTGGAGGCGACGGCCGAGGTCGGCTACGCGTTGGCCCCCGGTGAGTACAACACCTACGCCGCAGCCTTCGGAGGCCTCGCCTTGACCACCAACGGAGGCCGTAGCTGGCAAAAGGTGAGCCAACCGTGCGCCGAGGACGCTTCTCCGCGCTACGGGTACAACGTGTCGTTCGGCTCGGCCGGACCGGACGAGCTGTGGATGGCGTGCGGCCAGGAAGAGGGGCTCTACGGGGGGAGGCTGACCCAGGTGGCGCGCTCGTCCGACGCTGGCCATAAGTGGTCCGTGGTTGCGGGGACGAGGCTCATCGTGCCGGTGCCCGACTTCACCGGCAGGTCTTACGTGCCTCTAGCCAGCGAACCCGCCACCGGCGCGTTCAGCGGGGGGCAAGCATGGTTGGTGCTGCAAGGGCCGAGCATCCTCGTCCACACCGGCAACGGTGGTCGCACCTGGGCCACGGTGGGCCCCAGACACCTTGAGGAGCAAGGCCCCCAGCAGGTGTTCGACCTGGGAGGCACCCTGCTGGTGCGCACGACCGATGCCCTTTGGCGCTCGGGCGAGAGTGGCGCTTGGCAGGAGGTGGCCAGCGCCTGAGCAGCAGCTAACGGCAGAGCAGCTGGCGCTCTGGCAACGCCACACCGACGAATCGTTCCCCTGGGTCGACTTCGGCGGCAAGGCGCAGTTGGCAACGGCCCAGTACGACCCCGGGCAGCTGGAGGGCCTGACCTTCTCGGCTATCGCATCCGAGGTCGGCGACAACGCCAGCACCGTTGGCGCAGACATTGACGGGTCGGTGGCCGTGCTCATCGAGACCATCTGCTCCAACCTCAGTGATGACCGGCCGGCCATGGTTTGCCGAGCGAAGGAGCCAACGGGACCGGGCCGCACCTCCTGACCCCAACAACAGCCGGCCAGATGGCCCCGCCAATCACTTTGGCGTTCTGTACTCACGACCTCCAATGTGAGCGGTTCTGTGGCGTGGTCGATAACGATTACTTAGCCGGCGCCAGACACGCGGACAGGCGATTTTGCGAGCACAGATTGCCCTTTTCTGGACTGATACCGGCAAAAGCATTCTGCTACCGGCGCCCCGGTATGGCCAAGAGTGCTCGAAGTTCGGTGATCCGCATGCGGCGCGCTAGCCACAAGAAGCTAGTGCCCCCGGTGAGCAGGACGGCGGTGATCACCTCTAACGCACCAGGCCAGCTCCCGGTGACGGATCTCGCGACAACGAGCCGGGCGCCTAGTCCGACGCCGCCTGCGAGGGTGGCGGCGATGGTCAGGCGGGTGAGCGTGCGGATAACCCGGTGGCCGTCGAGCCGGCCGAGCCGCTGGCGGAGCAGGTATGTGAAGGCGGCGACGCCGAACGTGTACGAAATGAGGTAACCGGCCGCTAGCCCCAGGTCTCGGTCGCGTGCCGGGAGCGCCAATGCGGCGGCAATGAAGACGATGACCCCAATGGCGTCGGCGGCGAAGTTGACGACGGCCGGGGTGCGAGTGTCTCGGAAGGCGTAAAAGAAGGTCACCATGATCTGGAAGGCGGAGAAAGGCAGGACCGCCAGCCCGAAGATGACCAGGACGCTCCCGGTGGCATGGACAGCCGTCCAAGTGGCGTGGCCGTGGCCGAACAGGACGGTGGCGAGGGCGGGACCGAGCAGCAGGAAGAGCACTGTGGTGGGCACAAGGATGCAGCTCGCGGCCCGTAGAGCACGGGAGATGTCGGCAGTGAGGCGGGCGTGGTTGCCAGTGGCTGCGTGCCGGCTGATCCGGGGCGCCAGTGTGGTGATGATCGACACGGCGACGATGGCGTAGGGCAGTTGGAACAGTGCGTAGGCGTTGGTGAAAGCCCCGAAGCTGCCCTTGCCGGCCCCCGTCGACAGGCGGGTGACTATGACGAGGCTGACCTGGTTGGCCAGCGCGTACAGCGACACCCAGCCGGCCAGACGTAGCGCCCGCAGCGTGGCGGGACGGTCGGCGAGACGCCGGGGGTCGAACGCCCGGAGCCAACCCCGTCCCCGGCGGCGCAGCGACGGGACCAAGATCGCCGTCTGTGCTGCGATCCCAAGGGTGGTCCCCAGCCCAAGGATGACCAGCTCGCTTGTGGTAATGGCGGTTACCGAGCCAGTACCGCCGACCAGGAGGTACATCAATGCGGCGCCGGTCACGATCACGTTGTTGGCAACCGGCGCCCACGCCGGGAGCCCAAAACGGCCCTGGGCGTTGATGATGGCGGCCATGGTGCTGCCTAGCCCGTAAAAGAGCACCTGAGGTAAGAAAAAACGGGTCAAGGTCACAGCGACGTGGTGCTCAGAGGCGGTGAAGCCCGAGGCGTAAATGTCAACGATCAGCGGGGCGGCAAGGACCGATACCACCACGGCCAAGCTGAGCACGTAGAACACCAAGGCGAGCAGCTTGGCGTCGTAGGCTTCCCCGGCCTCCCGGCCAGCAAGGTGAGCCCGGACCAGGAGCGGGACGGCAACGCTGGTCAACACGCCACCGATGACGAGGTCAAGGACGATATTGGGGACGTTGTTGCCAACGCTGTAGGCGTCGAACAGCCTGGTCCCCAATCCAAGCGCCGCAGCCAGGACAAGAGTACGGACGAACCCGGTAACCCGGGACGCCACCGTCCCAGCCGCAACCAGGCGACCTGCCCTAACCAGCACAGGGTCCTCGCCGTCGGCGCCCGGGCGCGCTGGACACATTCCGCTCGATTGTACTCGTCGGCACCGACCGCTCATGGGCACAAGTCGAGCTGACTGCGTCACCGCCCAGACGCGAGCGCTCCATCGCGCCGGTGGCCGGGGGGCGCCTGGTACGGGCCGACGCGGCGACCGCTCCACTGGGCTACGGTCCAGGTCACCCGCACCGAGCACCGATCGGCCGATGGGGGTCCCGAGGCCCAGCCTGCGTCGGGCGCAGCGGCGTAACCCGACAACCTGGGCGTAGGGGCTGGTCCCCTACGCCTTCGAGGTGCCCCCCCGAGCACGGTCCTGGTCACGGCGTTAGCGGTGGGGGGCCTTGTGGCCCACCCAGTGGTTGGGGGAAATGCCATGAGGCCTTCGCCGTGGAACAACGAGAAGACTCTCGTTTTCGATCTGGTCGGAAAGCCGCTGTAAATGAACCGCCGCCTCGGCGGTTATGACCGCCTGATAGCAGCCATTTACGGGAGCTGCGAGCGGAAGCGTTGACAGTGCCTCCTTCTGGCCCATTCTCGATATTGGGGCTGTCGACGCTCCCGCGGGTCGAATCGCCTGTTGGGCAGTGCAGACAAGCCGTCACGCCACTCAACAGTCGAAGACTGACCAGCAGATCTCGTTTCGCAACCGCTGGTCCTCCAGGACGAGCTGGCGGACCACATCCGGGAGCTGCTCGCGCTGCCAACGGCACTCGAGCCTTCCGGCGCTCTCACCCTCGCCTCCGGGGGCCGCCGCACGCACGGCCTTGATCGCGTAGGCCGCAGCACCAAGCTCGTGTGCGGCGACATGGGCCACCACCGCTGCCTGGCCGGCAGCATACGCGGCGTGCCGGGCGGCTCCGCTCAACTCTCTTGCCGCAGCCATGGCATGGCCACCCGCCGCTCGGGACTGGGACATCGTGATCTCGCCGCACGCCCATGCCCGAACCTGCTCGATCGCCTGGCGGGGCCGGCGGTCCGAGGGCTGCGCCGACTCGAAGAGGTGCAGAATGTGCTCGGCGCACGCGGCAGCCCACAAAGCCAGGAGCCGATGGTCGGAACTCGTAAGCGTCCCCCCACGGCGGATGGTGGTGAAGCGGGGGTCGCGATCTTTGGGGAGGATCATGCCTAGACCGATGTTGCGCACAAGAACCGGCGCGAAGCGCGGCATCGGCCCAAACAACGGCCCCACTTCACGGACGAGCTCCAACCGGGACGGGGACGTCAGCTCTGGTTGCGTCGCTAGGGCAGGCACTCGGTTCATCATGGCCGAGTGGCTCGATAGGCGAGGAACCCAAGATCCTGTCAGTCCGTTGCAATGAGCAGCTACTAGAGACCCGCAGGATGTTCCCTGACAGTGATGGCACCGAAGCAGTTTTATAGCCGTCACCCTGCACGTTTGTAGTTTCCACAGACCTCATTTGGAGGCCCGGGATCATGATTCGACCCTCTTCGCGGGGTTTGGGTACTGCTCGAAGGTTTCTGGAGCTGTGACGGTCTCTACTATCAACTAGACCGTCTTTTGGCAAGTTTTCGAGGCCGCTATGAGCGGTGTTGGAGCAGTACCCGAACGCATGGCAGCGCGGTCGGCTAATAGGTGCTCATACTGACGCCAGATCCAAAGCGCTGTAGTGGTTGAGAGCGTCGTTCTGCCCCACTTTAATAAGGTCGGGGTCAAAGCCGGCGCGCTCGATGTCAGCCCGGTCCAAGCGTCGTTCGCCTCTTGGAGCGACAGGGCCGCTACTTCGCCTACCGGCATGCCGGCGGTATGGACCAGGCGCCCGAACCAGCCATGACGGCAGGGGTTCTGACGCCGGCGGGTGAGGCGGGGGTGGTGGGG
>Ga0182024_10012855_pt1 | contig 16478 bp, 13 predicted proteins | sample P32metaG_FD_120480 | JGI IMG/M metagenome (GOLD analysis project Ga0182024, IMG submission 120480) | Permafrost microbial communities from Stordalen Mire, Sweden - P3-2 metaG (Illumina Assembly) | ecosystem: Environmental > Terrestrial > Soil > Wetlands > Permafrost | place: Sweden: Stordalen... | reverse complement strand
TTCGTGTCCTTTCCTCAACGTGCTGCAGGTTCGCCTCGGCTGCTCGGCGAGCCTCTTCGGTGATGGTAGCCGCCTGCGCCGCGGCCTCCTGCGCGGCTTTTCGTGTCCTTTCCTCAACGTGCTGCAGGTTCGCCTCGGCTGCTCGGCGAGCCTCTTCGGTGATGGTAGCCGCCTGCGCCGCGGCCTCCTGCGCGGCTTTTCGTGTCCTTTCCTCAGCCTGCTGCAGGTTCACCTCGGCTGCTCGGCGAGCCTCTTCGGTGATGGTAGCCGCCTGTTTTGCCGCGTGGCTGGCCGCTTGCTCCGTCGCCTGACTCACTGCCTGCTGTACCGCCTGACGCAGTTTCGCGTCGATCTGCGCGACATTTGCTTCGCTCGCCAGTCGCGCTTCTTCGACAATCGCAGCCGTTTTGTTCGCCGCCTGGTGTATGACCTTCTTGACTTCTGCCTCCGATACGCGCTCAATCGACGCCTTGATCGCATGTTCGATGGTTTCATGCATCTGTGCGTCGAGTTGCTGCCGCACAATCGCCATTTCCTCCGTAATGGCCGTTTGCGCGCCGCGCCGCAGTGTCTTGTCGAGCGTTTCCTTCGCCTCGGCAACAATCTTCGCCATTTGCCGCGCGACCGCGAGCTGTGCATCGACGGTAGGAGCAGGGGCCGTCGGCGATGGCATCACGTGAATTTTGGCGTCACCGATCACGGTGGTAGGAGGCATGCTCCCCGAAGGTGGATTCTCCGCTAAACCTGCCGGTGCGGCGGCTGGATGCATCGGCGGCCTCGCCACGGGAGGTGGAATTGCCTCAGGCCCTTTTTTCTCGGTTGCCACCGCCATGGGAGCAGTTGCTTTATTCTCTTCCGCAATCTCCTTCTCAACGACCACATCTATATCCATCTCTTCCGCAGATACTGCACCCGCTGCTATCGGTTCGTCAGCGCAAGGAACCCAATCTTCGGGAGGAAACGCGATTCCCCAAACATTCCCCGGCACCTCAAATTCCAAACCAATTTGAAACAGTTCCCGCACCGTCCGCGGCCTCTGCACCCAAACGACGTGCCCCGGCACGATTCGCGGCGGAAACGCAGGCTCCATCCGAGGTATTTCCAGCGTAACGACGGAATTTTTCGGGACGTAGTGCTTGGATTGGTATTTGCAGCCGTGGCAGTTCACCATCACGGTGGTCGTCCGCTCTTTGAACGGCTGGCCGAGTGCGTCGACGCCCGAAACCGAAATAGGTACCGCTTGCACGACGCGCGTACTGCGCCGCTTCTGTGTGCCGGGGTCGCTAGTTGGTAAAGACTCGCTCACGTAACTCCTCCGAGAGGGGAATTCTTAGACTAGCACTGCGTGGATGCGTGGTCGAGCGGCATAGCCGCGTTGTGCGTAAAGGTGAAATGACGGTTCGGCGCGCCCATGGCAAGCCAGTTTGTGCGGAAATTTGCGCACAAAACGACTGTTGGCTACAACCAACTTACCCGATTCTACGTCTCAAGCCTTGGGTAAATAACAGACCGGGGGATACTTAGTCTTGTTGCGCACAATTCGCGGATTTGCTGTGTTATCGCTCTTCCTTGTCGTTTCCACCACCTTGGCTAGCGCGCAGAGTGGCAGCGTCTATTACGCCGGTGGCACCGCCACAGACTCTGCGGCCGGCCCCATTGATACTCTCGGCGCCGGCGTCACCTACAACACACCCCGAATGGGCGGATTTTTTGACACGATTGGAGCCGACGTCATCTTCTACCACAATCTGGGCGTCGGCGCCGAGGTGTCCTTCCGGAACAGCAAAGGACCCTACGCCGGCCTTGAGTACCGACCAACCTTCTACGACGTCAATGCCGTCTATCAACCCGTTCTGTTGTCCCGGCGCCTCACCCCGGAAATTCAAGCGGGATTCGGCAGGGCCAACGTGAGCCTGTTCTACACACCCCGGTTCTGTCTCACGTACCAAGAGGGGTGCCGTTCGACGACCGCCGAAGTCACCTCGGCGAGCCATCTCCAGTTGCATTTCTCCGCCGGCCTTCGCTATTACGTTTACAAGAGCTTCTTCGTTCGCCCGCAGGTAGATATTCGCTGGGTTCACAACTTCTCTTACTTCGGCAGTTCGTTGGTGCCAGAGTACACCCTCGCGTTCGGTTATACGATTCGCCGCGGACGGTAAGTCGGGTCAGAATTCGACGCGCCGGGATATCAACATGTCTGCGGCAACCTGACTCGACACAGCGACACGAACGAGAAATTACCTATATCATTGAAAATAAAAGAAGGGGGCCGGGTTCGCTCGACATTCTAAGAAGCTCGCGAACGATTTCGTGATAAGGCTTCCGTCATGTGGCGCGAAACGCTAGAATTATTAGATATAGACTGGACTGGGCGAATTCAAACCTGCCCTGAGTCGGCGGACGAGGCGGGCCCGCGACAGGGTCGTCAGAATCCTGCTCGCAGCGCAGCCAAATCATCATTGATGAGTGTGATCGCTAAATCCGGAGCGGCAGTTCACGGGTATCATCGAGAACATTCCCGCCAATTGCACGTGGAACTTTCCGCAATTTGCCGCGCTCACTTCGGTGCCTTGTGCGCATGCTGTAGAACCTGCCCCGCATGAGCGCTATCGCACAACCCGTGGCAACTGACGCGCAGGATCGCAAGAAGCAAGCCTCCGGCTGGGATCATCTGAAGCATCTCCTTCCGTATGTTAAGCGCTACAAGGGAATGGTGGCGCTCGGGCTGCTTTCACTCACTCTGATGGGACTTGTTGGGGCGCTGCCGCAACTCGTGATCGGCTCGATTGTGGATTGCCTGAAGGGTTCGCCCCAGCCACTCTCGACGCTTACTGGCCCATCACGGGCAGTTTTGCAGCCTCTATTTTCATTCTACGCCCCCTTGAACCGGCACGCGCTAGGGATTTACTGCCTGATTCTCGTCGGCGCCATGCTGCTCAAGGGGTTTCTTTCCTTCTGGAGCCGCTGGATTTTGATCGGGATTTCACGCGAGATCGAGTACGACTTGCGGAACGATTTGCTGGCGAGACTGCTCCGGATGGAACCGGAATTTTACGTGCGCAACCGGACGGGCGATCTCATGTCGCGGGCGACGAATGATTTAAACTCGGTGCGCATGGTTCTCGGGCCGGGGATCATGTACAGCGCGACGACGTTTGCAACGATGGTGCTGGCGATTTACTTCATGGCGAAGCTATCGTGGTCGCTCACGCTGCTGGTACTGATTCCGCTGCCGTTCGTCGTTGTGGCGGTGAAATACTTCGGGCAGATCATTCACCGGCTCTCGGAGAGAATCCAGGCGGCTCTGGGGGTGCTTTCAACGCGCGCACAAGAGAACCTTACCGGGCTCCGCGTGATACGGGCGTACGTCCAGGAAAAGCCGGAGATCGCGGCATTCGACGCGGCCAACCGCGACTATGTAAACCAGAACATCAAGCTGATCGGTTCGTGGGCGTTGTTCTTCCCTGCCCTGTCCGCAATGATCGGGCTGACGGTCGTGATCCTCCTCGGGATGGGCGGAATAAAGGTGATCGACGGACGAGTAACGCTCGGCACATTCTCGGCATTTTACGCGTTCCTGATCCAACTCGTCTTCCCGATGATCGCGATTGGATGGGTGACGAATATTTTTCAACGCGGCGCGGCGTCGATGGGCAGGCTGCAATACATTTTGAGGGCGGAGCCAGGGATTAACGACGGCGGTGTTACGCAAACTGTGCCTTCGGCGGCAGGAAACGACGACGGCAAGAGAAACAAAGTGGCTCCGGGTACGACAACGGACTGGCCGGCGGAATCGGGGATACGCGGCGAGGTCGAGTTTCGTCATTTGACGTTTGCTTATCCGACCACCGGGAACGGGGCCGCTGGGATTCCAGTGCTGCACGACGTCAATCTGCGAATTCCCTCAGGATCGACGCTCGCGATCGTAGGCCCCACCGGAAGCGGAAAATCTACGCTTGCGGCTCTGATTGCGCGCTTGTGGGAAGCCCCCGCCGGAACTTTGTTCATCGACGGGCGGTCGATTCGCGAATATCCCCTCGAAGAACTGCGGCGGGCAATCGGATACGTACCGCAGGATACGTTTCTTTTCAGCGAAACGGTGCGGGAAAACATCGCGTTCGGTGTCGGGGATGCGGCGCAAGAGCATGTGATGGAAGCGGCGGAGATCGCGAGCATTTCGGGCGAGATTCAGAGTTTCCCACAGCGGTTCGACACCATGGTTGGCGAACGCGGCGTCACGCTTTCGGGTGGCCAGAAGCAGCGTACGTCGCTTGCGCGGGCCGTGGTCCGGCAGCCCAGAATCTTAGTTCTCGACGACTCGCTTTCGAGCGTCGACACGGGTACCGAAGAGCGCATCCTCCGCCGGCTGCGCGACGTGATGCTTCAGCGGACAACAATTCTGATTTCGCATCGAATTTCGACGGTGCAGGCAGCCGACCAGATCATCGTGATGCGCGACGGACGAATCATTGAGCACGGAACACACGACGAGTTGCTGACGCTGGGCGGTTATTACGCCGATCTGCACCAGAAGCAACTGCTCGAAGAGGAATTGGCGCGCGATGAGTGATTTTCGCGAAGAAGAGAAGCTAGGGAAAGTTTACGACACCCAGCTCACCCGGCGTTTGCTGAAGTATCTGCGGCCATACATGGTATGGGTTTGGGTCGCCATATCGATGACGATCGGGGTGGCCGTGACCGAGATCGTAGGACCGTACCTATTCCACGTCGCAATCGATTGGTATATCGTGCCGGGATTCTCGCACGAGATTGCCCGGCAAAAAGCCATCGCCGGCCTGTTTTGGGTTGTGGCGGCATCGTTCGGGGCACTGCTGGCGAGCTTCGGGCTCCAATACGCACAGGTACGGATCATGCAGCGGGTTGGGCAGGAGACAATGTATGATCTGCGGAAGGAAATTTTCGAGCACCTGCAGCGGCTACCGATGGGATTCTTCGACCGCAGCCCGGTGGGCCGCCTCGTGACGCGCGCAACCACCGATGTGGATGCGCTCAACGATCTGTTCGCCTCGGGCGTGGTGGCGATGCTAAACGACGTGGTGCTGCTCGTCGGAATGGCGGCTTGGCTTTTCGTGTTGAGCCCGCGAATGGCGCTGGCGACGCTGTCGCCGCTGCCGTTCATGATCCTGGTGACATACTTCTTCCGCACCTACGTGCGCGATGCGAACCGGAGGATTCGGACGGCGATTGCGCGGATCAATGCGTTCCTGCAGGAACACATCAGCGGGATGGCGGTAGTGCAGCTTTTCAATCGCGAGCAGAAATCGCGGAAGCAGTTCGCCGAGCTGAACAAGATTCATATGGTGGCATACAAGGACGCAATCGATGCGTTCTCTTTTTTCTATCCGGCGGTTGAGTTTCTCAGCGTGGCGGGCATCGCACTCCTTTACTGGGTGGGTGGTGTGCGCGTGATTACAGGCACAGTAGAAATCGGCCTGCTGATGTCGTTCATGATTTACGCGCAGCGGTTTTTCCGGCCGATTCAGGACTTGAGCGAAAAATTCAACATTTTGCAGACGGCGATGGCGGCTTCGGAACGAATCTTCCGGCTGCTGGATGAGCCGATTACGATTTCGTCGGCGGCACAAACGCGAGCGCTGCCCAATCCGCGCGGGGACATCGAATTCCGCAACGTGTGGTTTGCTTATCACGGTGGCGCGACGCCGAAGGATGACGAATGGGTGCTCCGTGATGTTTCGTTCCGCGTGGAGCCGGGGCAAACGCTCGCGATCGTCGGCCACACCGGCGCGGGTAAGACCACCATCATTCAACTTCTGCTGCGGTTCTACGACATTCAGCGCGGGCAGATCTTGCTCGATGCCGTGGACATCCGCGAGATGGATTTGCACGATTTGCGCCGGCTGTTCGGGATTGTCCTGCAGGATCCGTTCCTTTTCACGGGCACGCTCGAGTCAAACGTGAAGCTGGGCACCGAAACGATCAACCGCGCCGCTGTGGAACAGGCGCTCAAGGAAGTGGGACTCGGCCCGTTTGTGGCTTCGCTGCCGAAGAGCGTTGAGACCCCGGTGACAGAGCGCGGAGGAACACTTTCGGTAGGCCAGCGGCAACTCGTGAGTTTCGCGCGGGCGCTCGCGCACAATCCCAAGTTTTTAATTTTGGATGAAGCGACTTCGAGCGTTGACACGAAGACGGAGTTGATGATTCGCGAAGCGCTTGACCGGCTGATCGAAGGCCGGACGGCGGTAGTAATCGCGCACCGGCTGAGCACGATTCAACACGCACACCGGATCCTCGTGTTCCACAAAGGACGGCTGCGCGAGCAGGGATCGCACCAGGAATTGCTGGCCCTGCGCGGCATTTACTACCGTCTCTACCAATTGCAATACAAAGAACAGGAAGTGGCGCTTCCCGTCCCAGGCGGCGAGTCAGGCGGATATTCCCAGCGCTTGCCTGCCGATGACTGACGCGACGCGGCAGACAGAATCGTTCCACACAACTACCACCGAACTTTTACTTCGCAGTTCCCTTCCCTTATATTCGCCTGCCGCTGGGTTCATGCATGAGCGCACCTAAAATTCTGATTTCCGCCGGTGAGGCGTCAAGCGATATGTACGCGGCGCGTCTTGCCACGGCTTTGCGCAAACGCACGGGCGCGCAGCTTTTTGGGATGGGCGGCCCGTGCATGGCGGCGGCGGGCGTGGAGCTGATTGCGGATTATCACGAGGTGGCGGTCGTGGGCATCGCCGAGGTGTTGCACAAGATACCCACCGTGGTGCGGGTGCAGAACCGGCTCGCGTGGGAGGCGGCGAAGCGCGGCGCATCGCTAGCGATCCTTGTGGATTCGCCGGGGACTCACTTGGGTGTCGCTCGCCGGTTAAAAAACAACGGGATTCCGGTTGGGTATTTCATCGGGCCACAGGTGTGGGCATGGCGCTCCGGGAGGGTGCGCATCGTTAAGCGGCTGGTAAACCGGATGATCGTGATCTTCCCGTTCGAGGAGAAGATTTACCGCGATGCGGGAGTGCCGGTGGATTTCGTAGGGCATCCGCTGGTGGATGTGGTCCGGACCACAATGACCCGCGAAGAGTTTGCTGCGCGGCACGCACTCAATCCGTCTCGGCCGATTGTGACGCTTTTGCCGGGAAGCCGAAGAAGCGAAATTGCGCGACATTACGGAACGGTGTTGGAAGCGTGCGAGCGGCTCGACCGTTCGATGGGCTCTGGCGGCGTTCAGTTCATTCATGCCGTGGCGCCACATCTGAAGGACGAGATGCTGGCACCCTATGCAAGACCGGGGCTCGAGGTGAAGCGGATCGAGGGCGCGACATACGACGCGCTGGCGGCGGCCGACTGCGCCATCGTAGCCAGCGGGACGGCAACGGTGGAGGCAGCGCTTCTGGGAACGCCTATGGTCATCATTTATCGAGTTGCGCCGGTTACGGCGGCGATCCTGCGACATATGATCCGGACGCCATTCATCGGGATGGTGAACCTGATTGCGGGAAGGCTCGTGGCACCCGAACTCATTCAGGATGCGTTTACGCCCGAGGCAATCGAAGCGCAGATGCGCCGACTACTCGAATCGGAGGCGGCACGGGCGGAGGCGAAGGCCGGATTGGCTGAAGTGCGAGCCCAAATGGGACCTGGGGGCGCCATCGAACGGGCTGCGGATATTTTTGCAGAGATGTTGTAAGCTTTCGGTCTGGGCAACTGGGGAGGCGGGTCTGGTATCTTAGTATGGGCAGCGTTTCCTTCAAGAGAGGTTTCCTTTTGCTCAAGGTCTATTGTCTCCTCATCGTTCTGGCGGTCAGTTCGCTTGCGGCACACTCCACCGCAGCGCAGAGCGCGCACCGATTCCCCTTCCGCGCGACGAACTACGATGTTGAAGCCATCCTTCATCCTGAAAATCAGACAATCTCCGCACTCGTGAAGGTGGATTTCGTGGCGAATGAGGTAGGAAAAACACTGCTGGTGGAGTTGCATCCGGACCTGCACGTTAATTCAGTGAAATCTGGAAGCCAGACGCTCAGTTTCGAGCGCGACAACAATTCGCCTGTGTTTATGACCGTGGGGCTCCCGGGCGCGTTGACGCCGGGAACGAAGGTGACGCTGACCTTCGATTACAGCGGGCCGATTTCGAGCGAAGAAGATAGCCCGACGCGGGGCGTGCGGTTCGCGTCGGTCGACAAAACCTCGGCTTACCTGTTGCTTCCTTCGCGATGGTTTCCGCTGACGAATTATCCGGCGAACCGCTACACCGGAAAGTTCAAGATAATCGTGCCGGATACGATGGCCGTAGCGGGAACGGGCAAGGCGGACGCACCCACGATGATGCCGGCGATCAGCAAGGGAATGCCGGGGCAGGCAGCTTACATGTTTCACTGCGACGAGGCAGCTCCGGTGGGATCATTCGTCGCGGGTAGCTTGCAGTTGACTCCGGTGCAAGCAGAAGGCTATCAGTTTGCCATTTACACTGCGCCAACCCAGGCTGCGACCGCAACTCCTTACGGAAATTCGCTGGCTCGCATCATGAGCTACTTCTCGGATACGTTCGGACAACTCGAGAACGGAACGAGCCTGACGGTCGCGCAAATACCGAACGGATCGCTGAGCGGATTTTCGGCGCCGGGGTTGCTGCTCGTTAGTGAGCGGCAATGGAGCGCGAAGCCGAATGAGCGGCTGCTTTCGCAGCTCGCGGCGGGGCAATGGTGGGGCAACCACGTCGAGCCTGCGACGTTCGCCGACGCGTGGCTGACGGACGGGATGTCGCGGTACGCGGAAGCGATGTACGCGGAACAATCGGATGGCCTGGCGGGAATGCACAAGGCCCTCGAGGATTTTGCGGTGGGCGCGCTGATGTATGAGGGAAGCACGCCGATTTCGCAGGCGCAGAGGCTGGGACCTTATTCAGATCAATATGAGTCGATTGTCGGCGATAAGGGCGCGATGGTGTTTCACATGCTGCGAACGGAACTCGGCGACGAACCGTTTACGTCGCTCTTGCGGGATTTCTACAAGCAGCATGACGGCAAGACCGCGACGATTGATGACTTTGAGAAGCTGACGGCTACCAAGGTACCACCGCCTAGTGGCGATGGCCCTACGTTCAACTTGCTCTCGTTCTATTCGCAATGGCTGAACTCGACAGGCGTCCCGGAATTCACGGTTGACTACATCGTGTACCGAACGCCGAAGGGATTTCGTGTGGTGGGTAAGACCCATCAGGCACTCGACACATTTCGCATGCCCGTGGAAGTGAAGGTGGAGACGGAAGGAAATCCGGAAACCAAGAAAATCCTGGTGACCGGGACGACTTCCTCTTTTGTGATCGAGACATTCGGCAGGCCCAAGCCGAACGGGATCTCGATCGACCCGAACAACAACCTTTTGAAATCGAGCCCGCAGTTGCGGGTGCGTGCGTCGGTGGCGCGGGGTGAATCGCTGGCACAGCTTGGCAAATACTACGAAGCGATTCAGGAGTACCAAAAAGCGCTCGATGTACAGCCTACCTATTCGCTGGCGCACTTCCGCATGGGCGAAGCGATGTTCTATCAGAAAAATTATCAGGCGGCCGCGAATGCCTTCCGCGCTGCCCTCGGTGGCGATGGAAATCCCAGGTGGACGGAGGCATGGGGCCACATCTACATTGGGAAAATCTATGATTTGCTTGGGCAGCGCGAGCGCGCCGTGAACGAATACAGCCTGGCGCAGCATACGAACGATGATACGGCCGGGGCCCAACAAGAGGCCGGGCGGTATCTACAGAAACCTTACAACGGCGACAACTCAGCAACTGCCTCTTCTACACCGGTTTCTGCGCCAACGGCTCCGACCGCGACGGCCAACACGGGCAGTGATAGTAAGCCCGTCCTCAAGAGGCGGGAAGACTAACCTGCCGAATCCGCTTTTTCCGCAGGCGACTTCTTTTCATTCATTCCCTTGAAAACGTCCTCGAAGACCTTCTGCGCATCTTTATCGAAGAGGAAGGCTCGCAACCGGGATGAGTCGATCGAGACTTCTCACGCATCGCCAATCGAAGAGATCTTGGACACAGAGCGCGAGTATCTTTCCAGCCGCAGGCTCTCTTTATAGCAGTGGCACTATTATTCCGGGAACGGATTGTTCAAATCAAAAGTTACTTCGACTGTCAGGTCGCATTTGATTGGTTCCCCATTCAGAAGCATGGGCTCGAAACGCTCTTTTGCTATGGCTTCGATTCCCGCAGTGGAAAGCAAAAACGGGCCCCTTATCGCTCGGATGTTGCTGACCTTCCCCGTTTCGTCGATAACGGCTTGGATTACGACCCTTCCGGCGATATGCGCGGCCTTGGCCAGCGCGGGGTAAGCGAGGTTGAGACTATAAAGCAGGCGAGTGTTCTTCACTTCTCCGCCCAAACGAACCACACGAGCGTCCTCCGGCGGGACCGGAACCACCAATCGAGCCGGAGAATAACTAATGATCCCACCTAGAACGTTTCCTTCTGTGGATCCCAGAGATTCAGATCGAAATGTGTCCATGGGCGGCAGAGGATAATTAGGGTTCGGGATTATTCGTGGTGAGGGCGGGACCGGAAGCACTAGTTGCATGGAAGAAAGTACCCATTTTGCCATGGTGGGGATTTGGCGGCGCCGCAGGGGCGATTCTTCCGATGGGGGCAGAGGGACGGTGACGAACTCCGGCGTCATAGATGTAAGACGCGGCGCGGTTGAATAGAAGAGAGGAAGAATCAGCAGCACCGCGATCGTGGCGATATGAACCCCTAATGAAACAGCGGAATGCGTTGCGCGCCGCCCGATGTAGCCGGGGTTTTCAACCATAATGGCGCGGGAGAAAGTGCCCGTTGGCTCAGGAGCGCCCCAACATGGTAAAGAAACCTGTTGCGGGGCGATGTGGGACGGAACTGCTGAATTGGCGGAGTTTCCCTGAAGCATTTGCGATCGGTTCCTTTTTGGGGGTGCGGCGCGCACCCAGGAAGAACCGGCCCGACTGCGTTGCTGACCCAGACTCGCCTGCAGATATGGTAGAAGGCGACCCAAGCGTAAAGGACGAAGCGTGCAGGATTCCTGGAGAGACGAGTGGAGGCAGTGCACATACGAATCTGGCCATACATCGAGGGGTGGTCAGATATGCGCCGGATCCGAGGGTCTCACTCATGTTTCAGCTTAGAATGAAGACACCGGCGGAAGCCAATTCAAATTTGCGTTCGGGCACATAGATTTTAAATATTAGAGCGGATTACCTGCCGAATAGTACTCACCGGAGACCCAACTACAGAGGCCGGATTCGGTTTGTAATAGACTCGGAATGAATGGGGTGCCCCAAATTAGTGCTTGGGAGGCACGTAGCTGTCGGGCAGTTTCGAACCTTCGCCGAAGAAAAAGTCCTCCATCTGCTGTTCCATGATTTTGAGCGAATTGGGATCGAGTGGATTCAGGCGGTACTCATTCATGTGCATTTTGGAGTGCTCAACCCACATGCGCCAGGCTTCTTTCAAGACATGGTCGTAGACACGCTTGCCAATATCACCCTTCCAGGGGATTCGATCAAGGCCGGGCATTTCGCGGCCAAGCTCGCTTGCTCGCTTGCGCGCTTGCGGAAGGTTTGGCATCGCGAAGCGCAGCTACAAGAATCGTCTCCAGGCGTAAAAAGGGTCTGCGGTTTGAATGGCATGAACCGAAAACGGCGTAACAGAGCATCAACAAGGAATATGGTAGGCTGCTGTTGTAGCCGGGGAATCATGCCGAGCGGAAGGATTTAAGATTGCACCGACTATTGCCGATCAGTTCGGGTGAGCATTCACAAGCACTCCAGACTGCAATGTCCGATTTGGCACCGAGAGAATCAATTACACATTTCGAATTTGTAATCCGCTAATTCAGGAGAGTTTTCGATGAGCGCGCTAGCACCCGAAGTCGCCGATCGAGTTCAAAATGATGCGTACTACTGCGAGATTCCCAACGATCCGTGCTCAGTCGTGATGTTTGGAGCTTCGGGCGATCTGGCGAAACGCAAACTGCTTCCCGCGCTTTTCGATTTGGCATGGAATGCTTGCCTGGCACCGCGGTTCCGCTTACTTGGGTTCGCGCGCACCCCGATGAGCGACGAGGATTTCCGGCGCAAGGCGGCAGATGCATTGTCCAAAGGCGAGGCGGCCAAACATAAGGACAAGCAGCAGGATTTTCTGAATAATCTACATTATTTCAGCGGCAATTATGACGAAGCGGAGCCGTACAAACGGCTGGCGCAGCGACTGGAGGAACTCGACAAGGAAGGGGATCTCGGGGGCAACCGGCTGTTCTATTTGGCGACTCCGCCGGAGGTCTATCCAAAGATCATCCGTCGCCTTGGTGAAGCCGGATTGGCGAAACCGAAAACCGGGAAATCGTGGACTCGGATCATTATCGAAAAACCTTTCGGCCATGATCTGGCTTCGGCGCGCGAACTAAATGCGATCGTACTGAGCGTGTTCGAGGAGTCGCAGGTTTATCGCATCGATCATTACCTGGGCAAGCAGACCGTTCAGAACCTGCTGGTGTTTCGCTTTGGAAACGGAATTTTTGAACCGTTGTGGAACCGCAATTACATTGATCACGTACAGATCACCGCTGCGGAATCATTGGGTGTGGAATCGCGGGCAGCGTTCTATGAATCGGCAGGCGCGCTGCGGGACATGGTCCAGAGTCATATGCTCCAGCTCACTTCTCTGGTATCGGTGGAAGCGCCCGCGAAGTTTGACGCAACGGCGGTGCGCAACGAAAAGATTAAGGTGCTGCAATCGATCCGGCCGTACACGCCGGAAACAGTTTGGAAATCGGTGGTACGCGGGCAATACGGACCGGGAACCGGCGACGGGAAACCGGTGCCGGGATACCGGCAGGAAAGAGGAGTGAAGCCTGATTCCGCTAGCGAGACGTACGTGGCCCTGAAGCTACAAGTGGACAACTGGCGCTGGAGCGGAGTGCCCTTCTATTTGCGGACGGGGAAGCGGCTTCGACGAGCTAGCACGGAAATCGCGATTCAATTCAAGAAAGCACCGCATATGCTGTTTCAAGGTGACGGCGTGAAGCCCAACTGGCTCGTGCTGAATATCCAGCCGGACGAAGGGATTTCACTGTCGTTTGGCGCCAAGTCGCCGGGATCGCAAATGAGCATCCGCCCGGTGAGGATGGATTTTCAGTATCGGCAGGCGTTCGGTGGTGTCTCGCGCGAGGCATATGCAACGTTGATCAACGACTGCATCCGGGGAGATGCGACGCTGTTTGACCGCGCAGACAGCGTGGAGGCCGCCTGGGAGCTCGTCGATCCGATTCTGGCTGCGTGGAGAAATGGCCCGCCGCCGCCTTTTCCCAACTATCCGGCGGGAAGCCAAGGACCGACGGCCGCAGATGACCTGATCGAGGGTGACGGCCATGCCTGGCGGCAACTCTAAGAATTACAGTCCGATTCCCGTGAGTCGGGAAAAATCCAGTACAATTTTGTGACTTCCATTTGGTGTGGAGAGCGAATGATTCTCGCAGGCGATGTTGGCGGGACGAAGTCGAATATCGGTTTATTCGACGTGCAGCAAGGAAAGCTGACTCGCATGGCCCACAAGCGTTATTCGAGCCACGAACATGCCAGCCTGCAAGAAATCGTGCAGGACTTTCTGGCAGAAAACCCGGGAAAGATCACCACGGCCTCGTTTGGCGTGGCGGGACCGGTCGTGGACAACCGAGTTCACGGCACGAATATGCCCTGGATTGTGGACGGGACGGCTGTGGCTGGGTTTCTCGGTCTGCCACGCGTGCGAATCTTGAACGATCTCGAAGCCACCGCTTTCGGAGTGGGAGTGCTGCCGCCAAGCGATCTCGAGACAATTTATGAAGGTGTGCCACTCCCCACCGCAAACTGCTTGGTGATTGCCGCGGGAACGGGACTGGGCGAAGCGATTCTTTTCTGGGATGGAAAGACCCACATGGCAATGGGCACCGAAGGCGGTCACGCCGACTTCGCGCCGCACACGACGCAGCAAGCGGATTTGTGGAAATTTCTCAGAGCGCGGTACGACTACGTGAGTGTGGAGATTATTCTTTCCGGGCGCGGCTTTCAGAACGTTCACGAGTTCCTTAGTCCGTCGGTTAAGCATCCAGGATTCGACGACCCAACCAAAGATCTAGCACCCGAGATCACCCAACAAGGGCTTTCGGGCCAGTGCCCCGTCTGCGCGGAGACTCTTGATCTCTGGACGGAGATCTACGGGTCCGAAGCCGGAAATTTTGCGATCCGTACGCTGGCCCGCGGCGGTATTTACGTAGCGGGCGGGATTGCCGTGAAAGTCTTACCAAAGCTGAAGGACGGGCGATTTTCGGCGGCAGTACGCGATAAGGAGAAGATGAAAGATTTTCTCGCGCACGTGCCAATTTATGTGGTGCTGAATGAGGAGTGCCCTCTTTTGGGCGCAGCCTATGTTGCATGGAAAGCGCTCTAGAGAAATGTGAAAGACAATCCCTCTTTGTCGCTGAAGACGACTGCAATACCCATGCCCTTGCCGCTCTGAAGCCCGCCGCTACAAATGCGTACCCCCATCGACGATGATCCGGGTGCCTGTGCTCATTTTGAGGTGGGTCACGCAGGCGAGTATTGCGGCGGCGACTTCGTCAGGTTCAACCACGCGCTTCATGGGTGTGCGCTGGGCAAGATTTTCCAGCGCGGCGCGATCGCGACCGGGAACGAAGTCTGTTGCCACGGGGCCGGGAGAAACACTGAGGACCCGGATTTGCGGGGCCAGGGCACGGCCCAGAGACGTTGTGATCACGTCAAGCGCGGCTTTTGCAGCGCAATAGGCAATGCTGCTGCCAAGGCCCGTGAATGCGGCGATAGAGGAAACGTTCACAACCACGCCAGCGCCGGATTCGCGCAACAGGGGCGCCATCGCGCGAATCACGGCAAAAGTTCCGCGAACGTTGGCGATGAGGATCGCGTCCATGATTTCGTCAGTTAATGCGTCGAGATCGGCGACTGGGATGACGCGGGTGAACCCGGCCGAGTTTACGAGGATGTCGGCACGCCCATACGACTCATGGATCGTTTCGGCGGCGCGGTCGATTGTCGCGGAATCCTCAAGGATGATTTGAACGGCGCGATGGCCCGTTCCAGGCAATTCCGCGAGCAGGCGTTCGGCGCGGCTGGCACCCTGATGATAGCCGATCACGACCCTTGCGCCTTTGTCGGCAAGCGCGTGAGCAGTAGCAGCGCCAATTCCGCTGCTGCCTCCGGTGATTAGCGCGACTTTTTCCTTCAATGCTGAAAACGCTGGCTCGGACACGATCCCTCCCCGGCTTTCATCTGGGCAATGCAGACCGGTCATTCTATCTGGTCTTCGCCTTTTTCAGAACCGGCACTCAAATGAGAATGACACGCCGCGGGGGATGCGTCCTTCTCCCGAAAATGCGCGTACATACTTTAATTACTGTAGTGGAGAGCCAGGTTCGATGTAGTTGCCAGGTTTGCGACGACTTTTTGTCGATTTCCACAGCTTTTGCACCCGAGACCGCATTCGCAAGGAATGAATATCGCAATCATTTCACCTATACGTGATTCTCTTCTTCTATCTAGGCGCTTCTGTTGATGGTAGGCAGAAGCCGAGCGGGTTAAGGTTCGTCGACTCGGGATTCAATCAAGGAGGACTCCAAACATGGAGCAGAATCAACTGAAGGAATTGTATGTAGACGAGCTGAGGGATATCTACAATGCTGAAAACCAATTGGTAAAAGCGCTTCCCAAAATGGCCAAAGCGGCCACTTCGGAAGAACTGCGGTCAGGCTTCGAGGAACACTGGGAGCAAACTAAGGGGCATGTTCAGCGTCTGGAACAAATCTTCCGCGCACTCGGGGAAAAACCGTCGGGCAAGAAGTGCAAGGGCATCGAAGGACTCATCGGAGAAGGTAAGGAAATGATGGAAGAGGACCTCGACGGCGAGGCGTTGGACGCAGGCCTGATCTCTGCGGCCCAGCGCGTGGAGCATTACGAGATCGCAGCCTATGGCTGCGTACGCACCTACGGCAATATTCTGGGAGAGAAGGAAGCTGTCTCCCTGCTGGAAGAGACGCTCGAAGAGGAAAAGGAAACCGACCAGAAACTGACCGAATTGGCAGAGCGAATTAACGTGGAAGCTGCGGGAAGTGACTCCGAGAATGAGGACGGCGAAGAGAAAGCAAATCGTCGCAGCCCACAGCCCGTCGCGAGCCGCAGGGGAAAATCCAAGGCCGCACGCGCTTAGATGAAATGTAGTACAACACCTTCTTGGTAGGAACGAAACTGCAAAGCCGATGACGCCGAGGCTCCGATTTTCTCAATGCGGAGTCCTCGGCGTCCGGTTTTTGAACAATAGTTCCCGATCTGCAAATTCCACTGGCTTGCAGGTGCGTCTCAGGTAAAGAATCGCTACAATATTCCCCCGAATGGTATGATCCGCTAGCCTCTCAAATCTTACTTCCCAGGGAAAATTTGCCGATGCCGAA
>Ga0182024_10012854_pt1 | contig 16479 bp, 15 predicted proteins | sample P32metaG_FD_120480 | JGI IMG/M metagenome (GOLD analysis project Ga0182024, IMG submission 120480) | Permafrost microbial communities from Stordalen Mire, Sweden - P3-2 metaG (Illumina Assembly) | ecosystem: Environmental > Terrestrial > Soil > Wetlands > Permafrost | place: Sweden: Stordalen... | reverse complement strand
GAAACTTGCTCTTCCAGCCGAGGCCCTGCTCCTCGATGCTGGCGGATTCCGGCTCTGCGCCCACCAGTGCCGCATCGCCAGCGCCGTGGGTTTTGCCAAAGGTGTGCCCGCCGGCAATCAGCGCAACCGTTTCTTCGTCGTTCATTGCCATACGGTCGAACGTTTCGCGAATATCCTTAGCCGCCGCGACGGGATCCGGCTTGCCGTTGGGCCCTTCCGGATTCACGTAGATCAGACCCATTTGCACGGCAGCCAACGGATTCTGAAGATCACGGTCGCCGCTGTAGCGCTCATCGCCCAGCCACTTGCCTTCCGGACCCCAGTAGACGTCCTCTTCGGGCTCCCACACATCCGGGCGCCCGCCGCCAAAACCGAACGTCTTCAAGCCCATCGATTCAAGGGCGACGTTGCCCGCGAGAATCATCAGGTCGGCCCAGGAGATCTTCCGGCCATATTTCTGCTTGATCGGCCAAAGCAACCGGCGGGCCTTGTCGAGGTTCACGTTGTCCGGCCAACTGTTGAGCGGCGCGAAGCGCTGCTGCCCCGCTCCGGCACCGCCTCGGCCGTCGCCGACGCGGTACGTGCCGGCGCTGTGCCACGCCATTCGAATGAACAGACCCCCGTAATGGCCAAAGTCGGCCGGCCACCAGTCCTGCGAGTCCGTCATCAAGGCGTGCAGGTCCTTGATCACGGCATTCAGGTCGAGACTCTTGAATTCCTTGGCATAGTCGAACTCTTCGCCCATCGGATTCGACAGGGCGGAGTGCTGGTGGAGAATCTGAAGGTCCAACTGCTTCGGCCACCAGTCGCGGTTCGTGTGTGCGGTGGTTCCGTCAGAAAACGGGCACTTGGATTCAGTTGGCGCCCCCGTTGCGGTAGTAAGTTCTTTGTCCATGTATGCACCTTCCTTCGAATTAGTTAAAAACTGTCACGAGCTTCAAGCTCATTCTCGGTTCCCCATTCGCGCAATCGCCACCGCGCGTGCTCACGCGCCTTCGAAAATTAACGGGAAGTGCGCCGCGGAGCGCACTTCGTGCAGAGTCCCCGGAAAATGAGTTCGCATTCGCGAAGTATCCGCTTACCGAGAGAGCGCGAGGCAGGCCTGGGCACGCCGTACCACTCGATGTCCTCAACATTGCCGCAGCGGTCGCAGATGAAGTGGTGATGCCGCATGCCTTTCGCATCGAATCGCGCGGCGCGGCCCTCGACGGCCACTTCACGCACCAGACCCGCTTGCACCAGATCCCGCAGGTTGTTATAAGTCGTGGCCCTTGAAGAGCGCGGATCCACGTGATTCACGGCTTCCAGGATTTCCGCAGCCGTGGGATGACTGTTGTGTTCCATCAAGAACGCCATCACGGCATAGCGCTGCGGAGTGCACCGCAACCCGCTGCCGTCGAAGGACCGTTTAATCGCCTTGGCATCCATCGGACACTTAGACTATGTCTAATGTGAGATTTAGTCAAGACTTGTGCTTTTGGTTGCTGCTGCGAGCAGAAAACTGGCGGATGCCGTATTGAGTATCACCTCAAGCCATGTTGGCTTCCTCCTGCGCGAAGCCTAGACCCGTACCTGCCAGAGGTCTAATATATCGTCGCTACGGGATAGTGCCCGTGAACGTTGCATGTATCGGTCTTCGAGAACATAACAAATTCCCTTGGTTTCGGCTCGTTGCACAGACCAGTAGGCGACCCAATAGGATCAAATCTCGGCAGAAAACTCCAAACTGTGGACGACGTTCTTTGGTGACGATGGGATGATTAAATACTTGGGTCTCTGGTGGGCTGGCCACAAACGGTGTTCTCGGAAGCGAAAGATGAGGCTCCGACCTCACAGAAATGGTGTCTCTTAACAAGCTGCTAAAATTCCAGTTCGGCAACTCGCTTCAGCAGGCGAATCAGAGTGGATACCTGCACCGGAGTAAATTCTTTGCGCATTTTATCCTCAGCTGCGCGGCGTTCTTTGATCAGGCCTTCTCGATACTTATTGCCTTTCGCCGTCAGCTGAACCAGCAGCGCTCTCCCTCTATCCGCCTTCCGTTCTGAAAGCAATCCCTCGTGAATCATCGTCTTGATCGCGCGATGCACCACGGTCCGGTCGAACCCCAGAAGCGTCGCGATCTGATTTTGGTTCAGCGCCGCCCCGCCGCGCAGAGTGGACAAGATGAATCCCCGCGTTTGCGAGCACTTTGTCTTTTTCTCCAGCCTCTTGCCGATCGAAAAATACGCCGAAGCCAGATGCAGCAGCACCGAATCCTTCAGGATTTCCCGCGGTATCAGCTTCTTGTCAACAATGATCATACGATCCGCACCGTCATTTCCAGCGGCCTGCGCCACTGCGGCTGGTCCACGTGGCGGGCCGATTTTTTTCCGATGGCGATGACCATCACAATCTCATGATCCTTGCCCGAAAGCCCCAGCAATTTGCCCAGCCGCAGCCCGTCAAATCCCTCCATCGGACACGTGTTCAATCCCAGCGCTTCCGCCGCAATCATTAGATTCTGGCACGCCAGTGAAGCGCTCTTGGTGGCCCACTTGAACATGCCCTGCCGCGCCACCGGGATCGTGCCCACGGTCTTCCAGAAATGCAGCACGCGAAGAATCGTCCACTTCAGAAGCCCGAACACCCCGAACCAGCCCTGGATAAAAAACCATTTGCCGAACTTGGGCCGCCGTTCGTACTCCGCGATCTTTTTCTCGGCGAAACCGGCCGTGCGCATCCATGCCAGCTCACTTTCCGTGGTGGCTTTCCACGATCCGATGTCCGCCACCGCGACGATCAATGCCGATGCCGTCGCGGCCGGACTCTGACCAAAGCAAAGCCGCGCTGCCGCGCTCCTCATTTCCGGAGTCTCCACCCAGTAGAAGCGATAGGGCTGGATGTTGAAGCTCGACGGAGCCACGCGCGCGGCATTCAGGATTTCCTCGCGAGTGGCTGGTGAAATCTCCACGGGATCGAACACCCTGATCGCCCTTCTTTGCAGAATGGCATCGAGAATCTGGCTCATGTGCGGCCTCCATGTTGCCATTACAACATATATATGTTGCATACGCAACATGAAAGATTCAGGTGTACAGTGCAGTGACAATTCCCGCCTCGCCGCATAAAATGAAAGTGTCGAACGAAAAATCCACGCGAGGTCTCCGTAACGCATGGCGGAAAATAACGGCCGGTTCTCCGGCGTGCGCGCCGTAATCTTTGATCTGGACGGCACACTGATTGACTCGCAGCTGGACCTGGTGCTTTCGGTGAACGCCATGCTCGAACACATGGGCCGCGAACCCCACGTCCACGAGAAAATTTGCAGCTTCATCGGAAACGGCGCGCCCACCCTGGTTCGGCGTGCTCTGGGCGACGACGTCAGCGAAGCGGAAGTCGAAAAAGGCCTCGCCTATTTTCTGGAATACTATCGCGCGCACATGCTGGACAACACCGACGCCTATCCCGGCGTGCGCGAAGCGCTTGCGCAGCTGCAGAAGTATCCCATGGCTGTGCTCACCAACAAGCCCGTGCGTTTCAGCCGCGCGATTGTGCAGGGCCTGAATCTGTCGCGCTATTTCCGTTTCGTTTACGGCGGCAACAGCTTCGAAACCAAGAAGCCTGACCCGCAGGGCGCGCAGATTCTGCTGCGCGAACTGCAAGCCGCGCCGCACGAGGCCATGATGGTGGGAGACTCCGACGTGGACATCAAAACCGCGCGCAACGCCGGAATGCACGCGTGCGGAGTAACCTATGGTTTTGGCGCCGAAAGTTTGCGCGCCCATCCGCCGGACATAATGCTCGATACTCTGAGCGACCTGCCCGCGCATCTAAGATGAATGCTGAATCTCGCCGCTGCAAACCCCGCTACGTTTTTGCGTAGGTTTTCTTATACCAATCCCAAGTCCGCTTCAGTCCCTCTTCGAATAGCACGCGTGGCTCGTAGCCCAGAATTCTGCGCGCGAGCGACACATCCGCCTGTGAATCGCGTATGTCCCCATTGCGCGGCGCATCATATTTCGGCTTGACGGCTTTCCCGGTAATTTGTTCGAGCAATTTCAATACCTGATTCAGCGTAATCCGCGCACCGGTCCCTCCGTTGAACACCAAGCCCGACGCGCCGGGTGCCTCACAAGCGCGCAGCGTCTCGTCCACAATATTTTCCATATAGGTGAAATCGCGCGATTGCTCGCCGTCGCCATACACCACCGGCGCCTGGCCCTCGATCACCGCCAGCATAAAGCGCGAAAGCACACCGGAATATTGCGACGTAGGATCCTGACGCGGCCCAAAAACGTTGAAGTATCGCAGACACGCATTCTCCAGGCCATAGACTCGCCCGAACACCTGCGCGTACAACTCGCCGACGTATTTCGTCAAGCCGTAGGGCGAAATAGGCTGCGCTGGCATGCTCTCAACTTTCGGCAGCGTCGGCGTCTCGCCATACGCCGCCGACGACGCGGCGAAAACAAAGCGTCGCACCTGCGCATCCCGCGCGGCCACCAGCACGTTCAACGTCCCGTCAATATTCACGTGATTTGTTTCCAGGGGATTCAGCACCGAGCGCGGCACGGAAGTCCGCGCGGCAAGATGAATCACGTAGTGAACGCCTTTACATGCCGATTGCACCGCGGCCAAATCGGTAATGCTCCCGATGTGCAGTTCAATCTTGTCGCGCACCGCCGCCAGGTTCGCTTCCTTGCCCGCCGAAAGATCATCGAGCACCACCACTTCCTGGCGGCGCCTAACCAGCTCATCCACAATGTTCGAGCCGATAAATCCAGCGCCACCGGTTACAAGATAACGCATTCCGAAAGTCCTCCCGCACAGAACAGCCGCAATGAATGGCCACTCATTTATTTTTCAGATACGCTTGACTATATCCCCGCGCCTTGCGAACGGGCAACCTCTGGCACCAGAATAGCTGGTTGGCGCGCAATACGCACAAGGCGAGAACGTTGCCGTGTCATGCAAAACTGATTTCCGGCCAGGCCCCTCTATGAAATTGCGGCGCCAAGCCGCCGCCTCCAGCCGGCTGGTCATCGCCGCCTCCATCATAGCCTGTGGCAGCATTCTCGTCGTCGTGCCACCCGAGCGCCCTCGCGCCGACACACAGCACGCTCCCTCGAGCACCCCCAGCAAGACGATCTCCGTCAGCGAGATTTCAACGCCGGAAATCCCGATGCCATTCCGCACCGGCGAAATTTTGAACTATCACGTAGAGTGGGCGATCTTTCCGAATGCCGCCGCGCTCCAAATGAGCGTCGTCGAGCGCCGCAATCTTCTTGGCTGGCAAACCTGGCACTTTCGCGCATCGGCGCACTCCCTGGTCCCGGCGCGCACGCTTTTCGAAGTGGACGACCAATTCGATTCCTACACGGATGCCACAACGCTGGAGAGTCATCAGTACGAAATGTACCTGAACGAAATGGGTTCGAAGCAGAATGAAGTGTTGCACCTCATTGCGATCGGGCAGTCCAATCGCGGCAACGTCGCGCCGGTGATCGTGCAACCCGGCACGCGCGATCCCCTCGGCGCATTCTACGCGCTGCGCGCCGTGGATTGGCAGCGCACGCCCGATTTTCATATTCCGGTTTACGATGGCAGCGATCTATATGACGTCCGCGCGCGACAGGAGTCTGTGTCGGATCCGGTCGCGGTGGACGCGGGAAATTTCCAAGCCACGAAAATTTCGCTGCGCCTATTCGAGCATGGCAGAGAAGTGCCGCACACGAGTTTCCTGGTGTGGTTTGCGCACAATGCCGCGCGCACACCGGTGCTGGTTCTAGCGGAAATGCCTTTGGGAAATGTTCGGGTGGAATTGGCAACAGCGCCCAGGTAATTGCAGTTCAGCAACGAAGCAGGGAGACCGCTCAGTCTTCGGGAACGACCCAATCGTCCGGCGGGAAATCAATTTGCCAGAAAGTGCGCGAAGGCTTCACGAACTCGATTCCCATCTGCGCTTTTCCGGCCTGTGCGGCGCCCACATACACGATGCGGCATTTCTGGGTGTGCTGCGTGGCCTTATTTGCCAGAGTAACTTCCTGCGCGGCGGCTACGCGCGCGGCCAGCGAGATCAAGGCTCCGTGAGCGTTCACCACCAGCGTGCGCGTATCTTCCTGGAAATCCTGGTTGGACGTGTTCTTGCCGGTCACCGTAATCGGCACGCTCAGCAGCACACGCATGCTGCGGCGGCGCCCCGGGTCCAATAACAGCGGCTCTTTATCCTTTTGCGGTTGTGTCCGTGCTCGCATACCCAACACGATAGAGTTTGGCTTCGCTCCGGGCAATGGAACTATCTTCCCATGTACGAAAGCACAGTCTCCCCCTGTTCGTCAGTACAGGCGAAAGATTATCGGCGGCGAGATCGTCGTGAGGTGAGCGGCGTAAACTAGCAGTGCACCACTTTTTCGCGGCCCTGCTTCACGTGGCGCGTGGCGTTGCGTGTGTCCACCACCAGTTTGGAGTTGCGCACGATAGCGTCATAGTCGTAGCTGGTGTGGTCGGTGGCGATCAGCACGCAGTCGTAACTCGCCAGGCGCTCGGGTGAAAGCTCCACGGACTTCATATTGGAAAAATCGTAATGACGCATTTTGTGCAGCGCGGGGAAGTAGGGGTCGTTGTAATCGAGGACTGCGCCGCGCGCGGTAAGCAATTCCAGAAGTTTCAGCGAAGGCGATTCGCGCAGGTCGTCCACGTCCTTCTTGTACGCCACACCGAGCAGCAAAATCTTCGAGCCCTTCACGCTTTTTTCATGGCTGTTCAGTGCGCTCACCAGCGCGTCCACCACGTTGTAAGGCATGGCGGTATTGATTTCGCCGGCCAGCTCGATAAATCGCGTCGCGAAATCATATTCGCGCGCTTTCCAAGATAAATAATAAGGATCTACGGGAATGCAGTGTCCGCCCAGGCCCGGGCCGGGATAAAACGGCATGAACCCGAACGGTTTCGTCGCGGCACTGTCGATCACTTCCCAGATATCCAGGTCCATGCGCAGTGAAAGCTGTTTCAGTTCGTTCACCAGCGCGATATTCACGCAGCGAAAAATGTTTTCTAGCAGCTTGACCATTTCCGCCGCGCGCGTCGAGCTGACTGGCACCACCTTCGACACAATCTGCGCGTAGAGTGCCACTGCCGCGCGGCCGCTGGCCGGATTGATCCCGCCGACCACTTTCGGAATCTGTGCCAGGCCGAATTGCTTATTGCCCGGATCTTCGCGCTCCGGAGAAAACGCCAGGTAGAAATCCGTGGCCACGTTTTCGCTGCCCGCGCCTCGCGCGAGCGGGCACTTCAGCCCGCCTTTTTCCAGAATCGGCAGCACCAATTCCTCGGTAGTGCCCGGGTAGGTCGTGCTCTCCAGCACGATCAGCTGATTGCGCTGCAGATTCGGCGCGATGGACTGCGCGGTTTTTTCGACGTAACTCAAATCCGGTTCGCGCCGTTCATCCAGCGGCGTCGGCACGCAGATCAGCACCGCGTCCATCTCGCGCAGCCGCGTGAAATCCGTGGTGGCGTCGAAACGCTTTCCCTGTACGTGCTGCTTAATTTTGTCCGCGGAAATATGCTGGATGTAGGACTGCCCGGCGTTCAGCTTGGTGATTTTTTCCTGATCGGTATCGAAGCCGGTGACGCGCTGGCCTACGTCCGCAAAGCGCAGCGCCAGGGGCAGGCCCACGTAGCCGCACCCGATAATTCCGATCTTGATGTCTTTTCCCGCAAAAAATTCCGGCTTGCGCTCCGCGGCCATCTCTCTCCCTCGTTGCTGCGAATTAAGGCAGCCGCGCCCAGACCGGGCTGAAGCCGCAATGTGAAACGAAAAATTACTATAACAAGAATCCGAATCTGCTCATAGGCAAGGTAGGCGGCGCTCGTGTAAGCATTCCCTTGTCGAAAACGCATGGCGGGACCTCGGAACGCTAAGCCAGAACGGACGAAATTCCGGTTGCGGTCACATGAAAATTATGTGGAAACTGCGCAACGACTTCGCGGTTTTTGTGCAGCGCGCCTCGCGGCTTGCTCTCTCTGCGCTGAAATGTGTATTTGGATGATCCAGGTGTAAGAGCGTGCTCAAGCCGGCGTACCCTCTGCGATCAGGCGATCGCGCTCCACTCGCTCGAGGTTATAATCCGCAAATTCGGCAAAGGCGCAACCAGTTTCCCACCGCGCGCTAGAAAGTCGTGCTCGCGGATTTGAATCTCGTCCATAAAGTGCCACGGCAGCACCAGAAAGTTATCAGCGTGCGCGCGAGCCTCCGCTTCGGAAACGATCGGTATCCAGGTCCCGACGGTATATTTCCCCCATTTTTCTGGGTTGCGCTCCGCCGCGGAGCGAATCATGGTGTGATCGAGCCCAAACACTTGCAGCAACGTGTTGCCTTTCGTGGAAGCGCCATACACAGAGGTTTCCTTGCCGTGCCGCCGCTCGTCGCGAATCCATCCCTGCAGCTTCGCTCCGATCTGCCGCACCCGCACGCCGAGTTCTTGATACACAGTCGGGGAGCACAATCCAGCGGTTTGTTCTCGCGCGCGCATGGCGTCCACGCGTTCGCGGCGCGCGGGAACGGAGGCGGCCGGTGAATCGCGGTGCACCACATACACCCGGAAGCTCCCGCCGTTTACTTCGTTTGTCTCCACGTCGGCCACCAGCAAACCGTGCCGCGCGAGCAACGGTTCCAGCGAGCTGAGCGAATAGTATTCCAGGTGTTCGTGACAGATGGAATCAAATGCGTTGTGCTCCAGAACCACGGGCAAATAGTGCATCTCGATCACCCGAACGCCCTCTTCCATCAGTATGCTCGCGACGTCCGCGACGAACGCACTCGGATCTTCCAGGTCGTAGAACATGGCGATGGAGGTCACGACGCGAAATTGTTCGCCGACGACGGGTCGGGAGCTAAAGAATTCCGGCACGATGCGATCGGTTCCGGCAGCCGCTTCACAGGCCAAATTTTCCGCAGGCTCGAATCCCACGCGGCGGATACCATCGTAAGGGTACGAGCGCAGCAGCGTCCCATCGTTGCACCCGATGTCCAGCACGCTGTCTCCCGCCTGCAAGCCCGCAAAATGCGCGGCCTTGCGCGCGATGTCCGCCAGCGCCGCGCACATCGTGGCGCTGATTCCGGATTTGTACCAGTAATGCGCGTAGAGCCACTCCGGCGGCGTGGTGTGCCGCAATTGCACCAGGCCGCATTCCTCGCAAAGGATCAGGTCCAGCGGCACGCGCGGCCAGCGGGCGCTGTCTGGTACATCCGCGAAATTCGAGACGCAAAGATTTCCCAGGTCCAGGACGCTTTGCAGGCGGCCGCTTTCGCAGGACCGGCAGGTCGTGCGCACTTTTACTTCTGGGTGCCGCTTATTTGAATACATTTTCAATGCGAGTTCGGCGATTTGTTCGATCACGGATATTCCTCAAGGGTGCTTAGACGCTTTGCGCCAAGGCCGTTTTTGCCGGTTGCACGATCCTCCGGTCGAGTGTCGAACGGTACCACTCCACGGTTTCGACCAGCCCGTCGGCCAGGCTTGTGCGGGCGCGGAAACCAAATTCCTTTTGCGCGCGAGTTACGTCCAGCACGCGCCGCGTAGTGCCTTCCGGATAGCTGGGATCCCATTGAATCCGCCCTGTGTAGCCGGTCACATTCGCGATCTTGCGGGCCAGTTCGTGGATGGGCACTTCGACGCCGCTGCCGAGATTAACGGCATCGCCGCCGCTGTAATGTTCGAGCGCGAGCACAATTCCTTCGGCGCAGTCTTCCACGTAGATGAAATCGCGCGTGGCGCACCCCGTGCCGCCGATTACGATTTCCGTCGCACCCGTTTCCACGGCCTGCACGAATTTCCGTATCAGCGAAGCGATCACGTAGCTGGTCTTAGGCTCGAAATTGTCGCCCGGGCCGTAAAAATTCGTGGGAATCAAAAACACGCAGTGAAAACCGTATTGTTGCCGGTATGCTTGCGCTTGAATAAAAGCCAAGCGCTTGGCGATTCCATGAATCGCGCGCGCCGGATCCGGAAGTCCTTTGAACAAATCCTGCTCGCGCAGCGGCACCGGCGCATTCGCCGGGTAGGAACTGGCGCTGCCGATGCAAATCATTTTCTCGACGCCATGCCGGCTGGACGCTTCGATCAATTGCGTGGTCATCATCACGTTGTTGTAGAAGCTTTCGGCGACGTTGCGATGATTGGCGGGGTTGTCCACGGTGGCGGCGAGATGCAGCAGTAGATGCGGCCGGCATTTGTCAAACAGTTGCTCGATGTGGTCCCAACGGCTCAAGTCGCAGGTGGCGCGGCGGGGGACGGTGACGTCCGTGCAACCGCGCTCGCGCAGTTTGCCCACGACCACGCGACCCAGGAACCCCGCGCCGCCGGTGACCACGATGCGCCGGCCCCGGAAGACTCCCATCGCGGCCCTGCCATTGTCGTGAGCCTTCATTCCCCGCCTCGCATGGCCATTCTTCGCTCGATCTGGCCGCTCAATTTGTCTTCCAGAAGTTGCACGTCCGCTTCGACCATGATTTTCACCAGCTCGCGAAATCTCGTTAAGGGAGCCCAGCCGAGTTTTCTGCGCGCTTTGGAGGAATCGCCTTCCAGGCGGTCGATTTCCGTGGGCCGGTAATATTGCGGGTCCACTTCCACGTGGCGGCGCCAGTCGAGACCAACTTCGTTGAAGGCGCGCTCGACGAACTCCCGCACCGAATGAGTTTCGCCGGTGGCCAGCAGAAAATCTTCCGGCTCGTCCTGCTGCAGCATCTTCCACATCCCTTCCACGAACTCCGGCGCGTAACCCCAGTCGCGTTCGCCATCCAGGTTGCCGAGGTACAGTTTTTCCTGCATTCCGTGGAGAATGCGCGCCACGGCGCGGGTGATTTTGCGGCTGACAAAGATTTCGCCGCGGCGCGGTGATTCGTGATTGAAGAGAATTCCGTTTACCGCATAGAGGCCGTAGCCCTCGCGCGCGTTTACCGTCATCCAGTAGCTGTAGAGCTTTGCACAACCGTACGGGCTGCGCGGACGGAATGGCGTGGTTTCGGTTTGCGGACATTCATACGCTTGACCGAACATCTCGCTGCTGGAGGCGTTGTAAAAACGCGTCGGTATTCCGGTTTCGCGAATGGCGTCCAGCAGGCGCGTGGTTCCCAGCGCTGTAATGTCTCCAGTGTATTCCGGGATATCGAAACTCACGCGCACGTGGCTCTGCGCGCCCAAGTGATAGATTTCGTCCGGCGCAATGCGATAGAGCAATTTGGACAAGCTGGTGGCGTCGGACAAGTCGGCGAAATGGAGAAAAAAACTGATGTCGCGCTCGTGCCAATCTGAAACTAAGTGGTCAACTCGCTCCGTATTGAAACTGCTCGAACGTCTCTTGATCCCGTGAACTTCGTAATTCTTTGAGATCAGCAGTTCGGCAAGGTAGGAGCCATCCTGGCCGGTGATTCCGGTGATGAAAGCTCGTTTGCGACGTGCCGGAAACGCGAAAGTCATTTGGTTTGCTCTCTGGAACGGACCGTTCGGCCCGGAATCCGCGCCACACATACCAATTCGACCATGCGCGCCTGTTGCTTCAGTCATTTCTCAGCAACGTGAATAAAGACATGCGGCAAATTGCCGAGGTGCCTTCACGTTTCCGTAAATGAAACTGTTCGGGTCGGTTCCAGACGGCTATAGTGCAAGATTCCTGCCAATCAAATTGTCGCTTGCCGCGCTTTCATCGTCACGTGTCCAGGGCACTCTGCCGCTCCTCCGTTGTCATCTCTCACCTGCTGCGCTATCCTCGCCTCAAATGATTGATATTCATTGCCACTTGCTTGCCGGCCTCGACGACGGTCCTGATTCCATCGAAATGTCTCTGGAAATGGCGGAAATGGCCATTTCAGACGGCATTACGCATGTGATTGCTACTCCGCATGCGCATCCGCAGCACGCTTTCGTTCCCGAATTGATCAACCTGCGGCGCGAAGAAATGCAGGCTCGGGTCGAAGGGCGCCTGATCCTCGCCACCGGCTGCGACTTTCACCTGAGCTTTGAAAACCTGCAGGAGATTCAGCACATTCCGACGCGCTTCACGCTGAACCATAAGAACTACTTGCTGGTAGAGTTTGCCGACTATTCGATTCCGCCTTCGATGGACCAGGCCCTGCATCATCTGCAACTCGCCGGTCTGCGGCCGATCATCACTCACCCGGAACGCAATCCCTTAATTCGCGCGAAGCCCGAGCGCTTGTACCGCTGGCTACGCCAAGGTTGTTACGCGCAAGTGACTGGACAATCGCTGCTGGGAAAATTCGGGAAGGCTGCGCAGGAAGTGGCGGAAGAATGGATCGGGATGAACGTGGTGCATTTTCTGGCGAGCGACGCGCACAACATCACCACGCGTCCGCTGCGCTTGAGGGAAGTGTTCGACCACGTGGCGAAAAAACGCGGCGAGGATGTCGCCAAGGCGCTACTGGTGGATAATCCGCTGGCGGTGTTCGAAGGGCGGCCGCTTCCGTGGGTTCCGGAGATGGACGACGATATCGGCTTGAGCCCGGGCGCTACGCCGCGCAGGCGCAAACGGTTTTGGTTTTTTTGAGCGTGAGCGCCGGCGAGCGAAAAAAAAGAGAGATCCTTCGCTGTGCTCCCTTCGCAAAAGCGCTCAGGGCAAGCAGGATGACGACGCAAGACGAAAGAGCTGGCGAGACGTCGTACACGACGCCCTTCGATCCCGCAAAGCGCGATCTCAGGGTGAATCGTGCTGCTGGGCGGTTCAGGCGACTCATCGGAAGAGCTCCAGAATTTCTTCGTAGCGTTTGAATGGCGCGATCAAGTACGCTCCGGCGATGCTTTCGTTGCGCGCAGTGCGGGCCCAATCGAGCATTTGGCGAGCCAGAACGAATCCGCGCTCACGCGCGGCGTCGCCGGCTTTTTCCATTTCGCGCAGCGTGGCCTCGGGGATGACGATTCCGGGAACTTCGTTGTTCAGCCGCAATGCCTGCTTGTAACTGGTCAGCGGCCACAGGCCGACGATGATGGGCACGGGAGACTTTCCGCCCAGGCGTTTCAGAAATGCGTGCCAGTGCTCTGGATCGAAAATCGGCTGGGTCATCGCGAAATGCGCGCCGGCTTCAATCTTGGCTTCGAAGCGCCGCAACTCTTCGTCAATATCTTCCGCGACCGGATTCACCGCGACGCCGATCGTGAAATTTGTCGCGCCGCCGAGGCTTTTGCCGGCCCAGTCCGTGCCTTGATTCAAGCGCGATAGAACTTTCACCAGGCCGATCGAATCCACTTCATACACGCCGCTGGTTTCCGGGTGATCGCCAAGTGAGGGAGGATCGCCAGTGATCGCGAGAATGTTGCGCACGCCGCCGACGGCCCATGCGCCCAGCAGCATGGCCTGCAGGCCAATGATATTGGCATCGCGCGTGGTGACGTGCGGCACGGTTTCATACCCGTGCGCTTCCAGCGCTCCGGCCAGTACCAGCGCGTCCATGCCGACGCGCGCGAGAGTGCCGCTGTTAATGTCAATCGAATCCACGCGAGGGGAAGCCATCACGCGGCCGACTTGCTCCAGGATGCGGTCAATGGTGACGCCCTTCGGCGGATCGATTTCCACGGAAGTGACGAACTCCCCGGCCTGAATTTTTTTCCAGAGTTTGCTTTCCGGCTCGCGTGCCGCGATGCGCCGGAAGCGTTCAGCCGGCTCAAAAACCTCCACGGTTCCACTAGCGCCGCTTTCGCCGGTGATCGTCGAGCCGCGTGGTTTCGCCGAACGGAGCTTCTTGACAGCTTCCGCCATCGCGTGAATGTGCTCAGGCGTGGTGCCACAGCAGCCGCCGATAATGCGCGTGCCGATTTCGGCAGCTTCCTGCGCGAACAGCGCAAAATATTCCGGCGAAGATTTCGGATAGACGATGCGATCGCCGACGCGCTTGGGGAAGCCCGCGTTGGGCATGGCGCTAAGCGGCAGCTTGGTGGTGGCAGCGAGTTCGCGCAACACCGGCAACAAAAGTTGCGGACCGATGGTGCAGTTCGCGCCGAAGACCTGAATATTTTTGTCCTTCAGCTGGTCCCAGGCATCCTGAGGGCGCGTGCCACCGAAGGTGGTGCCTTCATCGGAGTAGGTCAACTGCGCGACGATGGGCAGGCGCGAAAACGAGCGGATGGCGTCCACGGCGGCGAGCAGTTCCGCGATATCGCTGAACGTTTCGAGCAGAAAAAAATCCACGCCGCGCTCTTCCAGCGCTCCGGCCTGTTCCTTGAAGATGGCGACGACGTCCTGGTGCGGCAGTTCGCGCACGTGCTGCAAAATTCCCAGCGGCCCGATGGAGCCGGCAATCAAGACCTCGTGTTTGGCGGCCTCGCGCGCCTCGCGGGCAATTTTCACCGCGCGATGATTCAGCTCGGCAACGCGATCGGCCATACCGAATTGCCCGAGCTTGTGGCGATTGGCGCTGAAAGTATTGGTCTCGATGACTTGCGCGCCGGCTTCGATGTAGGTTTGATGAACGTGAAAGACCGCTTCGCCGTGCGTGACGTTGAGTTCGTCCACGCAGCGCTGCGGGCCCACGGATTCATAGAGCAGTGAGCCCATGGCTCCGTCGGCGACCAGGATCGCGTGGCTCAGTCGTTCATTGAAATCTTCGATGCGCATCGTTTTCTGCTTCTTGCCCTCAGCGTTCGGCCGACGAATCAAGCGCCGCTTCCGGAAGATCCGGCGACGGGCAAAAAGTTCGTAATTATACCATCCGCGGAGCCCAGGACCGCAAAGCACCACTCGGCGCGCTGTGGGATGCGTTGAGCGGTTGCTGCCGCGCACAAGGAAGGGAGAGTACGGGAAGGTAGGTGCGTGCGACCTTCCAAAAGTATCGAATAGAAATGGAGAGTTTCGTTTGTTTTCAATGGTTTGCGTCATTTTGAATTTGTTCCATGGGCTTCATTTGTACTGATTAGAACTGGGGTTTCCGGAGGGGTGGGGTTTCTGTTGGGCCTGGGAACGTTGGCGAAAAAAGCAGCCGCAACCTCGGCAGCTTCCGTAGCAGCGCGAGAGGTGACGGCCGAGTCGGGAGCCGCAGCCTGAAGATACGCCGCGACCATGTCCGCATCCGGCTCTTGCCGCAGTTTACCGAGGTCCTGCGGGGCCGGAGTGTATTTGGCGCGGCGCCTACGGGCGATGGGTTTAGCCGCTGAGCGCACGAGCGGGGAAGCCGAGCCCTAGAATGATTCCAGCGGAGAGGTGCCGGCCTCGTTTTTGGAAACTACAATTTCAGATTTAGAGGCTGGCTGCACCCAGAGGCCATCGTCGTTGACGTGGGCGTAGGTGTAGGCGGCCTGGATGACGTCGCGAGCGGTCACGTTGACACGATCGGCTTGTTCGATGATGTGACCCAAGGCGAAGCGGAGGGTGCGGTCTCGCCGAGCGAAGAGCTTGAAGGCGTGGGCGTGGTGATAAATGGTGGCGCGGGATTTCAAACCGTATTTCTTCATGATGACTTCGGGGCTGGTCCACTGGAGAAAGGCTTCCTGAATCAGGAAGCAAGCGGGGTGTTTACAGACTTCGCAGAGACGTTGGTGGCGAGCGAGGTTTTGTTCCTGGTTTTCGATGATTTCGGTTGCGCATTTGGTGATGGCGGCTTTCTGAGCGCGGGTAAGCTTGTTCATATTTGGTCCTTTAACAAACGTTGGGGGCTTCAATAGTGCCCCGACTCACGCTAACAGGATCGAAAGCGAAATAATATTCGTAGAAATACGGAGAGAAGCAACTGCAAGAAAACACTGGGACTGTGTGTTGGTGGTGTGCGCCTACTTGGCAGACGCGCCGCAGCCAGTAGGAGAGATCCTTCGTCGCTGCGCTCCTCAGGATAACGAGCTAGGCTCGACGGATCGGTTTGTGTTGGAAGTGAGAGCAAGGCGCCCGCCTGAAAGGCAGGCGGCCGCTGCAGGTGCCTGAATTGAAGTACGCGCCAAGTTCACGGACTAGCGGTGGGGTTGACGTTGGGGCAAGCTGGGGCGCTGACCCTTCGAACCGGCACCGCCTGTTCTCAGGGTGAATCGCGCTGCAGCGCGATTCACAAGCAGCGCCCCTATCGACGATCATCGAGCTGGTGGCAAGGCTGAGAGGTTAGGCATCGGGAGCAAACTCGATATTCGATCGCAAAGAAGGGCGGGTCTGAGACCCGCCCCTACGGAAAACTCGGCGCGGCGAGTAGCGAGTGTGCGGCAGACTTGCGATGTGCGACCCGGCGACCTGCGATTAGCGTTTTTGGCCTACGAGGCCGGCGATTGTGTCCATCAGGTCGAACTTCGTGAGGACTTCGAGTTTGGCGCCGGGCATTTCTACGAAGACGGCGGGGCTATCGTGGCTGAGGATGTGGGTGACGCGCTCGATGGGAGAGTTGGCGGGGACTTGCGGCAGCGGCGCGCCCATCACTTCGCGGATGACCAGCTTGCGCAGATCTTTTCCTTGCAGGGCGAGGTTCAGGATCTGATCTTCGAAGACCGTGCCGATGGATTTTCCCTCTTCGAAGAT
>Ga0182024_10012853_pt1 | contig 16479 bp, 11 predicted proteins | sample P32metaG_FD_120480 | JGI IMG/M metagenome (GOLD analysis project Ga0182024, IMG submission 120480) | Permafrost microbial communities from Stordalen Mire, Sweden - P3-2 metaG (Illumina Assembly) | ecosystem: Environmental > Terrestrial > Soil > Wetlands > Permafrost | place: Sweden: Stordalen... | reverse complement strand
TCAATCCGAACACATAAATGGGTTTGACGCGATTGTGCTGCCCGGCGGATTTTCCTATGGGGATTATCTGCGCACGGGGGCCATTGCGCGGTTTTCTCCGGTGATGCGCGCGGTGGAAAAATTTGCGCGCGAAGGCGGGCTGGTCCTCGGAGTGTGCAACGGCTTTCAAATTTTGTGCGAAGCGGGGCTGCTACCCGGAGTGCTGCAGCGCAATGCGGGGATGCGCTTCGTCTGCAAGCAGGTGCACATTCGCGTGGAAAGCGTGGACACGCCCTTTACCGCCGCAGCCAAGCTGCGCCAAGTGCTGCAAGTCCCCATCGCGCACGGCGACGGAAATTATTATTGCGATGCGCAGACACTCGCCGAGCTTGAGCTCAATAAACAGATCGTGTTTCGTTACACCACGCCGGACGGGCGCGAGGATGCGGCGGCCAATCCAAATGGATCGCTTGCGAACATCGCGGGCGTCTGCAATCGCGAACGCAACGTGGTAGGACTCATGCCGCATCCGGAACGCGCCGTGGAAGCAGCGCTCGGCTCCGAAGATGGCCTGGTGATTTTTCGCTCGCTGATCGAATCGCTGGAACGGCGCGCGGCGGTTTCGGCTTAGGACCAGTAGCACAGGCACTCCTGCCTGTGCGATTTTGTGGCCGTCATTTGGACCAGGCGCTCTGCGGATGCAACTTACGAGACCGCACAGGCAGGAGTGCCTGTGCTACTGGAGTCTTCATCATTTTGTCAGCCCCGAAACCAATGATAGACACCGAAATCAAAATCACGCTGGAACTGGCGGCCGAACATGGCCTCACCGCCGAGGAATACGCTCGCATCCAAACAATTCTTGGGCGCGATCCGAATTTCACCGAGCTGGGCATCTTCAGCGTGATGTGGAGCGAGCACTGCTCCTACAAATCGAGCAAGGTGCATCTTCGCCGCCTGCCCACGCGCGGCCCGCAGGTGTTGCAGGGGCCCGGTGAAAATGCAGGCGTGGTGGACATCGGCGACGGGCTGGCCGCCGCGTTCAAGATGGAGTCGCACAATCATCCCAGCTACGTCGAGCCGTTTCAGGGCGCGGCCACGGGCGTGGGCGGAATTCTGCGCGACATTTTTACAATGGGCGCGCGTCCCATCGCGGTGCTCGATTCGCTGCGCTTCGGCCCGATTTCCTCAAACGCTTCAGGGGCTAAAGCCCCACAAGACACAGCGCGAATGGCCGGGCTAAAGCCCGGCCCTCCATCTTTTTCCACAAGCGCCACAAGCGTAGGAGGGACGGGCTTCAGCCCGTCCGAACAGGCGGCCACAAAGAGGGCTTTAGCCCCTGAAGCCTCTGGGCGCGCTGACCAGGAAACCATCGCGCGCAACCGGCGAATTCTCGACGGGGTTGTGCGTGGTATCGCCCATTATGGAAACTGCTTTGGCGTGCCAACGGTTGGCGGCGAAGTGCAATTTGAGCAGGGATACTCTGCGAATCCCCTGGTCAATGTCCTGGCGCTGGGCATTGCGAAGAAGGAAGACCTATTTTTCGCCAAAGCCCGTGGTGTTGGCAATCCGGTAATCTATGTAGGCGCAAAAACAGGACGCGACGGCATTCACGGCGCGTCGCTCCTGGCCTCCGCGGAATTCACCGAGGAATCGCAGCAAAAAAGGCCCAACGTGCAGGTGGGCGATCCGTTCATGGAAAAGCTGCTACTGGAGGCCTGCCTCGAAGCCATGCAGACGGGCGCGGTGGTGGCCATTCAGGATATGGGCGCGGCGGGTCTCACGAGTACGTCCTGCGAAATGGCATCGCGCGGTGGCTTGGGCATCGAGATTGAACTCGGGCGCGTACCGCAGCGCGAACCGGGCATGACGCCGTACGAAATGATGCTCAGTGAATCGCAAGAGCGCATGTTGCTGGTGGCCGAGCGAGGCCGCGAGCAGGAAGTACTCAAAATATTTACCAAGTGGGGACTGGACGCAGTGGAAATAGGGTGCGTCACCGAAGACGGCCTGGTGCGCGTGTTGCATCACGCAAAAATCGTGGCTGAAATTCCTGCGCACGCGCTGGCCGAGGAAGGACCCGTATATCAGCGTCCCCTCGCAGCGCCCGCTCCTGTGGCGAATGAACAACTCGTCGAATTCGCCGCTGTAAGCGTTGAAAACTTCACGGAAAATTTCCGCGCGCTACTTGCGTCGCCGGCGATCGCCTCGAAACGCTGGATCTGGGAGCAATACGATTACATGGTGCGCACCAACACGCTCGAAGGCCCCGGTGCAGGCGACGCGGCTGTTGTGCGCATCAAGGGCACAATGCGCGCGCTGGCGCTGGCGTCCGACGGCAATGGCCGCTGGTGCCGCCTAGATCCTTTCGTTGGCGCGCAGCTTGCCGTGGCCGAAGCGGCGCGCAATGTGGCCTGCTCGGGAGCGAAACCAATGGCTGCAACCAATTGCCTAAATTTTGGCAGCCCCGAAAAACCGGAGGTGATGTGGCAATTCAGCCGCGCGATTGACGGCATCGCCGCAGCATGCACCGCGCTGGAAATTCCCATCACCGGCGGCAATGTCAGTTTTTACAACGAAACGCTGGGCCACTCCATCGATCCGACGCCCGTCCTTGGTGTTCTCGGAATGATCGAAGACGCTACGTGCTCCCTGGGCATAGCGTTTCGCGCCGAAGGCGATTCGATCCTGCTTCTCGACGCTGATTCGGGATGGATTATCAATCCCAAAATAGAACACGGACAAAAGCGGTACTTCCCGATGGACTCGGACCGGGAATCTCCAAATATTGCCCGCGAGTTTTCTTCCTCTGAATATGCCCGTACGATCCACGAAATGGAAGCGGGCTCGCCGCCCGAAATTAATCTCGGTGCGGAAAAGCGGCTGATCGCAGCGCTCGTGGCGCTAGCCGCTGAAAAAAAACTGCAATCCGCACACGATGTAAGCGATGGCGGCATCGCCGTCACACTTGCCGAATCATGCTTCGCAAGCAGCGGCCTCTCCGCAAATATTTCGCTGACAAGCAAAGAGCCGGACGAAGCCGCGCTCTTCGGCGAACGCGGCGCACGCGCCGTCGTATCGGTTACTCCCGAAAATGTTGCCGCCGTGCGCCGTATTGCGGCACAATACCAAGTGGCAGCCGTGGAAGTCGGGCGTATCACCCGCGGCCAATTCCGCATCGAACTAAATGGCAGGGCAGCGGTCAGCGCCGAAGTCCCCTCTCTCGCTGACAATTGGAATGGAGCCATCGAACGGCTTCTGAGCTAGAAGCCATGGCACAAATGGCCGCCATTCAAAGTTTGCCAGAACAGCAGAGGCATGAAAGTCTGAGTGGGAATGTGAATTTGGTTTTTTGGTTTTGTAGCGCTCGTCCGCCACGGCGGACGGGCGCTACAGAGGCACCCGAAAGGCAGAATGAACAGCCTGATCGAAATTGAGAACGACCGGTTCCATGATCATTGCGGCGTGTGCGGCGTCTTCGGCCATCCCGAAGCGGCCAAGATGGCTTATCTCGGGCTGTACGCATTGCAGCACCGCGGCCAGGAATCCGCCGGAATCGTTTCCAGCGACGGGCGCGATCTACATTTGGAAAAAAGCATGGGCCTGGTGGCCGATATTTTTCAGCCCCACGTGCTGGCGCGTTTGCCGGGCGACTCGGCGCTGGGCCATACGCGCTATTCCACTGCGGGCGATACTTCCTTGATGAACGCGCAGCCCATCGTGATCGACTGCAACAAAGGAAAACTGGCACTCGGCCACAACGGCAACCTGCCGAGCGCGGCGCGATTGCGCCGCACGCTTGAGCATCGCGGCTCCATTTTTCAAACCACCAGCGACACCGAAGTGATCGTGCACCTCATCGCGCGCAGCTCGGCGCGCAATCTTTCCAGCGCGCTGGCCGATGCGCTCAATCAAGTGGAGGGCGCGTACTCGCTGCTGGTGCTCACGCGCGACGAAATGTACGCGCTGCGCGATCCGCGCGGATTTCGTCCGCTGGCGCTGGGGCAACTCGACGGCGCGTGGGTGGTGGCTTCGGAAACATGCGCGTTCGATTTGATTGGCGCGACTTACGTGCGCGACATCGAGCCGGGAGAAATGCTGCGCATCTCGCGCGCGGGGACCGAGTCGTTGCGCTTCGCGGCAGAGAAGCCGCTGCAACAATGTATTTTCGAGCATGTCTATTTCGCGCGGCCGGACAGTCTGGTCTTCGGCCGCGTGGTCGAGCAAAGCCGCGAAATGCTGGGCCGCATGCTGGCACGCGAACATGGCGTTCCGGCCGATGTGGTCGTGCCCGTGCCCGATTCGGGTGTGCCTGCAGCGGTGGGATACTCGCAGGAGTCCGGCGTGCCGTTTCGCATGGGCCTGATTCGCAATCACTATGTGGGGCGCACGTTTATCGAGCCGCAACAATCGATCCGCGATTTTGGCGTGAAATTAAAACTCAATCCCGTGCCGGGCATTCTGCGCGGCAAGCGCGTCGTGCTGGTGGATGATTCCATTGTGCGCGGCACCACCAGCCGCAAGATTGTGCGCATGGTGCGCGAGGCCGGAGCGGCGGAAGTTCACGTGCGCATCAGTTGCCCGCCGACGATTTCGCCTTGCTACTACGGTGTGGACACGCCAACGCGCGAGGAATTGATTGCTTCCGATGAATCCCGAGTACGGCCGCGGCTAACGGCGGAGGAACTGGAAGCCTTCGAGGCAAAGTTTGATCCGCGCGAACCGCGCCCGGACCGCGCGCAGCGCTCCACCGAGGAAATTCGACAGTATCTGGGCGCGGACACGCTGGGCTTTGTCTCGCTTGCGAATTTGCAACGCGCGGTGGACGACACGCGCGGCTCGTTCTGCACGTCTTGCTACACGGGTGTGTATCCGGTGGACGGCGCGCAAGCCGAGTTGGAACCTCGCCTGGTGGAAATCGAAGTCGCCCCGGCGGTGGAAATTCAGGTGGTGCCTAATGAACGTTGACGAAGCGCTCCCGATTGAGGCCACGCCAAAATCGGATGTACGAAATCTGGTCATTCGCGAAGTCATTTCCTGGGTCTGGGTGATCCTGGCATTCCTGTTCATCACGGGAACGATTGTGCAGGCGCGCGTGATTCCCTCCGGCTCCATGGAGAGAACGCTGCTCGTCGGCGATCACCTGCTGATGAGCCGCTTCGGCTACGAGGCCGAACTGCCCATGACGCCGCTGCATATGCGCCTTTGGCGCGATCCGCACCGCCAGCAGATCATCGTGTTTCGCGCGCCGCTCCCGGGGACGCCGGACTACATCAAGCGCCTGATCGGATTGCCGGGGGACGAACTGGAAATTCGCGAGGGCGTGGTGTCCATCAACGGGAAGCCGCTGAACGAGCCGTACCGCGCGGACCCGCCCAACCCCACCGATAATTACGGACCAGTTACTGTACCTGCGGGTGAATATTTCATGATGGGCGACAACCGCGACGATTCCTACGACAGCCGCTACTGGGGCTTCGTGCCGCGCGACAACATCATCGGAACTCCGGTAATGGTCTACATGTCCATCGACGCGCCCGAGGAAACCTGGAACCCCGGACACATCCGTGACCGCATGGCGGCGTACGCCAGCATTGTGATTCATCCCAGCGTGGTGCGCTGGCGGCGGATTTTCAAATTGTTTTAGAGGGCAAATTATTCTGATTGGCAGACTTCACAGATTGCGGAAAAAGTAGTTAATGCGGAAAATGTAATTAATTTTGTCATTCTGAGCGAAGCGAAGAATCTCTCCTGGGTTTGCGGCCATGAAAACAAGGAGAGATTCTTCGCTTCGCTCAGAATGACAAAATGTTTGGGTGTTTTTCGGTAATGTGTCTAATTCGGATTTTGTTTTAATCGAGCGGCAGCACGCCGCGCGGCTCCTCTCGCCACGGCAGAAAGTGTTCTACGGACATGGACTACGCCCAGGCAGGTGTGGATATTTCACTTGCGGATCAGGCCAAGCAGCGCATCCGGCGGCTGGCATCGCGCACGTTTACGCGCGGCGTGATCGGCGGACTCGGCTCCTTCGGCGGAATGTTCGCGCTGGATAAAAAATGGAAAGAGCCGGTGCTGGTCTCCAGCGCCGATGGCGTGGGCACCAAGCTGAAAATCGCCATGGCCATGAATATCCACTCCACGGTCGGTGCGGACCTCGTGAATCATTGCGTCAATGACATCCTCACGCTGGGCGCCGAGCCGCTCTTCTTTCTCGATTATCTGGCCATGTCCAAGATGGATCCCAACGTGGTCGAGCAAGTTGTCGAGGGAATATCGCGCGCCTGCCACACGGCCGGATGCGCGCTGATCGGCGGCGAAACGGCAGAGATGCCCGGCTTCTACGCGCCGGGAGAATACGATCTGGCGGGCTTCATCGTCGGAGTAGTGGAGCGCGCCAATTTGAAAAAGACCAACGCCGTGAAAGCGGGCGATCTGGTTTTCGCGCTGCCCTCCACTGGATTGCACACCAACGGCTATTCGCTGGCGCGCAAACTTGTTTTCGATCACGCCGGGTTGCACCCGGAAAGCTATGTGGCCGAAGTCAGCAACAAAATCGGCGCGGAATTGCTGCGCCCGCACCGCTGCTACTGGCCCATGTTGAAAACCACCGTGGCGCGCGGCTGGCTCTCGGCCATGGCGCACATCACCGGCGGAGGGATTCCGGAAAATTTGCCGCGCGTCCTGCCGCGCGGCGTGCAGGCGGAAATTGAACTTGGCACTTGGCCCGTTCCGCCAATATTTACCTACCTCGCAGGCCTCGGCAAACTCGAGCGCGATGAGTTGCTGCGCACGTTCAACATGGGCGTGGGCATGATCCTGGTCGTACCCATCGAAAACCATCGCGCCCTGGAAACCGAATTAAAACGCCGGCGCGAAAAATATTTCCGCATCGGCCAGATTCGCCGCTGCGACCCGCGCAAACCGCAAGTGGTGTTCACCGGAACCTTGCCGCAGTAGGTATTGGACCCGAAAGACAATCCATTTGCCATCGCCCTTAAGAATTTGCTAAACAGTACCCATCGAATATGCTTTGTTTCCGCGGCATTGTCGTTTCGCTCCTGATCCCCCTTCTCTTCCCGTTCCTCGCTCGTCCGCAAGGCACAATCGCTCCGCCTCCTCCCACGAATATTGCTCGCATTGATCGGAATTCTGCCGACGGCTTAAACTTGCGACTGATGGATCTCTTGAAGGCAGCGAAGGATCACGATACCCCGAAGCTCACAACCTTGATTAGTCAATTGGAAATTCCAGGCTATCCGGATTGGTTCGTGAAAACAATTGGGGACGAATATGGCGATCAAGCGGGCAAGAACTACGGACGCAATTTTGCGGACGGCGACACTTATTTAGAAAAGCTCTTCACGCAATTGGCGAGCGAGGATGGAGAATTCGTAATTCACAAAGTGATCCCAGGGGAGAAAGGAGGAGAGCCGGAATGGGAGGTGCCGCCGAAAGAGCAATGGCGGGGTCCTGCGGACGTGTTTACCGTCACTTGGAAGACTAGAGGGGAGTCTAAACCTCTTCAGATTCGTGGGGTTGGGGTATTTGTCTATCTCGATGGAAATTTTCGATTGGTTGGCGTAGACCGGGCACCGGATTTTGTCCCGGGAATGTCCTCGTATCCTGGACTTTATCCAGTCGTTCCAAGTGGGCGAACGTCCGATGCTTCAGAAACTCAATCGGATGGTAGGCCGACTACTGGCCCGGTTAAGCTGGGCGTTCACATTGCTTCGTGGCCAACGTGCAACTATTGCCCTGGTCCTGACTATTCCGCGGCGAGGAAAAAACATCTGGAGGGAATTGTTGTCCTTCAGGTGATGGTCCAGCCGGACGGCTCGGCCACGGACATCCAGGTCGTGAAATCTCCTGACCCGGAACTGACTCAAATGGGAATGGACAGTGTAAAAAGATGGCGTTTCAACCCCGCCCGAAATGCCGATGGCCAAGCGGTTCCTTATAAGTTTGCGGTCGAAGTAAACTTCCTTCACGTCAAGTGAGTCCCTCAGAATTTCAATAGGTTGAACCAGTGCTCGCAGTGCCACCCGCGAAATGTTTCGTGGGGGTTCGGGTAGCACAGATACTCTGCGTGCGCCCTTTTCTATATTCAGCACATCCAGAAGATCATCCATCGTGAAAACCGCACAGGCAGAGTGCCTATGCTACTTTTTCCGTAGCCCAAGAAAGCGTGTGCTATTGACAGCGATTGCCGCGCGGGCGGTGTCGTGCTAGCATCCGCGAAATAGGGGGGCGCTTCCGGGCATCCGGAAAATGCGCCTTCGTCCTTCCAGACAATTCGCCGCAATCCTATTCACGGTGCGGCCGCCCGCCACTGCGGGCCCCGCGCACCGCTCGCGGCGCACAGGGGGTAGAACGATGAAAGCCTACGAAACGAAATCCATACGCAACTTGGGAATTGCCGGCCACGGCGACACGGGGAAAACCCAGCTGGTGTCGTCGTTGCTGTTTACCGCGGGGATGACCACCCGGCTGGGCAAGGTCGCCGAGGGAACGACAGTCACCGACTGGGATGAAGAGGAAATCGCCAGGAAAATCAGCATTCACACCAGCCTGGCGTTTGCCGAGTGGGCGCCCTCGGGGCAGTTTGGAAAGAAAGACGCGACGGAAAAAATAAAAATTAATTTTCTGGATACGCCGGGCTACAGCACGTTCTTGAACGATACGCGCGCTTCGCTCGTGGCGGCGGACGCGGTGCTGATCGTGGTGGACGCGGCGGCCGGCGTGCAGGTGGGCACGGAAAAAGTGTGGGACTACGCGGTTGAGTACGACGTGCCGCGCGCGTTCTGCATCAACTGGATGGACCGCGAGCTGGCCAATTTCGATCGCGCCATGGAATCCATCGAGCGCGTCTTCGGGCGCAACGTGATTCCGCTGCAATTGCCCATCGGCTCGGAGCGAGGGTTTCGCGGCGTGATCGATCTGATCACCATGAAGGCGCATTTCTACACGCCGGACGGCGACGGCAAGCCCAAGATCGAAGAGATTCCCGCGGTGCTGGCTGACTCGGCGAAAACCGCGCATGAAGCGCTGGTGGAAAAAGTGGCCGAGGGCGAGGACGAGCTCATGGCCGAATTTTTCGAGAAGGGCACATTGCCCATCGAAGATTTGATGAAAGGCTTGCGCGAGGAATTTCAGGCCAAGACCATTTATCCGGTGGTGATCACTTCCGCGTTACACAATATCGGCAGTGGCGCGCTTCTGGATTTGCTGGCCGACGTGTTTCCGGATCCCTCGCAGCGTGGCGCGGCCATCGGCCACAGCGAGATTGCCAGCAAAGGCAACGAAGTGAACCGTAAAATCGGCGACACCGAGCCGTTGTCCATTTTTGTGTTCAAAACGCTGGCCGATCCATTTTCCGGAAGAATCAGCCATTTCAAAGTGATGTCCGGCGTTCTGAAAAATGACGCCGTGCCGCAGAACTTCACACGCGGAACAAGCGAACGCCTGCAACACATTCAAGTGATGCAGGGAAAAACAGCCACGGCCGTGCCGGACCTTCACGCGGGCGATCTGGGCGCGGTCGCGAAATTAAAAGATACGTACACGGGCGACACGCTGGGTGACAAAGCCGCGCCCATTCACTATCCGCTGCCGCATGTTCCCGAGCCTTCCATCACCTTCGCGGTGGAGCCCAAGACGCGCGCGGATGAAGACCGCATCGGCCCGGCGATCCACAAAATTTTGGAAGAGGATCCCTCGCTGCGTTTTTCGCGCGATCCGCAGACCAAGGAATTTCTGCTGGCGGGCTCAGGCCAACAACATATCGAAGTGGTGGTGGCCAAGCTGCACAAGCGCTACCACGTGGACCTGAAGCTGCACCCGCCCAAGGTGCCCTACCGCGAAACCATTCGCGGCAAGGCCGACGCCGAAGGCAAGCACAAGAAGCAAACCGGCGGGCATGGGCAATTCGGCGTGTGCCGCGTTCGTCTGGAGCCCGCGGCTCGCGGCACGGGTTTCCAATTCGTGGACGATATTTTCGGCGGCGCCATTCCCAAGAACTGGATTCCCTCGGTCGAGAAAGGCATTCGCGCATCGGCCGAGCGCGGTTTTCTGGCCGGTTTTCCGGTGGTGGATTTCCGCGCGGTCCTTTACGACGGCAAGTATCACGATGTGGACAGCTCGGACATGGCCTTCAAGATCGCGGGATCGCTGGCGTTCAAGGAAGGAATGAAGCAGGCTCGCCCCGCGCTGCTGGAGCCGGTGATGCACGTTGAGGTCTACGCTCCGGAACAATATTCAGGAGACATCATGGGCGACATGAGCTCGCGGCGCGGGCGAATCAACGGCAGCGAAGTGCGCGGAACGGGCGTGATCGTCAAGGGGCAAGTGCCCTTTGCCGAGATGCTCAATTACGCCACGACACTGACCTCCATGACGCAGGGCCGCGCCACGTACACCATGGAATACTCGCACTATGATTTTGTGCCCAGCGAAATCGCGGAAAAAGTGATCGCCGCTGCGAAGGCGGCAAGAGGGATTGAGGTGGAAGAAGAAGAGCACGTCAAAGGGATGGAGGCGAAAGGGTAAGGAAGCAAAGAAGCAGGCGGCAGGAAACAGGGAAGAACCGGCTTGGCCGCACGCGGATGGGCCAAATTGGAGGTTGTGTGATGCTGGGCTCGTGAAAGAATCCCTGTACCATGCCAAAAAAACTCTCTCCCCGATGGGCCGACGCAACATTAGCCATACACAGCGGTGAAATAAAACACGGTCTGAACGCACCGGTCACGGTGCCGATTGCCCGCTCCTCGAACTTCACATTCGCCAACACGGCGGAAATGAAGCGCTGGGCAGAGGGCAAGTCAAAGGCCTACATTTACACGCGTTACGGTAATCCCACGCTGGCCGTGGCCGAAGCAAAAATAGCGGAATTGGAAAACGGCGAAGCTGGCCTGGTGACAGCCTCTGGATCGGCTGCGATCTCCAGCGCCTTGCTTTCCTTGCTTCAGGCAGGCGACGAACTGATCGCCACGCGGCAGTTGTACGGCGGTTCCTACCGCCTGATGCGGGACATCCTGCCTCGCATGGGAGTTCGCGTTCATCATGTGGCCGCGAACCTCGAAGGCGTGGATGGCGTGGTGAATTCAAAAACGCGCGCGATTTATGTGGAGACTCCCACCAACCCGACGCTGGGCCTGGTGGATTTGAGGAAGGTCGTGGAGGCGGCCCGCAGGCACAAACTGGTTTCGCTGATCGACAACACCTTCGCCACGCCCATTCTGCAAAAGCCGCTCAACATGGGCTTCGATCTGGTGCTGCACAGCGCTACCAAATATCTGGCGGGCCACTCGGATATTGTCTGCGGCGCCGTGGCCGGGAGCCGGGAACGTGTAACGAAAGTCAGGGAGATGATGATTTCCCTTGGGGGCTCGATGGACCCCGATCCCGCATATCTCTTGATTCGCGGTTTGAAAACGTTGGAAATTCGAGTGCGCAGGCAATGCCAAAGCGCCATGGCCGTGGCCCGGTTTCTGGAAGGCCACGCCAAAGTAGAGCGGGTGCATTATCCTGGGCTGCCCTCTCACCCGGATTACCGCCTGGCAAAACGGCAAATGACAGATTTTGGCGGAATGCTGGCTTTTGACATGAAGGGCGGATTGCCTGCAGCGCGACGTCTCTGTGACAGGTCCAAAATCTTCCTGCTGGCCGCCAGCCTGGGAGGAGTGGAATCGCTCATTGTGCTCCCAATCTACACATCCCATCACCGAATGAGCAAAATGGAACTGACCGCTGCAGGGGTCAAACCCGGCACTGTGCGAATGTCCATAGGCCTCGAAGACCCTGGCGACCTGATCGACGACCTCAAGCTGGCCCTGGCCTAAAATCCTGTCTCTTCTGGGGTTATGAGAATATTAACAGGGTGTTGCAATCTCTATTGACCTCATTGGGGGCAAATGAACTACAATTGGAAGCTAGGATTCCCGGTGGTGGGAGTCTGTCCCAAAGTTTGGCTTGCATTGTGCTCTATATAAAGCAGAGGGCTGCGCCACATGCCGGACCAAAAGTTTCAAAAATATTATATGCGTTATCGCACACAAAAATCGGTCTGTTGCCTATTCATCGCAGTCGGTGTGCTTGCCGTCATGGCCGGCTGTAATGACTCGGCCAAGAATACGGTCCAGGTTCGGCCCCCCCAAATTTCCTTGCCATCCCAAGATGCGATCCAGACTCCATTGCCATTCGACCCGCAGCGCAAAGCCTCAACCGCGCTATCCCTTCAAGGCCCATATGGACCGCAGCAGTTAGCGGCAGAAAGTCAGGCAGCGTTTGATGCGGGCGAGATGGATTTCAAGGCCGGACATCTGGTCAAGGCACGCGAAGAGTTCGATGAAGCGCTTGACCAGTTGCTGGCCAGCGGCTTCGATCTGGATGCCGATCCACGCCTGAGCGCGCTGTACCACCACATTATCGACACGGTAAGCCTGGACGAACTGGAAGCCTTCCGCGCGGGCGACGGTTTCAGCGAGCAGAAGGCTACGCCCGCGCCCATCGATGAAATCGCCGAGGAGCCGATCCCCCAGCCGGAAAAGTTCGATCCCAATCTGCGTGGCCGCGCCGAGGGCGAAGTGAATGATATTGCCCACGACCTGCCGCTGACGGTCAACGATCCTGTTCTGGCCTATCTCAATTATTTCAAGACGCCGCGCGGAAGCGCGATTGTGGAGACAGGGCTTCGGCGCGCGGGACGCTACCGCGAAATGGTGCGCCGCGTCCTGAAGGAAGAAGGTTTGCCGCAGGACTTGATTTACCTGGCCCAGGCGGAGAGCGCATTTCTGCCGCAGGCGGTGTCCAAGGCCGGCGCACGCGGCATGTGGCAGTTCATGTCCTTTGCGGGGCGGAAATACGGTTTGCAAAAGACCTGGTGGGTGGACGAGCGCCAGGATCCGGAAAAGGCCACGCGGGCCGCCGCGCGCGATTTGCGCGATCTGTACGGCGAGTTTGGCGATTGGTACCTGGCCATGGCCGCCTACAATTCGGGCGCAGGGGCTGTGCAGCATGCCGTGGAACGCACCGGCTATGCCGATTTCTGGGAGCTGTACCACCGCAATGCCCTGCCCAAGGAAACCATGAATTACGTGCCGATTATTCTGGCGCTGACTCTGATCTCCAAGGATCCCGCGCGATACGGAATTGAATTCGACCCCGAGCCAGCACTACAAGCCGACACGGTCAAGCCGGGGCAAGCCATTGATTTGCGCCTGGTTGCGGAAACCATCGACACCGACCTGGAATCGCTGCGCAGCATGAATCCGGAGCTGTTGCGCCTGGTTACACCGCCCGACCCGGAGTTTGTGCTGCGTGTTCCGGAAGGAACGGCGGAGCGCTTCTTTGCGGAAATTGCCGCCATTCCACCGGAAAAGTGGGTCAGCTGGCGCCGGCACAAAGTGGAGCAGGGGGAGACGCTTTCCTCCATCGCCAAAGAGTATCGAGTTTCGCCAGCGGAAGTTGCAGACGCCAATGAACTGGCCACGGGCGCACCTCTCGAGGAAGGCCAGAAGCTGATCATTCCGGCTGCGGCGCGCGCCGAGGCCTCCACCGGAAAAGTAATCCGATACCGGGTGCGCCGCACGGACACCATTGCAACCATCGCAGATGAGTTCGATGTGACGACTGCCGAATTGCGCAAATGGAACCACCTGAAGGCCGACCACGTAGTGCGTGGCACGTCGCTGCGAGTTTATCCCGGCGGCATGTCGCCGGCACCGCCGCAGCAACAACAGCAGCAAACCAGGGCCAAGAGTGCCGTGGCGAATGCAGTGGTTGCCAAGCGGGAAAACACCGCGAGCACCGCGAATACCCCCATCATGGAAGCGCGGCCCAGCAGCACTGTTGTGCATCACGTGAAACAAGGTGAAACGCTGTGGTCCATCGCCCGCGCCTATCAAACCACGGTGGAAGCCATTCAGGCGGGAAACCGCTTCTTGTTCAGCAGGCCTCTGCAGGTGGGCGACACTCTGACCATCCTGTCAACCCACTAGTCACATCTTGCTTTTTATTCCGACTTATCCCTATATTGTGAGCCGGGGCTCGGCACTTTCAGCCGGCGCGAGTGATTGCCTGGCAATCGACGCCACGACGGGATGCCGTGAAATGCACTTCGGTACCGGAAATGATCAGGCAAACGCTTGACAAACATACCGGAATCCGTTTAAAAGACCGCGATGGCTTTTAGCGCCGTCGAATTCCTCGAAATGACGACGAATCGAAGGGAGAACCTGGATGGCCTACGAAAAAGAAAATGAAGGGGAAGACAACGAGTTCGTTCATTTTGAGGAAGAAGAACTCGGCGGCGACCCGGAAGAGGTGATCGAAGAGGAAACCGAAGAAGAATTGGTCATCACCGAACGTCCGGCCGCGCAGAGCGCGCCCGCACGTGCTGCCGCGCCAAAAAAGTCCCCGGCCAAGAAAAAAGCTGCGGCCAAGAGCGCTAAAAAAGCGGCGCCAAAGAAAGCCAAAAAGAAAGCCAAAGCGACTCCTAAAAAGGCCGCCAAAAAGAAGCCCGCCAAAAAAGCTGCCAAGCGCGGCAAGAAGCGCTGAAAGCTTTTTTGAAGCCAGGAAAATTGCGGATGCAGGCCCGGTGAAAATCCGCCGGGCCTTCGATTCAATTTGAAATACCTGCCATCACGTTTCATTCCGGTCCACACCGAATCAATTTCCCGTCAAGCAATTCTCGATTCCCTTAGCGGAACTATCTTCTTGCGGGTTGCGCCCTGCATGACTAGCATGGCAGGCATGAAGCTTGCCGTCGAACACGTGCGGCGTATGCGCGGTGGCGCGCAGGCCCATTTGATGCGCTGCGAGGATGAAGCGTACTACATCGTTAAGTTTCAAAATAACCCACAACATTTGAGGATTCTGGCGAACGAAATGCTTGCAACACGCCTGGCGGCGCGCCTGGGATTGTGCGTGCCGCAGGTCGAAGTGGTCGAGGTGCGTCCGGAAATCATCGCCTATACACCGGACCTTGCGATGCAGTTGGGGCTGGGGCGCAAACCTTGCGTTCCAGGAAAACAATTCGGGTCGCAGTTCCCGGGGCATCCGGCGCGAATGACGGTGCACGATTTTTTGCCGGACGAGCAGCTTCTGGGGGCAAGAAATCTGTGCGATTTCCTGGGCATTCTGGTGCTCGACAAATGGACCTGCAACACCAACGGACGGCAGGCCATTTTTTTTCGCGATCCGGGCGACATCGCCGGTGCGATGGGCAATGCGGCGCCGGGTGTTGCATCCGATGTCGCGTTGTCCGGTTCGGCGGCGGGCGAACTGGGTGCGACAGGTTATACGGCAACAGGCTACACCGCGATGATGATCGACTTCGGATTCTGTTTTAACGCCGGGGAGTGGGATTTTCCCGATGCGCCGCTGCGCGGATTATATTCGCGCCAGCGCGTTTACCAGGGCGTGGCCGGAATGGACTCCTTTGAACCTTGGCTCAGCCGCCTGGAAAACCAGATCAGCGAGCGCGTCCTCGGAGAGGAAGCTTCCCAGATTCCGCCGGAGTGGTACGGCGGAGACTGGAACGCGCTGGAACAGTTGATCGAACGCCTGTACCGCCGGCGAGAGCGTGTGCGCGAACTGATTTTTTCGGCCCGCAATTCCGGCCGCGATCCTTTTCCCAACTGGAAGGTGAAACATGCCTGAAGGAACAATACCTGAAAAAACAGTGTCTGAAGAAATGTTGCAGCCCTGCGCCTATCACGTGGTGCGCTACCAGCCCAACCTCATTCGCGACGAGTGGGTCAACATCGGCGTGCTGCTCCTCGATCCCGCCACGGGCCGCGTGCGCCAGCGCTGGCTGGAGGAGCCCGCCGACCTCGCCCGCCTGCGCCGCGTGCACCCGGCGGCGGACGAAGAGCTTTTATTGCGCCTGCCCGCGGAATTTCAGCGGCAATTTGCCGGGCGCGAACTGGATGCGGAATCCATTCTGCAAAAATTCGACGAGACGCTCTCCAACGCCTTGCAGCTGGCTCCCAGGAAAGGCCTCCTGGCGCGCGATCCGGACGCCGAGCTCGACCGCATTTTCCAGGAGCAGGTCGAACCCTTGCGCGAACCGCGGCGCGGCGTGGTGGAAATCCGCACGCGTAACGATGTGCGCGCACGGGCGGCGGATTATTTCCGCAGCGAAAAAATTCTGCGCCTGATGCAGCGCAGCGTGCGCGTCGAGGAGTTCACGGCGCCAGGCGATCCCATGCGCATCGATTTTTCCTACCGCCGCAACGGCACGCGGGGTTTCGTGCATTCCCTGGCGCTAGGTCGCGATCCGGGGCAGGCCAAGCTCCTAGCCTACACGGCGGGCGCCATTCGCGACCGGAACAAACACACGGAATTCCTGGCCGTCACCGAACGTGAACCGCTGCGCGGAAACGTGCGCGATCAATTTGTCTCAGGAATTCTGTCGGAAAGCGATATCCGCGTAGTGCCGCTCGGGGAGTTGCGCAAGTGGGCGCATAACGTGGCGCCGGTGCTGAAGGCGGAGCACGCGTG
>Ga0182024_10012852_pt1 | contig 16481 bp, 18 predicted proteins | sample P32metaG_FD_120480 | JGI IMG/M metagenome (GOLD analysis project Ga0182024, IMG submission 120480) | Permafrost microbial communities from Stordalen Mire, Sweden - P3-2 metaG (Illumina Assembly) | ecosystem: Environmental > Terrestrial > Soil > Wetlands > Permafrost | place: Sweden: Stordalen... | reverse complement strand
CTTCAGCAGTCTCGTTGCCTCCACTGCTGCTCTGATTGCTACCGGGTGGAGCGAACCAGTTCCCGGGCGGGTATACCCCCGCTGTGGACCAGCGCCTTCACGGCGCACCCGGTTAGCCCGTGAGATCGGCATAGGGGCAGCGGTTGCCCGCTGACCCCTGCCACACCACCGTGCGTACGGGTCCGTACACGGCGGTTCGAGATGGTTACGCTAACGCACATCCTCCAAATTCGGGAGGCCGAGCGATTTGAAATAGGCCGTGGGAAGCGCGACGGATAAGGCTTTGGCGTGGGCGAGGTACCAGGGGCCGCGGCTGCTGCCGGCGGTGTTGCTCGCCAGTTTTGGACGTACGCCCATGGCCAAGAGAGCTGCCCGACGACGACGGGCTGTTTTCCATTGTCGCCAGAGTGCCAAACGAAGTCGCGCACGGACCCAGCTAGTAAGTGACGCGAGGACGCGAGGAGTTTCGCAGAAACCGAAGTAGCTGCGCCAGCCCCGCATATATGGGGCCAGTTCCTCCATCGTCGCATCGATGCTGACACTCTTTGCACGTCGTGTGATCTCTCGAATTCGTCGCTTAAAACGGACCAAGGATTTCGGCGCGATTGCTCGCTTGATCTCGGGTCCGTCTGTAAAGCTGAATCCGAGGAACTTCCGCTCCTGCGGTCTCGCCACCGCACTCTCGTTCTCGCCCTTTCGGTGTGCGAGGCGGGTTCAAACGATCTGTGCGGCGCAGCCTCAAGAGATCCTGCGTCGTGTGTTAGGTGTGGACGGCAGTGTGCGTTCACCGTACAACATCACTCGGAATTTCTTGGGTGACAGGGCCATCACCGTTGATTTCTCTTACCGCGTGCGCCAGCTCTACTATGCGGAACCGTTTTTCAATGAGACGTATCTGATCCGGAATCCTTTGCAGCAAGCGCCTCCGGAAGGACAGTCTTTCGGAACGCGATCCTACACGCGCATCACGTTCATTGCACCGTTTTCGGCATATTTCCAATTTCGAGCGACCTGGCAGCACGGTTCTTTGCCTCCGCTTTTCCAATATGTTGGAGATGAGGTAGCACTGGGGCTTGCATTTTCGAACCCTGGTTCGTCGGAGCATTGATCTACTCTGGGAAATCGGCGCCGGCCCCCTTGCGATAGCTCTTCCGTTTCGCGCTCGTTCCAGGCGCTCGCCGATCACCGTGATGTCTCATTCAATATTTGTTAAATCGTACCTCCACTTCGTAATGAAAATGGGCTGGACTGTGCCGACCGTGACGAAGCCGAACGCGAAGCCAAGAAACGCAACGCGATTGAAGCAGCCCGTCCCAGACGAGAGTACCCAGCAGCCCCACACCCCGGAACACCCGGCATTTGCTTTTAAACCTGTCAATCGCCGGACCACGCGAGCACTCACGCACGTTATCTTTCCGTTCTTAAAGCCTTCACGAATTTATCATCGACAAACGCATTCATAACCCATCTCGGTACCAGCTCGTCTGGAACGTCACGTTCACGGTCTTCTTTCGGGAGGGTTCGATACTTGCTGCAATCTGGCGTAATCGTGCTGCTATGAGGGCGAGGATCATTTCCGCCTCGCGTGACAGGATAAAAGGGCGAGTATACCGACAATATGGATTACAGCGTAGGCTCCCGCGTCCGGGTCCGCCTCTACAGCGGCAAAGTTGTCGAGGCTGAAATAACCGCCATCACAAGCCATTCCACAGGCCGGAAGGTGCAGATTGTGTACGGCAACGTGACCGCGTCGATCAATCCGCTGCAGATTACCGGAGTTCTCCCGAAAACATAATATGCAAGCAAATCCCACGTCGCGCCAACTTAAGGAAGGCGGACAGTTTTTTCCGGACTCAGTTTTTATAGAGCCGGGCTGGCGTTCGTGCAACCTACGCCGGCTAGCGTGTAACGGATCACACCGGTCTGGTCGGAGCAGAACATGCGCTGACCGGTGGTACCGACGGTCTGGGGAGTAGCCGTTGTGGTGTAAGTGGTATTGACGCCGGCGACTGGGTTGGCACCGACTTCCGCCATCGTGTAGCCGCTCTTCTGTCCAGCGGACAACGAAGGATCGATGATGCCTACGCCCGCGGCGCAACCGCCGCCAGTGTTCAGGGCCGCCAAATTGGCCGAATATCCGTTTGGCGGGCATGAAACGCTGAACGTAACTTCAGCAGTGTTGATAGTGCGCACGGAGCCCACAGCAGATGCCTCGTTGGCTGCCATCTTGGACTTGAGCAAGTTGGGAATCGCGATGGCCGCGATGATGAGAATGATCGCGACGACGATCAATAGCTCAATAAGAGAAAATCCCTTTTGTTTTGGCATCGCAGCTCCTGGATACTACGGAAGCACTTCAGCAGCCAAAATGGGACCGCGCTCTCAAGCCTTGAGATAAAGGGCAGGGCGTATAAGTACCCAGAAACGCAGAGGTTATCGGACTGACATGCATGTTGCATTGGAATTCCAAAACAATACACCCGGTATCGCACAAATGGGTGACGTTTTATGTCTGGCAGCCACAAACTGTCACTTGCGGCCTAGGAAGTTTGTCGCTAGCATGCGGTCAAGACCTATAATATTTGTCAAGGTCAGTGGCCATGTTCGCCTCGCCGACAGCCTAGAGTGCCTAAACATTGACGAGTCGGCGCTTGCGTCAAAGTCCATCTTCACAGCGGACGCGTCGTGGAAGCCAAGGTGACCGCCATCCTTAAACGAAAACATGGCCGAACCGTGCAAGTCGAGTTCGAGCGGGAGACTGCGATAGTTCACGCGGACCAGATCATTGAAGAACTGCCAGCGAGCGCTCGTAAAGCATGACCGACAGGAAGCAAACCCGACTGATTCTATTTCCCCTTATTGGGGGCAGAATACCCACGTCGAGCTTGCAGTTTTAGCCCATCTTTGTCGAGTTTGATGTTCAAGCGATGATATGAGCCGTCTTGCTTCACCTTTTCGAGTGAAAGCTTGATCATGTAGACGTATTCGGGGGCGGCGGCGAGTTTCTGAAATCCGCCTTCGAGGTCATTCTCGTTGTGAAAGCAGGTTCCACCGGTTCCGTCTGCGAGTTCCGAAAGGATGTCCTCGCCTAGCTCCATGGTGTTGCTGTGATTTTGCGCTATCCCTGGGTTTTGCAGATCCAGAGCGGTGTTTGCGCCGCGCTCGCTTGCATCGAGGGAGGTTGTATACAAACCGCGAGCGTCCAGCGTGCTGATGGTCACGTCCGATTCCGCTGCTGCATCCAGTACCTGCGATTTCTCGACCATCGCTTCGGGAGAAAGCGTCAGAAATCCTGGTGACACTAGAACTATCATGAGTTCGCCCGGAAGGGTTCCCAATTTGCGTGCCACGTTCCTCACAAAATCGAGTGTGACGTGGACATCCTGGTCACCGATGGCAACAGCTCTCCGCGCAGCCTGTGTCGCGATGCCCTCCGCCACGCTCGTCATTTTTGGATCAAGATGTGCGCACCATTTAGCGTCCTCCACCGTTGACGAGCTATTTCACCTCTAATACCTGCCAGCTCAACGGGTCGGTGCAACACCATCTAACGAGCTGATGGGATTTCCGGCGGTTCTGGTGTTGCCCGCCGCCATCTGGGTCGAAGGGTACTTGCTGGCCGGGCGGCACGGCATGTGGGCTTCGATGTTTAATCCATATGGTGCTTGCGCTTCAAGTCCGCCCTGACAGCAACTCGTCAAATGGGAAGCCATAATTCGCACGTCACTTCGCTAGCAGTTTGCCGATAGATTTCAATTCACGTCGACGGCTCGCGGTGGTTTCGGGGTATGTCATCTTAAGGCCATTAAACGCATCAATCACAATTTGGGAAACAATCAACCGGGCATTCTCCTTGTCATCTGCGGGAACAACATACCAAGGCGCGTGACGAGTGCTAGTCGCTTGCAGGCAAGCCTCAAAAGCCTCCTTGTAATCGTTCCAGTATTTCCGCTCATGAATGTCCGAGAGGCTGAATTTCCAGTTCTTGTCTGGCTCATCAATGCGTTCGAGGAAGCGCTTTCGTTGTTCGTTCTTCGACAGATGAAGAAAGAACTTGATGACCTGGGTGCCGCTGCGGTGGAGATGGGCCTCGAATTCAGCGATGGAACGATAGCGCTCGTTCCAAATGGTCTTCTGGTCGCGCAACTCCTTCGGAAGGCCCTCGTTAGCTAAGTTCTCCGGATGCACCCTAACGATCAGCACTTCCTCGTAATAGGAGCGATTGAAAATGCCGATCCGGCCACGTTCGGGAAGACGGCGCGTCGTGCGCCAGAGGAAATCATGCTCCAGCTCCTCGGCGCTCGGTTGCTTGAAACTGAAAACCTCGCAGCCTTGCGGATTGACTCCGGACATGACGTGCCGGATAGCGCCGTCCTTGCCGGCAGAATCTATCCCCTGAAAAATCAGCAGCAACGCATAGCGGTTGGACGCATAGTGAAGCTGTTGCAGAGAACTCAACTCCTCAACATGTTTTTCCAGGAGTTTTTGATACCGCTTCTTCGATTTGTAAAACGGTTTCACAATTGTTGGCCACTTCCTGAGGTCAACCTTTTCCCCGGGTCGCACCCGGAAATCCTTTGAATGGATTTTCATTTTCCTTCCTTCGGTGTCACGAACTGCGCGAGTTGCGCTGAACACTTCTGGCTTTTAGGGGAACGTTGACGCGGTCTTCGCCCGGTCCCGCTAGTCTTTCCGAATCTCGTGCTGCGCCTGATCCCAGTCCTGAGAGGCTCGACCGTCCTGGCGGCCTCGCTGCTCATACAGTTCATAGGCACGTTTGGCGATCTGCGGGGGCGCATCGACCGGTTTCTTAAACCACGGCGTTTGGCACTCGCCATCGGATCATCGCGACCTTCATGCCGTCGTTGACAACAAGACACGAAACGATCGCATAGACAAAAATCGCGAGCGTCTGCCACCAAGGCAATGGCTTGAGTCCCGGAAGACCCACGAACGTAAGTGCAGTTCCGGTAAGCGCATCTGCCGCAAGGGCCGACAGAAAAGTCTTGCTGGGCACCGTAGACCAGAACCAACCGCGCTCCCGCGCGGACACCACGGAGAATACGGCGAAGTAGAGCAACATCAGGAAGCTGAAGGTGTACAGAGCACTGTTGTCGGTCGCCAAATCGAAATGCGACCAGCCGATCCACAATAGGAGCAGGGTTTCAGCGACCATCGCTACACCCAGCACCACGGACACGGTTATAAAGCCTCCGATGTTCCATGTTTCAGGTTTCTTGGACGGACGAACGTTATCCGTGGCAAGAGAGATCTTCGCGAAGTCCGTCATGAAGACCAGCAGCAGCATCGCGAAGGCCGAGACAACGAACTTGCCGGTCACCAGGAACGCGATGGCCACAAAGGCCGCCTTCAGGATCGTCCGGCTAATCTTGTTGATGATCCAGGTCAGAATGCGCTGATAGATCGTCCGACCCTGCTCGACCAGCGCCACAATATTCGTCAGTCCCGGTTCAGTCAGTACGACGCTTGCGGCACCCTTGGCTACGTCGGTCGCGGTGCTAACGGCGATTCCCACTTCGGCCTGACGGAGCGCGGGCGCATCGTTGACGCCGTCGCCTGTCATGCCGGTGACGTGCCCTGCGGCCTGCAGATGTTTTACGACGGTGTATTTGTCCTCCGGATACACCTCGGCAAAGCCATCGGTGCTCTTCAATAAGTCCACGGCCGTTTTGCTGGCCAGAGTGCCCGCAGCCTTCAAGTCCGCAACGCGCCTGATGTTGGGTAAGCCGACTCCCTTACCGATCTCCATTGCTACCGGGAGTGCGTCACCGGTGAGCATCTTCACCGGAACGCCCAAACCCTCGAGTTCGGCGATCAGTTGCTTGGCATCCGGCCGCGGCGGATCATACAGCGAGACTAACCCGAGCAATGCGGGAGTCCCGTTTTCGGGGCCGCGCGCTACCGCCAGCGTCCGGTATCCCTTCGCAGCCGATTCGCTGACGCGCCCCTCCAACGCTTCTATTGCCGGAGGCTGGAGTCCGCAGGCTGCGGCAATGGTGCGCATGGCGCCTTTCATGACGCGTAGCCGCTGCCCGTTCCGTTCGACTACGGCTTCGGTCCGTCGGTTTTTCGCGTCGAACGGTGCGAACGAGACGGGCGTGACCTTGGGAACACTGTCGAAGACGTGCCGGTCCTTCGCCGCGGCCAGGAAGGCGAGGTCGATCGGATCTTGATTGGCTTCCTGCGACGCGAGCGCCCCGGCGAATAGCACGTCGGCTTCCGTCGCATGCTCCAGCGGGATTACGCCTGTGACGGCCAGTTGGTTCATCGTGATTGTGCCCGTCTTGTCCACGCAGAGCACATTCATCGTCGCGGCATCCTCCGAGGCGCTAAGGCGGGTGACCAGTACGCCGCGCTTCGCCAGCTCCTTCGACCCGACGGCCATGCTGACCGTGAACATGACCGGAAGGGCCACAGGCACCGCACTCATCAACAGGACGAGCATAAGCGGAACCATCTCAAGAAGCGGCGCGCCGCGGATCAGTGACACCACTACCACCACGCTTATCAATGCGCCGACAATGACGAAAAGCCAGCGAACGACCTTGGACACGACCGCTTCGATGTGAAGTTTGGGACGCGCTTCCTGCACGAGTTCCGTGGTGCGGCCAAAATAGGTCTTCGCACCGGTGAGCAGTACTACGCCGTTGCCTTCACCCCGGCGAACAATGGACCCTGACGAGAGCACTGCGCCGGGCGATTTGTCCACGTCTTTCGATTCTCCGGTGAGCGCCGATTCGTCCGCAGTCAAGCCACCCGCGAGAAGTTTTACATCCGCCGGAATGATGTCGCCGGGTCGTACGCGAACGATGTCCCCGGGAACTAGCTCCCGGGCGGGAATGACTTGCCAGTTGGAATCGCGCCGGACGCGTGCACTGATCTGCAATTTCCGCCGCAGTGCCTCAACGACGCCGGCGGCTCGGTGCTCCTGCATAAAGCTCAACACGGCATTGATAACCAGCAGCGCGCCCACCACAGCGAGGTCCGAGAATTTCCTAAGCACCGCCGACAGGATCATGATCAGCTCGAGCATCCACGCCGAGATTCCCCAGAATTTCCGGAGGAATTGGAGGACGGGGTGCTCCTTTTTCACTGCCACTTCGTTATAGCCGTGCTCCTTCCGGCTGGCGTCCACTTCCGCGTGCGTGAGTCCGGTGTCGGGGTTAACATGAAGCGCAGCGAGCGTGTCGGGAACCGACGCGGAGGCGATGTCAGGGGGGTTGGCGTTTGCTAGCTTTGGGGGTGCTGCCTCGGCTTCGGATTTGGTTGCGGTCGGTGGCATAGTGAACCTTTCTGCGTACTGCTCAATTTCCGCCGGTTTAGCCGCGTTGGTCACGCTCCACTTCCGGCAGGGACAGCGATTTCAAATCGTCCTTCGCATTGGACTTCAAACTCGACTTCGAATCGAGAGTGCCTTTGGCTTCAGGACATCTGGTTTTATGATGGGTATTCTCTGTCCTGGATATGCAGCAGGTTTCATGAGTTACCGGACCCCTGTTGCATGCTCGCGTCCTCTCATCGCGGCAGGAGTACCTTGCGCGCGTTCCTCGTGAAAAACCCGAGAGCAACGTTGAACATTAGGAACTCGGCGATGATCGCAGCTTCGACATCCTCGTGCGGCGCGGTCAGGAGATGCTCGCGGCTTCAAGCATCCACGGGACCGGAGCCTACAATGTGGCCAGCGCCGTGTTCCTCGGTGGAACAACGATCGTTGGCATCCTGCTGACCACGCTACTGCGCGCAACCCAACGAGGAATGCGTTTGTTAACCCCCGAAATTAACTGGTCTTGAAGAAATGAACGACTTTGTGGCCTGCTTCTTCAGAGTAGTACACGGTCGCGTGAGCTGATTTTTTAGCGGCATCCTCTGTATCTTTTCCAGCATCTTCGGTTGCATGTGCGGTTAGCCGGTAGGCCTCCTCGGTTCCATCGGCAGTTTTAATGGTCATCGTCCGGGCGCCGCGGTCCAACTTGGTAATGGCCCCCTCGCTCGTCTTCAGCCCATCCTTGCCGATGCGATCGATTTCCTCGGCGGTCTCGTCTGCGCCTTGTTTTATATAGTGCACCACGACCTGGGATCCTTCCTGAAGACCGCCTGCGACCTCCTCCGCTCCCTTATATGTCTTCTTTCCGCCATGCACTACGGTTCGTCCGACGAGATGCATGGTGTGTTCGGTTCCGTCCGCGGCCTTTACCATCACGGTTTTGGCGCCGCGATCAACTTTTGTGACAAACCCCTCGACAGAGGCAGTCGTTTCAATTGCCCTAAGGGTGCCCGCGAGACTAAAAAATGAAATGATAGCGACAAGAACTGTTGAGACGCGACGGGATGTTCCTGAATTCATGATTTGGCACTCCTTCATTTTGCACCTCGAACCGGAATTTCCGATGTTGACCAATTTGGAATCGTCCACACGATTCGACGAAAATACGCACTCAAGGGCAAGGTTCATGAGTCAGCCTTGCCGCTGCAATTTTGCAGGAAAGCTAAACTGCTGCCGCTGCTGCCGCTTCGCCTGAGTGCAGCGAGGATTGGGTCGGATGCGTAGTTTCGATGATGCCCTTCGCCTTGGCCACCTCGGCCTCTGTCCCATGGACGATGAGCAGGAACTGGTCTGTCTTGAGTGCGGCTTCGTACTTTACAACACTGTCCTTAGGAATCCCTATGCTGTAGAGACCTGCTCCCAGGGCGCTTACTCCTCCTACCACCGCCGCACTTTCGAGCGCTCCTACGAGCCATCCAACCACCGGTCCCGCTGCTAAGATTGGGCCGAGACCCGGAATCATGAAAAAAGCAGATCCGAACAAGAGCCCCCAAAAACCGCCCCAGAACGCACCGGTCTTGCCCCAATACTTCATACGGTCGCCAGCATTGTAGTAGCCTACCGCGTGCTCATCCGGGTGGTAGCCCTTGCCAACGATCGACAATTTTTGCAGGTCGACTCCGCCGCGTTGAAGCTCCTTCACCGCTTGATCCGCTTCGGTATGCGTGGGATACACCGCAACAACTGAATTTTGTGTCGACATTTCATAGTCTCCTCGGCGCTTGCTATTTCGTAGGCCATCACGCAAAGTCCCAAATTGGACTATGGCACGACTCTAGCGAATGAACTGTTCCCTATCGGACAGTCTGCGTTTAATTCCATGCCGCTCCGTTTAGCGCGTAACCAGGAAATGCTCTAGAGCTGCGTCACTCACTTTTGGCTGACTCGAGGTGCTCGTCAGCGAACTTTATGGAGTGCAGCCTTCACTTTTTCGAGAAGCTCGGCCGCAGTGAATGGCTTCGGGAAAACTTCAAATCCTTCAAGCTTCATCCGATATTGAAGCCGATCATCGTCGGTTCGACGCTACTCATATTCACAGGCAGAGGCTCGCGTTCCTGCAATTCCGAAATTCCACCGCGACTGTCTTCGTTGCCCAAGTCAACCCCCAACGGTGCTGTGTTTTTTGGTCAGCGAACTAACCGCTGGTAAGTGTGGCAATGCAAGCGCGATTCCATTCGAACTTGCCCAGCGCGGCGCCCGGCGCTGGATTTTTGCGCAACTCGGCATTCCCCCGGGCGGCTCGCGCAAACCCAAGAAAAGTAAGGAGAAAAGTCGGTACGAGCGGTTTGTCAAGCACCTGTTAACGGTCAAGTGAAGCGTAAACAAGAATGGCGTGGCCCGCGTTCAATGGAACGCGCTCTGCCCCGCGTTCGGTTGTTTCACAAAACTGCTCAATTTCTTTACACGGTGGGGCTCTGAACTTCTGGCGTTCCAGAACATCATCAAGATGCGCAACGATCGGTCGCAACCATCATCGGCCCTCAAACCGGGTCGAATAGCAACCGAGGGCTGCCCGCATTGGTCGGTTTCTTTACACCGATTGTTCGCTCTCTACACGGTCACATAGCTCAGGGTACCGTCGACGGTGGTTTCGGCACCCCTATGGTGCAAAAATAAATGACTTACTGCTCGAATCGTACGGCGGCCGGATGGAATTCCGCTTGCTAGAAAACGATTGAATCAACAGCAGTTTTGCAGTCTGAGGCTTTGCGAGAAGAACCAGAAGGCGGTCCCCGGAAAGAATCATGCTGGCCAACATTTTTACGATGAGCGAAGGTCGGTTGGTATTCGTTTTTCGCCGCCAATGCTGCGTCTTGCATGCAGTTTCTGGCTGGGCGCGGTAATCGGTCTGATTCGGGCCTAGCGAGTCTGCGAGAAAAGAAAGCCAGCTTTTAGGTTTCAGTTGTGGACGGAATCGATTGGAGCACATGGAGATGCGCAGTCCAGGCTATGACGTTTTTAGAATAGAGGGGACCACTCTCGTTTGGGTGGAAGCGATCCACGATGTGGGAGAGGCTAAGCCCCGAATCGAAGAACTCGCACGTCGTTCGCGCGGCGAATATGTCGTCTTCGATCAGCGTACTCGTCAAATGGTCGCTAACGTAGACGGCCGAGTCCTGAAGTCTTTGGAGCATGAGAAGCAACACTCCGGTCGGACAGCACGTTGACGTAAGGCTCAGCTGCTTATAGCGCCGGTTGAATGAAATCAAGTTTGCTTCGGACACCGATTGAGTCGTCGATCGGAGGATGAAATGGAATGTGTCGACGGAAGAGTCTCCATGTTTTTGTACGGTCCCGACGGAATCTTGAAAGGGTTTCTGTTGGGTCGCGGTCAAGAAATTCGCTTCGAGCTGACTCCTAAGAACGTCAGCGCTGTCCGCCAGAACGTTACGATTGGCTCGCGAGTGGAAGTGCAAGGCGATCTGCGAACGGATGGGGCCGGCGAAGAATATCTGCGCGCCCAGGTGATCACGAATCTCGATTCGAAGCAAACGTCGAATTTGCCGGTGCCCGTTAGGCCAGGCAAACCAGGGATGCTGTCGGATGGCGCCCCCAGAACGATGGCATCTTTGGCTCACCACGGTCCTACGGTGGAGCAGAAACACGAACGTGCCGGCTCACAGACAACTTCGGATGGCAAGGCTCCGGAAGCGGAGCCAGCCGAGGATGAGTCCAAGGCTTTACATCCGGGATCGTATTTTCACGCCTTGGCGAAACGGGGCGACGACACCGCTGAAGAACTGCTGAGGAACGATGCGGCCCGAAGCATCGGATTTGCGTACGATAGCCTCCACCGAATTCAAGCGATCCTGGCCTACTTGCACATCATTAAGCACCGCGTTCCCGGAATCAGCCAGTTTCTCGACGAGGCCAAACGCACCTACGAGCAGGCACTGACACGGTTCACCGCCCCCGACTTCACCGCCGCAAAAGAGTTTGCCGAAGCATCGGGTAGCCTTTCGCGAGTGGTTGAGATCGTGATGGCACGAACACTCCGGTCGGACACCAGTCTACCTACTCTGGTACCGCCGCCTCCCGGTCACCGCGGTGCGGCTTCGGCGCCGGAACAGGTTGAGAAACATCTGGAGCAAGCCGAGACCGTTCTTTCGAGGATTCACTGGGTCCTCGAGAACGGAACGCTTCCCTCGGAAGAGCGTGCCCAGGTTCGCAAGATCGCTTCCTGGGGCGATGCGTTCTACAAACAAGCGCAACACACCTACCGAGATTCTGTCTTGGAAGACGCAGCCGAACTAGCCCAAGCGGCGCTAGCGGGAGCGCATTCGGCGGAGCACGTCTGCCGGAAGTGGTATATAAGCCATCCCTCGCGTTCTTAGGCTATGCGAGTCGGAGAGATCGAAATCGGAATCGATGACGATCCGATCTTGGAAAATTGCTATCATACGGTAATCGGTGACAGTGAAAGAGGTGCGCTCCTGCCTAGCTAGCAAGGTTTACCTGTCACGATTAGGTTTTCGCTGGCAAGTGAGCCTTCTTGGCACACCGATCGTTATTCTGTCTCTGGCAGTCTTGCTGGCGATTGTCGCTACCCTGCGTTATACGAAATCCGTGGTCCTTAACAACGAAAAGAGACGGCTCGCAGAAACGGCGCGAAGCCTTGCGCAAGAATATGAAGATCGTGCAGACTCCGCGCGAAGCAGCAAACAGCAGGCACCCCTGGACGATCCGCAGTCGGGTTCATCGCTAGAGTTGCTCGCGCTGATCAGCCGTCTAGTCATATAGAATACGGAAGTAACAGGAGGAAGTTTCTACTCTCTGTCGGCTGACGGACTGATGGGGAATCTCTAACCCGTCGGTGCCGTGTCATCGGCAAGGCTACAGCAGAGAATGAAGCTGCAGCGACTGAATCGATCGCAAGTGTTATCTGCAAAAATCGCTGAAGCTCTCCCCGAACCACGCCGCCGCTCTGCTCGCCCTGGGCGAGGCCCACTATCTTGAGCACGACTACGCCAACGCCATCGCATCGCTCGAAAAATTCCTTGACGAGCAGCCGAACAGCTCGCAAGCTCCTGCCGCGCAGAAGTATGTTGACGCCATGCGTAAATTCCTTCAGCAGAAACCTGCCGGTCACGACGAAACGCTTGCGGTCACCTCCAGCTCTCCGCCTGCGGGCGCGAACGCTACCAGAGCGCCGGTCGCCAACCTCGGAGGCACCGATTCCGCTCTGCCTCCCCTTGCCGAAGTCGCCCCCACAACTGAGGTCAACTGGGCACCTCCCGACGTGGACGCCGAGAAACTCGATCTTGACCCCTCAGCTAGTTGCCGGCTCGGGGAGGTCATGCAATCCGCGAGCCAACGCGTCGAGGAGCTCGTCCGGAACGTTGACCGTTACACCGCGACCGAGAACATCGAGCACTTGGAGCTCAGCCCGATGGGCTTGAAGACCTCGCGCGAAACTCGGAAGTTCAACTACCTCGTGGAAGTCCACCAGGTGGGGAAGAGCAATCTTGATGTGCAGGAATATCGGAGCGGCTGGGTGCCCACCGAAAAAATCCGCGGCTACCCGGCCCGCGAGGAATTCCCGGGAAACATCGCCACCGTCGGCCTCCCCACGCTGGCGTTGATTTTTCACCCTTACTTGCAGGCCAGATACGATTTTGCATGCGAGGGGCGCGGCTCCTGGCAAGGGCGGCCGGCCTGGGTCGTACACTTTCGGCAACGGACCGATCAGACCAGTTCCATGCTCACATATCACGTGGACAACCGGTCCATTGCCGTAGGGCTTAAAGGACGCGCCTGGATTGACACGGAAAGTTCACAGGTCGTCGCGATGGCATCCGACATACTGCGCCCCGTTCCCGAAATTCAGCTTTTGCGGGACCACCAGCTCATCGAATACGGCCCCGTGCGTTTCCGGAACAAGTCCCTGGAGCTGTGGCTGCCCACGAGCGCCGACTGGTACTGTTCCCTGAACGGCCACCGCTTTCACCGCCGCCACATCTTCAGCGGATTCCTGCTCTTTTCGGTCGACGACAAACAAGAAATTGGCGCGCCAGTCGAACCAACCGCGCCCGACAGCCCCAAATAGCGAGTGGTCGAGTGGTAAGGTGGCGAAATCGTGTTCTCCGGAGGTTAGCGAGCTTACATGATTGCCTACTAGTATGCGGCGATAGCAAACATCTCTTGGTGTTGCCGAGGCTTACTCTTCAGGGAGGACAGAGAAGTGTTTAAGCGCACTGGCAAAATGGTACCGGGGACCTCAAGCGCGGTATTTTCCGGTCTAGTATCGGAAGCAGGTGAAGACATATAAAGCAAAGGCCAAAGGAAAGGAGGCTGAAGAGCCTCATGTGCAGAACCTTGAGCTCTAGCGGACAGGTCGACTAGCGTTGCAGACAGTAGCGCGAACAAAAGGCGCCACGCCATTTTTCCAGCTGCGTGATCGTTTCCGCGAGGATTCATGATTACCTACTTGCAGGTCCGTCCTTTTGCTCGCCAATGCGTGCTGGCGACATTGGTCGTTCTCGGAACACTTAGAGCTGTCAACGGAGCGGACCTGTTCACTGGATTCCGATCCTCGCGTTTGCTGGACAGGCGGGATATGGTCTTCCGAAAATAGGTGGCATTGAGGCGTACACCTGTCACGAATGCGGTTGGTTACGAGCCGGCGGGCACGGAAGAGGTTGGTCTTGACCGCAGACGTTGTGATGCCCAGGCGTTGAGCCGCATCCTTAGAATCCAAGCCGTCAACTTCGCAGAGCCGAATGATGGAGTGATATTTCGATGGCAGGTCCCGCATCGCCTGAAGCAGAATCAGAGATCGTTCCCGTCGCACACAATTTTCATAGGGACCGGGCCCTGGATCTACGGTAAGCCGTTCCGTTATGGACTCGCCTCCCTCGGAAAACTCGTCCCACGAGCATTGGGGCCGGCATTTGGACTTTCGCACCTGCGTTCGCGCTGAATTTCTGACAATTGTGTGCAACCAGGTCGTAAATTGAGAGCGACCTTGGAATTGTTTCAGGTTTCTGAACGCCAGCAGCAGCGCATCCTGCAAGGCATCTTCACAGTCCTCCGCGTTCCGCAGCATTTTTCTTGCGGTCCGCCGAAGTCGGGGCATGCAGGATGAGAAAAGACGATCGAGTTCGAGGCTACTCATGTTCACAGGCAGAGCCTCGCGTTCCTGCAATTCCGAGATTCCAGCGCGAGTGTCTTCGTTGGCCAAATACCCCCCATGTGCTTTGCCTTAGTACTGCGAACTAAAGGCCGGTAAATGTGACAATGCAAACGTGATTCCATTGCGAAATCGACGACGGCGGCGCACGGCACTGAAACTCGCGGAACGCATCACAACCCGGTGCGCCTTGCGCAACCCCAGGAAAAACAGGGAGAAACAGTTTATTCAAAGCAACTTAGAAGACGTCTGGTAACCGTCGATGGAAGCGCAAACAAAAATGGCGCAACCCGCCCTTAATAAAACGTGCGCTTACTTGCGTTCGGTTGTTGCACAAAGCTGTTCAGTTTCTTTACATCGCAGCGGCGAGCAATTCCCCGCGAAAGAAAACGCGACAAAAAATCGCCGCTACCTCGACCCAACGCCGGCCTATTGACTGGATCGAAACAGCCGCGTCGAGCCGGGGACCAGCTGCTCGGTTTTTTTACACTTACTGTTCGCTCTCTACACGGTTTTCGCGGTCAAGGTGGTCTCCTTCTCTTACCACGCTGGCCGTAGCCAGCTGCTGCGAACCGTTCTTTGGCTGCGCTCCTACCACAGTGTCCAACAAGGCGGAGCAAGGGCAGGCAAATATTGGAGTGACCTTCCGCTTCCGAAAATAAGGGCTCTTCTTATCGGCCTTCTTTCTGGCGGCACAAAAAACCTTTCCGCCGTACCTTTCCGTCGCTTTGTGATGAGGGACCGCTGCTTGTTATGGCCCGATGTTATGCTGTTCGCTTTCTTTACATTCGCCCGCTAATGCTGCACAGGAGCATGATTCTCGGCGCGTTTTCATTTTGGGTTTGGCGGTAAAGCTAAATAAACGCGACTAGTTGCACTTTTCCGCCTGTGCAAACTCAACGGCATAACAATTGCCTGGTAGTTGGTGTGTTCCAGAAGCCACGGAGTTCTGGCGGGAGCGCAGCATGAAGACTTCACGACTATTTCCGGCGTCTGTTTTTCTCGGCATCCTCTTTTTGTTATCTCCACTTCAGGCAGCGGATCACCCAATAGCACGGCCCGGAACCTTGAATTACGTCGAGGGCCAGGTCTACCTCGGTACGCAATCTCTGAACGTTAAATCGGTTGGGACCGTCGAATTAGATCCCGGCCAAACGCTCACAACGCAAAATGGCAAAGCCGAAATTCTGCTGACTCCCGGAGCTATTTTGCGATTGGGAGATAACAGCTCCGCCACCATGATGTCCTCGTCTTTGATCTACACCAAAATGTGCGTCAACGAAGGTGAGGCTCTAATCGAGGTAGCCGAAATTCATCCGGAAAATGAATTGTTAATTGTGGAAGACGGCAAAGCGACAGAACTACTGAAAGAGGGAGTCTACGATTTCAACGAGGATCTCCATGTAGTCCGTGTCCTGGACGGCAAAGTTACGGTGGATGATGGCAACCGGCGCGTCAATGTCAAGGCTAGCCACATGGTAAGCCTGGCGGCGACCGAACCTATCAAGGCTCAGAAATTCGACAAGAAGACAGTGGAAGCAGAGGATCTGTATCGCTGGACCAGCTTGCGCTCGGGTTACTTGGCCGAAGCCAACGCCGACGCTGCGCCCAACTATTCCTACGGAGGCTATGGCTGGTTTGGCGATGGCTGGTACTGGGATCCCTGGTTCGACGCCTACACTTTTCTGCCGGGGGACGGAGTTTTCTACAGCCCGTTCGGTTGGGGTTTCTGTTCGCCTTGGTATGCCTATCGAGGTTCGTACTTTGGCGGCCATTTCTACCACCACTTCAATCCAACGGTCGGTGACCGGGGTTTGGGCAATCACTATGAGGTGCCCGCCAATTACGGCCACGGCGTCCACTATGCACCACATTATGGAGGAGGCGTCTTCGCTCGCGGCGGCGGTGGGGCCCGCGGTGGCGGCTTCCATGGCGGCGGTGGGTTCCACGGTGGCGGAGGATTTCACGGCGGCGGTGGCGGCGGGTTCCACGGCGGTGGTGGCGGCG
>Ga0182024_10012851_pt1 | contig 16482 bp, 20 predicted proteins | sample P32metaG_FD_120480 | JGI IMG/M metagenome (GOLD analysis project Ga0182024, IMG submission 120480) | Permafrost microbial communities from Stordalen Mire, Sweden - P3-2 metaG (Illumina Assembly) | ecosystem: Environmental > Terrestrial > Soil > Wetlands > Permafrost | place: Sweden: Stordalen... | reverse complement strand
TTCGTCCAACTCCTCCCTTCTGTTGTTGTGCATGGAGCAGGATCCTTGCGTTCATTTGTTCAGGCGTACTGGAATCGGGGAGGCTATCGTATAATCTCGTTTCCGGGTCGACGATACCGGAGACCGAGATGGACTGAGGCACATTATCTAAGTGGCTGTGGGGACCAGTCACTAACGCGAGCAGGCGCATATCGCGCGGCAATGAAACACCACTGATTTCGCCACTTATCCCAAGAAGGGGTTCGAAGAACGATAGGATCTGTTTTTTCGTCGCATGGCGGGGAATATCGGAACAGACAACCCCGTGACGGAAATCCGCAACCAGTTGGAGAGGTGTTGGCGACTTGCCTAAGATCGAAAAATTGGGTGGGGTTCCGAATACGGCGGCGCCGGCGGATCGTATCAACGGTCTGTCCAAGGCCTCGTCGGCGCCATAGAAAATGCCAAAGCTTGGAAGCTGACTTACCGCCGGCAACAGCGTGGCTGCCAACGCCGATAATATGGCTACCATCAGCGCTGGCGACCGAGCGCATGCGGGGGCGATGTTCGTATTCCAGCTCGCGATATCTGAGGCCAATACGTCTAAGCCATGTTGAAAAGGCTGCGCATAGCTTCCTTTGTGTAAAACTCCTGATGTTGCAGAGAGCCTTTTTATAATGTTGGTATTCACATAATATAACTTTCCGTCAATCCCATCCTTCCTCCACCACCCGGCCGCGGGACGCTGCGAAATTTGTACTAAAATATTTAACCTCGTATACCACTCATGTAGCAAGTTTAAGAGATTTACATTATCGCAACGATACCCATAGCTCATCATCTTGTTATAAAATTTGGGCCAGCTTCTATATTCGGGCCAAGACAATTCTTCCTTTCGTGGTCTCGATAAGCCATCATCAAACCTAACGATAACCCCCAATGAGGTAGGGTATTCTATTTTTGCAACTATCCGAATGTAAGGCAGTTTCGCACCGGTCTCTGGATGTATTATGTAATTAGGGCGAATAACAAATGGTGAATTTGATTTAGAGGGCATTGATTTGAAGGTCATGGTAAAACACCTTTAATAGGACGACGCCCATTGCGTCGACCTACAAGAAATTAGGATTCCTACAAGTTTCGATTCAGGAGCAATTAAAGATTAAAGCCATTTTGTGTTATAACGCGTAGTATTATTAGAGTCATTCTTGTGATGATTCAAACGCGGACGTTTTGAAACGCCCTGGCTCCGATTCTGACCGTTAAGGTCGCGGGAGAATTTTTGGCAAAAAATCAGCAAAAAATCGGAGTGCCGTGCTCACTGCTCACCGGGCAGCGCGGGAAAAAGCGATTTGCACTAAATGGGATTTAAGGCCATTCCGGTAAATCGAAGCTTCATCTTCGTTGGTTTTGAATAATAAAAAAATGCATGAAATCAACACCTTGCTAAATCGATAAATCTATCTTTGGCATCGTGGTGCCGGCGCCGATGATTTAGCGTGACGCCCGTCTATTGTCGGCGCCTGCTTATTTCAAAATGGTATATTCCGGACGCTGCGGACATGCCGAAAAGATGCCGACGCACAGGTCGGACTACGCATCGCCGCCACCACAATTTTTTGCCCCCCATGAGCGGCGGGATCAAGATCGAGGTCAGCCGCTGACCGGTTTGACGTAGACGGACCACCGCGCCCTGCTGATGGCGTCCGACCGCACGCGGACAACGGGCTGGATCACCCCTTCCGGCCAGCCGCGCGCGATCTGAAACAGCAGGCAGGAACACCAGGATTGTAGCGGCATCGGCAGGATCGACAGAGCCGTGCCGCTCCGCATCGTGCACTGCGCGTCACCCAGACGCATCGCGCGCCCGGCGAAGAGGGCACCGAACCCGCTGGCGATCTCGGCCGCGGCAAACAGCGCGCCAATCGTGGTTCCGACGAGCCCCACCCGATCGAGGTAGACGACTGCTGGCTCCGCGCGAAAAAACTCCGCCTCCGGCACGCAGAGTAGCGCTCTGGTCAGTACCCCGCCCCACGCGGTGCCGAAGATCGCCGACATTCGAACCCTTGGATAGCGGCGAGGCTGGGCCCTCGCTCGCAGAGGACGGAGTGTCACCTTCCAGCGCAGCGGCCCGGCCCGCGGCCTCGCTCGGGGATGGCCCGCTGTCCACCCGTAGTGGTCCTTCGGGAAATCGGCGGATGATCTGGGGGCCAAGGAGGACGGCCTCCTGGGGTAGCCGCGAAGTTTAGCGATCGCTATTTTCAGGCGCAGTCGATGCGCCTATCGTACTTCCGGAAGTTGTCCACTATGAAGGCCCACGGTACAGTGGGAGAGCACAGGGGAGAGGCAATGATCCGACACGGCGGCTCAATGTTTCTAACGCTCGCCTCTTTGGCGCTTGCCGGTTGCGGCGTCACACCTGGATGTCGAGCTGTGAGCACCGGAGCACTGGGAGCCGGCGCTGGCGCTGCGATCGCCGCGATAGCAGGCGGGCCAGTGGGGCTGGGGGCCGCAATCGGTGGTGCCACGGGGCTATTTAGCGGCTTGGCAACTCCGCCACAGGCGGCCTATCTCGGTCCATCGCCTCTTTGCTACTGAATCACAATAAGTTTCAACGCGAGTGCCAACTCTTAGACGCCGCCGGCCGAAACCTAGACCTGCGGCGTGCGTCGGGAGCCCAATAAAGGAGGAGGTCAGATGTCCAAGTATCTCCGATTGCTCGGTGCCGTCGCCGTCGTTGGTCTGATGACGAGTTCCGCGTACGCCCAGAATATGGGGTACCGGTACAACGGTCCCTGGGAGTCGCCCGAGGAAAACAACATCCGCAGCGCCCTGTACGACCATCGGCTGGAAGTCGATAGAGGCTTCCGCCACTACCGCATGCGCAAGGAGTGCGGGCCGATTGATTTCGTGATGAGCCTGCGTCAGGACTGCTTTGCCTCGTTCGATCAGTACGAGCCGTTCGGCCGCTACTAACCTCCGGAGGGCCCCTTTGGGTCGTGAGTGTCAGAGGAGCCGTCGCCGTTGTTGTCGCAGTGGAGGCGTCGCCACCTCCAGGCGATTACGGCGCCCGCGCTCGATGCGTGGGCGGGGGCAGCGGGTCAGCCGCCGCGACACCCGGCAGTAAGAGCGGCGGCGCCGAACTGAAAATTCAGGCCGAAGCGGAGCAGACTACCCGGGTCGCTGAATTTGTCGCCAAGGGCTGAAAGAGCCCGCCGCGACAAGCGCAGAGTCGCGCGCCCGGCGAAGCGAAGCGCCTCCTGCGAGCTAACCCACCACCCTCGTCAGCTCCGCCGCTGGCAACCGCCAGAGGGTGTTTCGACCGTCCTGTCGGACGTCGGCCTGGTCGCCGACGACGCGCTGCACGATCCCGGTGTGGCGCGACCAGCGCACGCGGTCACCGGGACTGAGGGTCGGCGCCGCCACCGCCGCGATCGGCATCGCCGGGCGCGAACGCTTTTGGCTCGCCTTGCGCTGTTCGCCGCCGGGGAGTTGCGCACGGCCGGTCACCAGCAGACCCCCGCCCGTGTCGTCGCCATCGGCCACATAGCGCGGAGGAGGCCCATCAGCGTCTCGTTCCGTTGATACCGCGGCCGCTAGGCGCGCGTTCCGGTGCGAGGATAACATGGCAGGGGCCGTACAACTCAGACGATCCCATCGACCGCTCAACCAGACGCAGGCAATCGGGCGGGGATTAGAACCGGCGGCGCGTTTGCCTTCGCTTGTATCAACGACCGCTCTCGGCGCTTTGCTGACCTCGGCCGGACATCGCGTAATTAACTGCTCAGCGCGATAGCAGACCCTCGCACCACCACATTGCGCCGCGGCGGTCGAGCCAAAGCGGACCTCGATCGATCGGCTTAGGCCACCGGCGGGCGACACTTGTAAAGGCCGGTGCGATGGTGCATGTACCATAGCACTCATATCTGGAGAGTGCTAAGCCGATCCCGAGCGGGCATTGCCCGGTTATCGCACTTTCTCGCCGGAAATGACTGGGCTCCACCCCCCAACTTCGGAGATTCTAATGAAATTTAGGCCATTGCACGATCGCGTGGTGATCCAGCGCGTGGAGGAGGAAGAAAAGACGAAGGGCGGGATCATTATCCCTGATACCGCCAAAGAAAAGCCGATGGAGGGAAAGGTTATCGCCATCGGGCCGGGGGCGCGAGGCGACGATGGGAAGGTTCATCCGCTCGACGTCAAAGCAGGCGATCGGGTGCTGTTCGGCAAATGGTCCGGCACCGAGGTCAAGCTCGACGGCGAAGAGCTGATCATCATGAAAGAGTCCGACATCATGGGCATAATCGCCCGCTAAAAAGGGAAACGATCATGGCTGCAAAAGATATTCGGCTAGGCACCGACGCACGCGAGAGGATGATGCATGGTATCGACATCCTTGCTCACGCCGTCCGGGTGACCTTGGGTCCTAAGGGCCGCAACGTCGTGCTCGACAAGTCATTCGGCGCGCCGCGCATTACCAAGGACGGCGTCACGGTCGCCAAAGAGATGGAGCTTTCGGACAAGTTCGAGAACATGGGCGCACAGATGGTCAAGGAAGTTGCCAATCGGACCAGCACCGAGGCCGGTGATGGCACGACGACGGCAACGGTCCTCGCTCACGCCATCGCGCGCGAGGGTATTCGCGCTGTGGCTGCGGGGATGAACCCGATGGACCTCAAGCGTGGAGTGGATCTCGCGGTCGAGGCGGTTGTGGCCGACATCAAGAAGCGCTCCAAGAAGGTCTCGACCAACGACGAAATCGCCCAGATCGGGACGATCTCGGCAAATGGCGACGGTGAGATTGGCCGCATGCTGGCCGATGCGATGAAGAGGGTTGGCAACGAGGGTGTCATCACCATCGAAGAGGCGAAGAGCCTCGAAACCGAGCTCGAGGTCGTCGAGGGGATGCAGTTCGATCGCGGCTATCTCTCACCCTACTTTGTTACCAACGCCGAGAAGATGTTTGTCGAGCTCGACGATCCCTACATCCTCTTGCACGAGAAGAAGCTCTCCAGCCTTCAGACCTTGCTGCCGCTTCTCGAGGCCGTGGTGAAGAGCGCGCGACCGCTACTGATCGTCGCCGAGGATATCGAAGGCGAGGCACTCGCAACTCTGGTCGTGAACAAGCTGCGCGGTGGTCTGAAGGTCGCCGCGGTCAAGGCGCCGGGCTTTGGCGATCGGCGCAAGGCGATGCTCGAGGACATTGCCGCGCTGACCGGTGGTGAGGTGATTTCCGAGGAACTTGGCATCAAGCTCGAGAACGTGACTCTCGAGATGCTCGGCCGCGCCAAGCGGGTGCGCACCGACAAGGAAAACACGACGATCATCGACGGTGCCGGCAAGAAGAAAGACATCGTCGCTCGCACCAACCAGATCCGGGCGCAAATCGAGGAGACCACCTCCGACTACGATCGCGAAAAGCTGCAGGAGCGCTTGGCTAAGCTCGCTGGCGGCGTCGCGATCATCCGTGTCGGCGGCGGCACCGAGGTTGAGGTCAAAGAACGCAAGGACCGGGTCGACGACGCCATGAACGCGACCAAGGCGGCGGTCGAGGAAGGGATTGTCGCCGGCGGTGGCGTGGCACTGCTCTTCGCGAGCAAGGTTCTAGCTGGCCTTAATCCGGCGAACAACGACCAGAAGGTCGGTATCGAGATCGTCCGTAAGGCGATCCAGTCGCCGGTCCGGCAAATTGCCGAGAATGCCGGCACTGACGGTTCGATCGTGATCGGCAAGATCAACGACAAGAACGACGCCAATTACGGCTATGACGCTCAGGCTGGCGAGTACAAGGACATGGTCAAGGCCGGCATCATTGATCCGGCCAAGGTCGTGCGTGTGGCATTGCAAGATGCCGCCTCCATCGCCGGGCTACTGATCACCACCGAGGCGATGGTAGGCGACAAGCCGGAGCCCAAAGGTGCACCCGGCATGCCGCATGACCACGGCATGGGCGGCATGGGCGGCATGGGCGGCATGGGCGGCATGGGCGACATGGGCGGTATGGACTTCTAAATCGAGAGCCGTCAGCCAGAGGCACTCAATTCCCGCGTCCCCGCCATTAACGGGCGCGGGAATACGAGGTTAGGTCTTGGGTTGGTAACTTGTCTGGAGAAACTGAAATTGACTAATCTCGAACTTGTACGCAGGCTCGCCAAGTCGCTGAGGATCTCTTTAAGCCTAAGCGGACTGCCTCGAATGCAATAGTAACCACGCCCGCTTCCGAGCCCTTAACATCGTCGAAGCAATAGCCCCGGCGATTGTCGCGAATCCATGGCGCCGATGAGCACCGTGGAAAGCCGCCGGAGCGAGAGAACGCCCCTATCGGTCGGCCCGACGATCCGTCGGCTCAAATCGACCCTCCCGGACCTCTAAGCCAGCGCCGAGCAACGATCGAAAGGGGCATCAATGGCCCAAATGTCACTCAACCTGACCATCGGCAGCTCTGCATTCCGGTTGCCGACCGGTGCGCCTGACCCTGCGGATTACATACGACACCACTTTTTTTTGTCCGCCACGGCCTGAGCGCAGCGGGGGTGAGGCATGACGCGGCTTGACTGCAGCGCAGGCTCCGACCTTGGAACCTCGATTGGGCATGGCAGTGGGACGCTGAGGACCTTTGGAAATCGCTCAACCGACCAAATAGGGCCCCACACAACGCTCATTTTACCGGTAACGACCGCCCGACCTTGCCAGCGAGTTCTCAGTATCCCGCACTCGGAGGCGGCGCCTCGGGTAAAATCAGAGTTGCTTCGTCAGCTATTCTCTCGCACCGTAATCTCATCGACCACCGAGAAATAGCCATGCCGGCGCCTCGGGCGGCGGCGAGTCAGGGGAGAGGATTGCGACCGCGATGGCGACAAGCAACAGCACCAGGGCGGCGTGAACGAGCCGGCGATAGGTCATTCGGGTACGCTACCATAGCGGTGAGGGCGACGCGCCAACGGCCCGTGAAAAGAGCCCGACAAGGGGGTAACTCGTCGGGCTCCGTTCCCCGAGGGGGCGCGGACGGCGGTGACGCTCGCGCCGTCGAAACAATGGCATTTTATGCGCCGGCCGCGCAACCTGGTGTTGCAGCAGCAAAATGAAAAGCTGGCGCAGAAGGGTGAAGACCCCCACGCCAGCCCGTCGCTCGCCCTCGTAAACACACGTCAGCGGGGTTCGCAGAGCCCTCCTGGCGGTCAAGCGGTCAAACGAGCCGCAGGCCCAGCGCCTAGCCGCCGCGCCGACAAACATCGCAAGCGAAATGCCCATTGCAAAATCGTGGATGTTCGGTTCCCGAGTGGGAAATCGGTCGCAAGCCGATTGACGAAAGGTCAATAGCGCCGCCACAATAAATACCCGGCGACGACGACAATCGGGATCGCAGCGGCAGCGAGGATTTCGTCCGGCCACAGGACGAACGCGCCAACGCCGGTCCCAACCACCAGGCCGAGAGCCAGCACATCAATCCAATGTAGCGGCCTGGCCTTGCGGAACCGGCGTCGGCGCCTTCTCATCCCCACAGTTTAAGCTAAACCGAGGCGCGTGCGACCGATGGTTTAATGCGCCTATTTGAATATCATCATCGGGAGCCCCACACCGGGGCGGGGCTCTCCATTGTGACTGCGGGTCGCCTGGCTTGCAGTCTGCGTTTAACGACACTTGGCGATTTCGGCGATCGCTGTTTGGCGTGCCTTCGCTAAGGTCTTCTCGATGCCCGTGCTGATCATTTCTGCCCTACCCTGGCCGAGTACGTTGATGGTCCACTGCCATTTAACGCCTTCCAGCAGACAGACGAGCGCTCCGGGCATGAGCCCGTCTTGGAGGTGCTCGTCGAAGATTTCTGCGTCCGACCAGGTTCTGCGAGAATCTGGTGGGAGCATGGAGCCATCGATATCGGGCTGGTAGGGTCGGTAGGGTGTGCGGGCCATTGTTATTCTGCCCCTTACCGGTAATACGGCAAAAGTGCTCCACCTACGCCCCCCGAGACTGCCCCAGGCTGGTGACCCCGCCCATTAATCTAGGGAATAACCGTTGACTTAGCCGACGAGCCGGCTAGCTCGCTAGCCGCGACAGTCGAGCTAGCAACCGCCGCACCGCGCTGGCGTCCCATTGGCCGCGGCGCGGTGCGAGAACGCCTCTTGCCGTAAGCTCGCGGGCGATACCGGTGTAGGTCATGATCCCCTCTGTCCGTAGCGCATCAACCGCTGACGCTATCTGTGCTGCGTGGCGGTCGGCGTTGCGTTTCGTCGCTTCAATGGCCGCAGAGACCGTCGTTGCCATCGGGTCATCCTCCATTTTCGTGCCCGACTTGGAATATCTGTGCGGGTGACCCGCGAAAATGACTTTCGGGGCCGTCTCCTAACCCATTGAGCTAGGCCGCCGGTTGACGCCGACTTAGACCCTCCCCGCCGCGCCCGTTGTTGAACGGGAGCGACTCGCCGTCCCGCCCATTTGATCGTCACGTCCCCACGCCCGCGCCGTTATCCTTGCCAAGTCTGAGCGCTCTTACGTGCCAGCAAGTTTCGTACGGTCACCGCCGTCCACTTTCCGTGCCGCGCCGTGTGGATGCGCCGCGCTGCAAGGCCTCGCGCTATTCCATTTAAACCGGTTATCCCATCGGAGCGGATCGCATCGACGATCGGCATCACCTGTAACGCGTGAGGATCGGCTTTTCCGTAACTTATTCTCGGACAATTTGTAGCCCCATGCACGGGCGTGGGTCGCGCCGAAAAGCCCGGCGAGGGGATGTTCGCCGGGCTCACTTACGTGTGCGAGGAAGGGCGCGAGCGGGTGGGATCGCCGCGCCATCGAAACAATTGCATTTTAGGCTTTCGGAGCGCCACCCGGGCGACATGATTAAGGCCGGCTCTGTTGACAGAGCCGGCCTTAATCAGCCGCCCACAGTATCACTCCCCCTCGACCGCAATCCCAAGTTGCTCCGCATAAGGTTATCAAAAGATTAATCGGTTCGGTAACTCGCGCCCGTGCCCGCGACTTAGCCAGCAAGGAACACAACGCCGCTGCGGCTGTGATCCGCGACGCGCTCACCGCGCATCGGCGAGCGCCGATCAGGCGTTGGAGGAGCCCGAGGGCCGCGCCGTGGACCGGCTAACCTCGTGATAGAGAAAAATTAACCATATCCTCATAAATTGTCGCCTATGGTTGGGCGCTATGATTGACCTTCCGATCGAGCTGGCCCGTCATTATCGCGAAGAAGCGGAACGCGTCAGAAAGCTCGCCGCCGCCGCGGTGCTCCCTGGCATCCGCGAGGTTCTCCTCAGCATCGTCCGGCAGTATGACGATCTAGCGGAGGGCGCGGGCGATTGGGGCGGCTATCCGACGTATGCTCGCTAGCGCCTGCACCGCGCTGGTCCTGCCAGCGCGTTTTCAAGGTTGGACGCGCATTCATATATATTGTGGATTGATCACTTTTGACCCGCTATAATTAGTATCTTCTTAATCTGTTACCGAGGCCGTTGACGATGGTCGCCCACACTCTGCTTGCTACCGCACCGGAAGCTCGCTTGCGCCTGTGGCTTTACCGGCAGCGACCACTTGCGAGAACTGGACGCAGAGTCATGGCACGGTCGCTGGCCCTGCTTGGTGTTGCTGCCTTTTGCCTTCTATGCTGGTACGGGGTCGTGGCGGGCGTTATCGCTTTAGGACGCACTCTCTGACCCATAGGGCCAATCAGTGCTAACGACCCAAATCGGGCGAGCCTCCAGAAATCTGCGGCGAGCCCGAACCATCTAAACGGTTGAGGGTGAGACCGTCATGGCCAAACGGCCGATCAGTCGATCCCGATAAGCTGAGGGAATTGCCGCTGGAAGCGGGCCGCGTCGTGCTCACTTTTGAAGCTGATCTCAAATCCGAGGCCGCCGCTACGGACAACGGTTTTAAACATGGCGGGCTCGATCCGCTCCCTATCGAGCCAAACGCGAATTTCCTTCATCGTGCTGTCGAGTGGCGTGTTCGCTCGACTTCCTGCGCGGATCATAAAGGGAGAGGTCAACGCCATCGTGGCCACCCTTAAGCTTTTTCCGGGAAGGGGCGATCATACCCACGAAATGTCACTTTGGTTTCCCTCCTTACCAAGCCCTGGACGATTTGGCCTCGCCCAACCTGGCATCGACTCACCGACGGGCCACCGATTCGAGCGGCGACTCACCAGGCAACGATACGCGCGCCATCCCGCATGCATGGCCTTGGAACGTCCGGCGCCTGAGGGTGAGTCAAGGCGCCGGACCTGGCACCAGGCGCGAACCAAGGTAGGGGGAAGTTCGCGCTCACGGCGTTTATGCCCCTCCCGCGGAAACCGCAAAACATTTGATGGTTAAATCTCATAAAATGCTTGGCAAGTGCGGCGCCTTTTTGACCAGGGAGAACGCAATCGCAATGGGGCTTGAGGGCAAGCCTCGCACGATCGCATCGGGGATGATCCCCGACATGCCCTGTCAGGACTCCGTTGCCGCTGATCTTAGATCTGGATCGCGAGCTGTCGACAGCAACAAGAGCAAGACATGCTGGCTTTTATAACCGGGTCATCTCGACGCGTCGGGGCCACGGCTACTGCGTTGAGGGATGGAAATTGCCTCTTCCGCTAACGGGCGGCTCGCAATAGGAGATTCGGTCATTGCATATGTTGCGATCTCACGCCGAGCCGGTGTAGTCAGCGTGAATCTCGTCCGACGTCCGTCCTCGTCGGGATCTATACCGTCGGCGAGTAGGTCGTATTGCGCGGCTAGTTCCAGCAACTCGCTTTGCAGCTGTCCAGATGCCGTTTCGGCTAGTTTACGCGCTCGCTCGGCATCCTCGCGGTGTCCTCGAGCATCTGAGAAGACCCGGAGCAACCCGTTCATCAATGCCTCCGCAAGATCAGGAGACCCACGACTCACGATGCGCGCGCATGGTTAACAAATACTTACTGCGCCGCTTATTTCGAGCCATAGTGGCTGTGCGCTGTACTGGCACCGTTAGCCACCTTCGACCCGAAATAGATCCCAAGCAGTTGCGGCCGTTTGCATTCGACCGCTCCCCTGGAGTTGCAAGTTTTTGCCCTGTGTTGCAGCAACTATCGCAGCCTTATCGACCGCCGAGGAACATTCATGTCGGTGGTTCCGGTGGCAGTCGTGGATCAGCGAAAAAGATAGCAGCAAGGCAATTTCGACGGAGCGTCATTCGTCCTGGACTCATTAGGGAACCACAATCGATCGACCCATTGTCGCCATTCACGACCCAATCGATGAGGTCAGTGGCGGAGCATCGAACCGGCTCTTCTGCGGATGGCATTGGCATAGCGAAAGGCGCGTCGGGTACGAGTCAGCTTGCTCAGTTTAACATTAAACCGGTATCTGTTGGATCGTCAGCCCGAGTGGTTTTCTATGTTCTATGACAGGTTATTGTCGAGATGCTAGTTACACTCGAAATCGTCAATCATCGCTCCGACGCCGATGGCTCAGCCGCAACTGACCGTGATCAATGATCATCCTTGGCCTTAATGCCTTTCATGCGGATTCGGCAGCCGCAATTATGCGCGATGGGGCCTTGGTGGCAGCAGCCGAAGAGGAGCGGTTTCGCCGCATCAAGCATTGGGCTGGATTCCCGTCCCAGGCCATTGCCTATTGCCTGAACCAGGCCGGCCTCAAGCTCACCGACGTTGACCACGTCGCTGTCAACCAAGACAGCCGCGCCCACCGGTTCCGCAAACTCGCTTACGTCGCCTCCCATCCGCCCAACCTGGGCTTGCTGCTCGATCGCCTGAGTAATCGCCACAAGCGAGAGGGGATCCCGGATCTGCTAGCGGCAATGACTCCTGGCGATGAATTCCGTGGCAAATTTCACAATATCGAGCATCATCTTGCCCACCTGTCGTCGGCCTTCCACGTGTCACCGTTCGATGAGGCAGCCGTCATCTCAGTGGATGGATTTGGCGATTTTGCGAGTACGGCGTGGGGCATCGGCCAAGGGTCGAACCTTTCGGTCGGCGGCCGTATTTATTTCCCGCATTCACTTGGAATTTTCTACCAGTCGCTTACCCAATATCTTGGTTTTCCTTATTACGGCGACGAGTACAAAGTAATGGGTTTGGCGCCTTACGGTACGCCATCGCGGCTTGCGGCAATGCGCGAGATAGTCAAGCTGACCCCGGGAGGTAGGTTTACGCTCGATCTCGCCTATTTCCGACACCATCGCGAGCGTATCGCTTATTCGTGGGAAGCCGGCACACCTAAATTCGCCGATTTATTCTCGCCGGCATTGGAAGGGCTGCTGGGATCACGGCGCCAACCCTTCGAGCCGCTCGAAGATCGGCATCACGATATCGCGCGCTCGGTCCAGGCGATGTATGAGGAGGCGTTCTTCCACCTGATCGGTACGCTGCAACGTCAGTATGGGGTGACCGATATCGCGTTGGCGGGCGGCTGCGCCGCGAACTCAGTCGCCAATGGCAAGATCCGGCGGGAGACAGGGTTCCGCCGGGTGTATGTGCAATCGGCCGCTGGGGATGCCGGTGGGGCTATCGGTGCCGCCTTTGCGGTATGGCACCAGCTCGGCGGAGCACGGTCGTTCGTCATGGATCACGCCTATTGGGGCCCACAGTTTGACCCTGCGGAAATCGCTGGCCTCGTCGATTTGCGCCGGGCTGAGATCGCCGCCGCGGGATGTACCGTCGAGGAGATCACCGAGGAGACAGACCTGTGCCGGCGCATCGCTAAGGCGATCGCGGCTGGGAATGTCGTCGGCTGGTTCCAGGGTCGGATGGAGTGGGGACCTCGCGCGCTTGGCAATCGCTCGATTGTCTGCGATCCACGCCGCAGCGACATGAAGGCGATCCTAAATGCCAAGATCAAGAAGCGCGAATCGTTCCGCCCGTTCGCTCCATCGGTACTCGATGAAAGTGTCAAAGATTGGTTTGAGGAGGACGACGCGGTCCCATTTATGATGCAAGTGTTCCAGATCCGCGAAGAGAGGCGAGCAGAAGTGCCGGCGGTCACCCATGTTGACGGCTCTGGACGACTGCAAAGCGTCAGCCGCCATACCAACGCCCGCTATTATCGGCTGATCGAGGCGTTCCGCGATCTGACTGGCGTTCCTATGTTGCTCAATACCTCGTTCAACGAGAATGAGCCGGTGGTCTGCAGCCCCGAGGAAGCGCTCGAATGCTTCTTGCGGACCGAGATGGACGTCCTTTGTCTTGGCGAGACAATCGTGACCAGAAAACTCTCGCGGCCAGCTTAAGGCGCGCCTTGCCGTTTGACGAAAACGGACCGATACCAATCATAGGTCTGGCGGATCCCCGTCTCGAGATCGATGGATGGGCGCCAGCCACGGGCAGTCAGCTTTGACACATCGAGGAGCTTGCGCGGGGTTCCGTCCGGCTTCGAGAGATCAAAGTCGAACTGCCCCTTGAAGCCGACAACGTTAGCAATCACGTGCGCGAGTTCCGCGATGGTCACTTCCTCTCCCGTGCCAATGTTGATTGGCTCCCCCTCCGACCATGTCTTCATCAGGAACACAGAAGCGTCGGAAAGGTCATCGACGTGGAGGAACTCCCGACGCGCGTGCCCCGTCCCCCAGATCTCGGCCGTATCGCGGCCGTCGCGTGCGGCAATGTCGATCTTGGCGATCAGTGCTGGCAAGACATGGCTCGAGAGCAGGTCGAAATTGTCATTCGGGCCGTAGAGGTTTGTCGGCATCACCGAGACAAAGTCGCAGCCATGCTGCCGACGGTAAGATTGGCATAGCTTGAGGCCAGCGATCTTAGCTATCGCGTACGATTCATTGGTCGGCTCCAGCGGCCCCGTTAGCAGGCAGCTCTCTGGCATCGGCTGCGGCGCAAGACGCGGATAGATGCAGGACGATCCGAGAAACATCAGCTTGTCCACACGATTGCGCCGCGCGGCATCGATCACGTTGGTTGCGATCAACAGATTATCGTAGAGGAAATCTCCGGGGTGGGTTTCGTTTTCGTAGATCCCGCCGACACGCGCGGCGGCGACAAACACGGCGTCCGGCCGTTCTGCAATAAACCAGCGATCGACCGCCGCCTGGTTGCGCAGGTCTACGATTTCGCGGCCAACGGTTAAAATCTCGCAGTCCTCAAGGGCTAGCCGGCGCACGATCGCGGAGCCCACCATGCCACGATGCCCCGCGACAAACACCCGTCGCCCCTTCAGCGGAAAGATGACCGTTGGGGTCATCGGTCAGTGGTCTCCGTTGAGCGCAGCGCCCTGTATCGGGGTATCAAATCCGGCCTGGGCAACCGCCCGCTCGCGCCGCGCCAACTGGAGATCGTGCGCTATCATGATCCTCACGAGTTCAGCAAATCCCACGCGCGGCTGCCAGCCGAGCACGCGGTGTGCCTTCTTGGCGTCGCCGCGCAGTAGATTGACCTCGGTTGGCCGGAAATAGCGACTATCGATCTCAACGTGTCGACGCCAGTCAAGGCCGAGTTCGGCGAAAGCCAGCTCAACAAATTCACCTACGCTATGCGCCTCGCCAGTGGCGATGACGTAATCTCCGGGTTTTTCCTGCTGGAGCATCATCCACATCGCCTCAACGTAGTCGCCGGTAAATCCCCAGTCCCGCTGCGCTTCCAGGTTCCCCAGATACAGCTTGTCCTGCAGCCCCTCTTTGATCCGGCCCGCAGCCCGCGTCACCTTTCGGGTCATGAAAGTCTCCCCCCGACGTGGGCTCTCATGGTTAAAAAGAATACCGTTGCAGATGAAGAGGCCATAGGCCTCGCGATAGTTAACCGCGAACCAGTGCGCCGCGACCTTGCTGACCCCATAAGGGCTGCGCGGATAGAACGGGGTCCCTTCGTCTTGTGGGGCCGGTGCCCCCCCGAACATCTCCGACGATCCCGCCTGGTAGAACCGTGCAGGGCGTCCGCCATGGACTCCATGATCGCGCAGTGCCTCGATCAGTCGAAGTGTTCCTACAGCGACGACCTCGGCCGTATATTCGGGGATGTCGAACGAAACCTTGACGTGGCTTTGGGCTCCAAGATTGTACACCTCGTCGGGATCGACTATCTCTAGGACCCGACGCAGCCCCGTCCCATCTGTAAGATCGCCATAATGCAGGGTCAGCCTCGCCCCGTCTTGATGGGGGTCGTGGTAGAGGTGATCGATACGGTCGGTGTTGAACAGGCTCGCCCGCCGCATTAGACCGTGTACTTCGTAGCCCTTGCCAAGCAGGAACTCCGTCAGGTACGAGCCGTCTTGACCGGTAACCCCGGTAATCAGTGCGCGCTTTCTCATCCTAAGCCGATGTACTTTGGATCCCATCGACTAATATCCTCGTTATCCGTACGTTTGGCAAACGCCCCCATTCGGGCCGCTCGAGCGGTGGAGCAGATCGCTATGCGCAGACCAAGGCCTGCTGATATCACCGTCGTGTTCGGCGCTATATTTGTGATGCTCTGCATGCCAGCCCGAGCTCAAACTACATTAACCCTGATTAAGCAGATCGACCATGTAGAGCATCCAAATTTATTAGAAAAGCTGTGGAAAAGCGTCGATTCTGACCACCAGAATGCCGTTCTGAGTGTACTGACCTGGCCTGAATTGAAGCAATCAATGAGAGTAATTCAGGACGTAAATGTTACTCACGATTTTGATCATGATTATGAGTATAAAGGAGAGATAAATCCGCCTGTTGGGTATACTGTCTGTCACGCGCACTTAAAGGACCCGGTTATAAGCTGTGGCGGCGCCTTTACCGGTGAGTACGACAACAAGAATAAGCTTGATTATACAATAGTATTTCAAAAAACTGATCAGAATCGCATACAGCCTGGCAAGTGCTCGTTGAGTGGAACAATTATTATTACTTTTGTGATTGAGCGCGAGCGATCGAAACTAACGTGCGGACCTTCCGGAAACATGGCATTTAGCTATAAAAGCCAACCGATAAAATCCTCGGTTCGAATTAGCGGTCCCTAAGAGCTGCCCAGGGCGAATTGAGCTGCTTGGCGAACGTTATTGGTAGGCGGCGGCCCAGCTGGCGATGGGCGAGGCCGCAGTCGCCCATCGGATAAGAGTTCGAATTGCTCGGATATTGTCGACTTCGATCCCGAGGTAGCGAACGGGCCTCTCCAGTCGCGTATGTCCAGGGAGAAGCTGAACCGCGCTCAGATTTCTGATCCTCTTACAGAGCAGAGCCGGTTTCGTCCGCCGCAGGGAGCGGGTGCCATAGGCGGAGCGAGACCGGCGTCTGCGATCTACCCATAGACAATGCGGGCGTACTATCGTGCCGAGATGTGCGACTGCGTTCCAAACCGGCTGCGAAAGATGTGGCGCTTGCTTTGGGAACAACTAGCGGCCAACCAATTCCAAACCGCTATTCGGTGGGCCCGGTAATCAAACTAGGTGTTTGATCCCAGGTTTTGATGGTGCACTCCGGAATGGAGGGATGCACTATGGGCCAGGTTCTTCACGGCAGCGCCACCACGACAGAGGCGATCCGTCGAGCGATACAACGTAGTCAAGAGAGCCTGAGGACTCTGGCCAAGCGCCACGG
>Ga0182024_10012850_pt1 | contig 16483 bp, 19 predicted proteins | sample P32metaG_FD_120480 | JGI IMG/M metagenome (GOLD analysis project Ga0182024, IMG submission 120480) | Permafrost microbial communities from Stordalen Mire, Sweden - P3-2 metaG (Illumina Assembly) | ecosystem: Environmental > Terrestrial > Soil > Wetlands > Permafrost | place: Sweden: Stordalen... | reverse complement strand
GCCGTCATCGGCGGGAGCAGCCTGTTCGGGGGCCGGGGCAAGATGGTGCACGCCCTGCTGGGCGGACTGGTCATCGCCACCATTTACAACGGCATGGGACTGCTCGGGCTGGCGGCCTCCTACCAGTACATGGTGACCGCCCTCGTGCTCCTGGCGGCAGTCACCATCGACTCGCTGGCCCGGAGGGGACGCACCACCAGCGGATGAGCGCGGTGCCCGGCGACCTGCGGCGGGCCGTCAATGCCCGAGGCCGTCCGGTGCGGTAGTGGGGCTCAAGCTGGGTTGGACGATGGCCGCGTCAGCAGACGAGAGCCCGAACCAACGGGACCGAGGTCCGCCGATCGGACCGACGAGGAGTTGACGTAGGCCTGGGATCACGCCAACCGACGCCGTTGGGGGATTCATCGATCTGCTCCGGGGTCCCCTGTCGCCGATCTGGCTAGGCTCGTTGGCCAACGTTACCGCCGGAGTTGTAGCGCAGGGGCCGCTCGGGGCGGCCAGAGGAGGGCACCGATGCCAGGCACCGAGCTGCTGGAAGACGCCTTCGAGAGGATCCGTGATGCGGTGCACCCCGCGGTGAACGGGCTCTCGCCTCATGAGTTGGCTTTCCGGCCCGAAGGCGAATCCAACTCCATCGCCTGGCTGGTGTGGCACCTGACCCGAGTACAAGACGATCACATCGCTGGGCTCGACGAGAGTGAGCAGGCGTGGATGGCACAGGGTTGGGCCGAGCAGTTCGATCTGCCCTTCGACGCCTCTGACACCGGCTACGGCCATGACTCCGATGCCGTCGGGGCGGTCAGGGTTGACGCCTCCTCATTGCTCGGGTACTTCGAGGATGTCCACAACAAGACACTTGAATTTGTGCGCTCACTGTCCGAGGCCGACCTGGCTCGGGTAGTCGACCCAAGCTGGAACCCACCGGTGACGCTGGCCACGCGCCTGGTGAGTGTGATCGCCGACGATCTCCAACACGCGGGTCAAGCTGCCTACGTCCGAGGGATCCTCCAGCAGCGCTAACTGCCCGGAACGCAGACTGCTCCCTCAGCCCAGAGCGAGACCGCAACCCCTGAGCCGGACTGGACCGTCACCCGCTGATTGTCCTGAAACCTGTCCTACAACCGGGGTCGTTTCGTTTCATCCACGACGGTTCCGCGCGCATCGTTCCAGCTCACTGACGCCGACCTCCGTCGTGCCGGGCTCCCAAAACTCATGTCAAGTGCCTTCACTGCAGCTGAAGGCTCCATTGAAGTTGACACCCGCGGTCCGCAGCCACGCTGCGGGTTGGCACCTCGGATCACGCCACCAAGTGCAGATGGCTCTCTGATGGTCAACCGACGCCGCCGGCGGGTTAAGGCAACCCGGCACCTGCGCCGAAATGAAAGAAGCGCGATGCTGGAGATAGCCCGCCGCCCAGAACGCTCAAAAGGGAGAGACTGATGGACCCGACGCAGGAACCGGTTGCAGTCCTCGGTATCGGCACGATGGGACACGGGATGGCAACCAGTACTTTGCGCGCTGGGATCCCGACGATCGTGTGGAGCCGCGATCCAAAGGCAACAAAGGACCTCGCCGGTCTTGGCGCGGAGGTGGCCGATACTGCAATCGATGCCGCGCAACGAGCCGCCATTGTCGTCACGATGGTGACCGACGCAGACGCTGTTATCTCGATCGCCCGGGAACAGGGCATGCTCGCTGCTCTGCAACCCGGGGCAATCTTGGTTCAGATGAGCACCATCGGCGTAGAAGGGATCGAGCGCGTCGCTGCGCTAGCGAGCACCGAACGTCCTGACGTGACGCTCATCGATGCACCGGTATCGGGAAGCAAGGATCCAGCAGATCGGGGCCAACTGACGATCTTTGCGTCAGGTCCCGAAGAAACTCGCTCGCGTGTCGCTCCCCTCTTTGACGCGCTGGGGCAGCGCACCATCTGGGTTGGCGCCGTCGGGGCGGGAACCCGACTGAAGCTCGTGGCCAACGCATGGCTCGCGCTGGGAGCAGAAGCGGTCAACACATCGGTAGCGCTTGCCCGTCGGTTGGGACTTGAGACCGAAGCTGTGGTGAACGCCCTCGGCGGCGGTCCGCTCATGTCCCCGTGGCAGGCGGCCAAGCTGCAAAGAATCGCCCAAGGCGAGTTTTCGGCCCAGTTCGCCCTGTCGCTGGCGCTCAAAGACGTGCATCTCGCCATACAAGCCGCCGACGATGATCGGTTTGCTGCCCTTGCCTGCCTTGCGGACGAGTGGCAGCAAGTCGTCGATCAAGGACTGGGTGGTCAGGATGTCACGGTGGTGGCACATGCGCTTGAACAGCCGGGAGGAGCACCATGAACCCGCCGGTTATGGCAAACCCTCCGACGTCCACTCCCCCGCCATGTCCTCGATGAGCCCGGTGAGTTCGCCCACGCGCCCCACCCCGATCCTCAGTCGGTAGTCGGAGCTGTCCGGTGCCCCAGACGATCCACTCCTAGGGCTGCCAGGCAGCCTCATCAGGGGGCTCTGGGGCAACTCCTGGCCCTCGGGGGCCGGGAGACCCGGGCCCCCACGGCCACCCCCGTCGCCATTGGGATCCAGGATCCCTGTCTTGGTCTTGGAGCTGATCCGGCGGGTCACGGGGATGAAGCGGTCACCGGCACGGATGGGCCGGTCAAGCCAGCTCATGCCGCCACGTCACACCCTCGGCTTACCCTGCACCCATGGCAGATGCGACAGCCTCCCAGGCCCACCCCCCCGAGCCAAGAGCCTCGGTTCCCGGTCATCGCCTCCGCTGGACGCTGACAGTGGGCGCGGTCACTACTGTAGGAATCGGCCTGATTGTCGACCCCAAAGCGGTAGCTGTCGGCCTAGGCCTGATGGAGGGACTTTGGTTGCTGGCTGCGCTGCTCATTGCGCGGGGAGTGTGGCGTATCTGGCGTCGGCCAATCGGGACTCTGTCCATTGGAGACGCGGTCCTTGCCATGGCGGCGTTGCGCTGGTGGCATCGACGCCAGGTTCGTCTCCACGGACTTCAGGGTCGACCCAGCTGCTGCCTACTGCCGTCTTCTCCAGCTACCGCAGCCTCTTCGACCTGCAACCCAGCCAAAAGAATGACTGTTACCAAGGTTGTTACCCTTGGGTCTGCCCAGCTTTAGTTGACTCGGTCAACGAGTCAACCGAATTCGGGGCAAACCCAATTGGTCCCTTCCCAAGGCGTCCGGCCACAGGTAGCGTCGTGGTTGGTGCACGACCTCTGAATCGCCTGAACCCCCGTCGCTGGCCAAGTTCCACTTTGGTTGGAACGCGCCCGGGCTCCGCCTGACAAGGACGGTCATCCGCCCCTTGTGGCCTTCGTTGAGTTCGCCGACAAACACGAGTTCCGGGCATAGTCCCGCATCGCCAAATACGGCCGAGGGTCGCAAGGCCCGGGAGGGCGAAGCCCGGGGCGGTAGAGGGCGTCCCGGAAGCGCCACTGATGGCGATGGGCCGGGTCCAGATACCAACCGGCCGGCCGTCAGGTCGCGCAATCGGTTGCCTACTGGGTCTCCGCCGCTTGCTGGTCGGGACCTCCATAGAAGGAGGGTATCGGTGGGGAAGGGACCTCGTTCACGTTCCCCATCGATGACCCGGCCTCCAAGAGCAGGCCGATCGGTGTTGACACGAAGTCATAGACCTCGTACTTCCTGATCCGCGTTTGATCCGTCATGCCGCAAAGCTAAACGCGACAGGTCTTGTTCCCGTCGCATGCCGGTTGCACTTTGGTTGTATCCACCCGGGGAGAGGTTCCGTCGATTCGCCAGCAGGCCGCGGGGCCCGGCCGACGCTTCGAGGGGGGAGACCAACCCATTGTGACCAACCGGTCGCGTTGGCGGGGGCGGTTCTGCACAAGACAAATCGTGCGACACGGGTACGCTCTTCGAGTGGTCCGCTTTACCGTCGGGATCATCGACAACGAAGACCACGGCACCTCAGCTAGGGCTTTCGGCCGAGATATCGAAGTCGAAGCCCAGATCTTCTCGATGGACGAACACCGGGTGATCTTCTACGCCAATCCCATGGACAACGCGACAGGAGTTGCAGCATTCCCGACGCCAAGAGTGATTGCCCATCCCTCCCGAGAACTGAACGCCACTCGCCACTTACTGAGGACTGACCCCTTCGCGATCAGGCCGCCGTCGGTGGGCCGCATCCTTCCCCCGGCGTGCCGCTAGGGCGTTGGCGAAGCGGTCGATGGCGGGACGATCTCGTCGAGCTTTGCTTTCGCCCCCCGCAGGAGGTCCCGGAGATCCTCCCAGAACTCCCACGACGACGATTCGGCCTCAGCTAAAGCGATCTGCCCCTCCGTCTCCTCTATCGTCTGGTGGAGAGCCTCCACATCCTCGAGGTCCTTGGGCGAGAGCGTCTTCAGCCGGCCATCATTTTCAGCCACCAAGCTCGCGCTCATTGATGAACCCCCAGATTCAACCTCAATCTGGCCCGTTCGAAACAGCCGAACGCAGACGTCAACAACGTCACGGTCATAGAGCCGTCCCGCCCCTTCTTGGATTTCCGTCATGGCCGCTTGCCCACCCAGCGCGGCCCGATAGGGCCGGTGGGAGGCCATCGCCTCAACGACATCCGCTACGGCGACGATACGCGCACCAATGCAGATCTCATTCCCCAGCAGATGGTTCGGATACCCGGATCCATCGAGGCGCTCATGGTGCTGGAGAACGATGTCGGCCACCGACGCTGGGAATTGGACTCTTTGCAAGATGTCGAAGCCTGCCTGGGCGTGTTGCCGAACCAGGTTCATTTCGGCCTCGTCGAGCTTGCCGGGGCGAGAGAGGATCTCGGTTGGTATCACTGCTTTGCCAAGATCATGGATTCTTGCTCCGAGGTCGATGTCTTCGAGAAGGCTCGGATCACATCCAAGCTCACGGGCAATGGCTACTGCGATCTCGGCGACCCGTTCTCTGTGGCCGGCTGTATAGGGATCGCGCACCTCCGTCAGGGCCGTGAGTGCCGCCACCAGGCTCCGCGTGCGCTCCGCCCGGCTTCGCTCCACTCGCCTCTGGTCGGTGATGTCGACCGCGACGATCCCGATGCCGGTGATCTCGCCGTCAACCATCACCGGATAGAGGCTCGTCTGCCAGTTGTGAACGTGACCGGGATCGCCGGCCATCTCACCAGCGACGTCGTCCCCGATTACGGTCTTGGCGGTGTCCAACACCCGCTGGTACATGGGCTCGAGCCGGGGCCACAACCCGGGAACCACCTCGGCAAGAGTCCGACCGATCTGATCCACCACCTTGCCGCCATTCACGGCGGCAAGGATTGAGTTCACACGAATGATTCTGAAGTCGCGGTCGACGTAGCCCAATCCCACGGGTGCCGACATTTGGAGCGTGTCAAGGATCGACAACGCCTCAAGACTCTCAAGCTCCGCGTGGCGTAGGCGTTCTGAAGCCCAGCCGCGTTCGTCCGGGACCAGCTCTTCGCAGTTGGGCTGTTCGGTAAGCTTCACTAAGATCCCCCCCCCCGCCAGCTTCCGCCTTGCATGGACGAGAGCGGTAGAGGCAAAGGTCCCAAACCAGCAGTCAGCTATCTCAAGGGGGCCGTCATGTGATGCTGATTCCAGAGGGCGCCCTACTCATGGCTCACGGGTTTGTCCCCGGCTCGGATCTCATCTCGAATGAGCCACGCCGATCGCGATCTGAATCTGCTCGTGTCACGGCTGCGCTGGCGACGTCGTGTGCGACCATCGGGTTATGAGCCGCATCTGGACCGTTCAGAGGTTCCGGACCGGTCCTTCATGATCCTCCCGATTTGCCGCTACGGTCGAACTCGATCGAAGTGAGCGTGCACCGTCATCTTGGTGTCGATGGATGCGGGATCGATGACGATCTCGCCGGTGACACGTCCATCGCCATCGAAGTCCGCGGTTCCCTCCGTTGCCTGAAGGGTTCCCTTCGCCCGGATGAGCCATGCGGCTCTGGTGCGAAAGCGCACCGACGTACGCTCCGGGTCGAGCCTCCACGTGCCGACGAGGCTGGTCAGACCTGCGTCTGCCTGAGTGGTCATCGTCCGGCCGTCACGCCGCGGACTCAACGTTGCCGGCGGCTTGAGCCGCTGCCTTCGCGGCCTGGGCACGGAAGGTTCCCGGGAGGAGCTCACCGGCGGCGCGCGCCGCCTCAAGCGCCGGCGACCACCAGGCGAGATCGTCGAGCATGACGTCCAGGCTGATGCTCGCCGCGGGGTTGAGCGGCTCGCCGTCCTCGTCGAACGCCGTCGCCACGAACGGGATCACGACGCTGTTACGCAGCGGTACGGCCTCGGCCTCGATGACGACTTGGGCGAGATGCTTGATAGCCCGGATCCCCGCCCCGATGCCGGCGCTGTAGCCGACCGCGGCGATCGGCTTATTCCGGAACGCGAACGAGACAAAGACACTGTCGATGGCGTTCTTCAGGACCCCGGGAAGGCTGTGGTTGTACTCAGGGGTGACGACGATGTAGGCGTCGGCGTCCTTGATCTTCTTGTTCCACGCCTTCACAATCGGCTCGGAGTACGTCGGGTCGCTGAAGTCCCCGATCGTACCCATGTGCTCGGCGAAGAACGGCAACGGCCAGTCCCGAAGGTCGATCACCTCGACGTCGAAGCCCCCGTGTGCCGAGGCTCTCGAGACGACCCAGGGCACGACGCGATCGGCCGACCGGGTCGGGCGCGTGCTCCCGACGATGACTTGCAGTTTTGACATGTGACCCTCCTCGGGACGACTACTCGCGTACTTGATTGGTAGTATAGCACCAACCATTGGTGTTATACCAATTATATGTCCCGGGTGTAGCCTCGGTGTATGGCGCAGACGTCGACAAAGGCGGACTATCAGTCGCTGCCCTTGCTCGATCACCTGGCCCGCGTCGGTCGCCGGGCCGCCGAGGCATCCATGTCGCCCGGCGGCCTCCGTCCCCGGCACCTCCACGCGCTCGGGCTTCTGAGCGAGCGGGGGGCCCTGAGCCAGCAGGGCCTCGGCGAGGTGCTGAGCCTCGATCCGAGCAACGTCGTCGGGCTGTTGAACGAGCTCGAAGAACGCGGGCTGATCACGCGGCGGCGCGATCCCGTCGACCGGCGACGCCACATCGTCGAGCTGTCCACGACAGGCGAGGAAGCGCTCGCCGTCGCCTACGTCCGACTCGGCTTGGTCGAAGACGACCTTCTCGCCGCCCTCAGCGCCGAGGAACGCGCCACCCTCTACCACCTGCTCGTCCGAGCCGTGGGTACCGAGTTACCGCCATGCGACGCCACAGGCGAGGAGCCGCCCAACCCGACCTGCTAAGCGCTACGAGTGCGCTAACCGCCGGTCGGGTACCCCACGGGGCGGAGCGTCCGGAACGGCGACGTCGTAGGTTCAAATGGCACGTGGGCCACCGAATGAAGATCGCCGGATCGTCGCATCACCGTCGCGTCGTCCCGGCTCAACGACCGGTTGTGTCGACAAGATATCCACGCCAGGATTTGGATCTGCGGCCTTCTGGTATGACCTCTCTGACCCGTCCAGTGGTTCCGGGCCGCTCCCCAATGGTCCTCCCGATTCGCCACTGACAAGGAGGTGCAGGTCTGGACCCAACTCAAAGCGTCTGATTGAGCCGTCCTCCATAGTCACTGCCACTTCGCCCCCGAGAAGCCGCCTGTTCGAGGGGTCGTAGGTGAGGTCGGGACGGATGTCGGCCATGCGCTCGACCCAGCCGAGGGTTGGCAAGAGTTGGCCTCGAGCGCGAATCGGACCCACCGCATGGGCTCGAGCACTTCGTAACGGATTGGGCCGACCGACGTGAAATCGGGTTGGGGAAAGAGCCGCCGACTACCGCGCACTGTGATCTGATGACCCCTCTGGATAGGCCGGTATAACCGTCGAGCACATTGCGGTTAGTGAACCTTGCCCATGCCGAATCCGAGCTGCAGGCTCCCGTCACGGCTGGCCGCCATGCGCGCACCTTTTCGGTCCACGAAGGATCGCTTAACCCCACCGTGGCGAACGTATCGGTGATCTGGTAGTCGAATCGTTCGTCAGCCGGCCCAAGCCGATCGATCGGATTGGCCATTCCATGCCTCCTTCATACTCCTACGTCTACCGGGTCCAGGGCTCCCCGCGTTGTGATCAGGCGGGCGGCACTCGCACAAGGAGCGACTACGGACTCCCAGCCGCTCCACCGGGTTCGTGGACTGGATTTGGCGTCACGAATCAGCCAGGTTGTCAGACCACTGGCTTGAGTTCTCCAGCGTGGAACTCCGCAGTGCTCCGTCGATGAGGCTATGGAACTGTGTTGCAGTGAGCGCGCCGAGGTTCGACGAATCCGGCGTGCCCTCGAAAAGGATGAACTCATAGGTCAAGATGGAGTAGAGATGGGCGATGGAGAGTTCGCTGCCTTCGCGGATCTGGCCGATCCCTTGACCGTCGTGCACGATTCGGGCAAGGCACATTAATGTCTCGAGGTATCGTTCGTGCACATCGTCTGGGAACTCGATGAGGTCCGCCCCGGTGATCGCTGTCCAACCGCGGATATGACGCAGCAGTAGCCGGAATTGGGGTCGTTCCCCGAAGAAGACGATGGCGAGGTCAACAATCCGATGGAGCTTGTCAAGCGGAGTCGAGTCGCCCTCGACCGCTTTGCGCACAATATCGTTCCACTCGTTGGCGCGTCGCGTGAGCGTCTCGGACCACAAGTCTTGCTTATTCGCGAAGAACAAGTAGATGGCGGCCGGCGAGAATCCTGACAGCTCGGCGATCTTGCGGAGACTCCCGCCTCGCATGCCATCCTCGCCGAATACCCTCTCTGCTGCATTGAGAATTTCTATCCGGCTCTGCGCTTGACGGGCTGAACGCCGCTCGGCTCGCCGATCTGGCGGGGCCTCGGACTCGTTCAAGTTGCCGATGTTACGGGAGGCGCTACGCGACGCCGGTTTTGTCGTCATCGCGGCACGACCTGCAGGTGGAGATGATCGAGTCGCCTGACCAATAGGTTGTTGACCCACGCCGGAGAACGTTCCGAATCAAGGAGAATGTTGCTGGTGTGTTCAAGCAGGGCGTTGAGCACGATCTTCGCCTCGAGGCGAGCGAGGGGGGCGCCAACACAGTGGTGGATACCCCGCCCGAACGCAATATGGCGGGGGGTCGCCCGCCGAGCGAGAACGATTGCGTCAGGGTCCTCGTATCGGGCGGGATCTCGGTTGGCGGCACCCCAAAACAGCAGCATTGTGGCGCCGGCAGGGATATCGACGGCCCCGATCACCGCGCTTTTGGGAACAAAACGCATCATGAGACGGAACGGGGATTCGAGGCGTAAGGCTTCTTCTATGAAGGCCGGAATGAGTTCCGGGTGCTGGCGGAGATCCTGTTGAAGATCCTGATTCTCCGCGATCAGGCGTACGGCGTTCCCGAGCAAGCTGGTCGTGGACTCACCTCCGGCGCCGAGGAGTGTGTGCAGGATGATGTTGCCCTCGAGGTCACTGAGGACGCCTTCTTTAATGCCCTGCGCGATTGCCCCAAGGATATCGTCGCCTGGTGCGTGTGCCGCGGCCGTGAGTTGATCGGCGATCCAGGCCGCAATGTCACCACTTCGCGCAACGAGAGTGTGCAGCTCTCCGAGGGACAGCGTTGCGCCGAGCAGCGCCGTGGAGTCGAACGCGGCGCGTAGGAGGAGGTCCGGGTCGCTATCCCGGAAGCCGATAAGGCGGCTGATGACGGTGATCGGTACAACATCTCCAATTGAGGCCATGAAGTCAAAGGTCCGGTCATCGAGAGCGCGCCTGATGCACCGGTCGGTGACATCTGCAATCTCCGGCTCCAGCCCAGCCATGCGCTTTGCAACCAGCTCCGAAAAAACCACGTTCCTATGCAGCTTGTGGAGGGGCGGATCGGCGGTGGCAAGGGTATCAATGCCCGCAGCGCCGAACGAAAGGCGGCTTGGGAGCCCTTCTTCGTCGCGATAAAGTAAAAAGCGCATGTTGGACGAGAAGTCCTCGACCCGGGCAACAGCGTCGGCCAGCATCTCGAACGAGCTCACAACAAAAACCCTGGTGTCCGGGACCTGCCACACCGGAGCTTGCGTCTGCAGCCGGCGGTAGAACGGGTATGGATCCTCGATCACCTTCGGGTCGAGCAGCAGCGTTCCCGGGATGCCTTCGGTCATTGGACTTCTCCTTGTTCGGAGGCGCCGATCTGCCGGAACAACTCCGCTGGGTCCCCGTAGGTCCAGACCGCGACAACGAGTTCCTCGCCGAATTCGTAGACCTCGCAGTTTGAGACATCAATCGTTCGGCTTGTGGGCGCAACGCCCATATATTCGCCCACATGAATGCCGCGCAGTCGCCAACGCGCGCAGACGAAACGCTGATCGCCGAACAGCAGCTCTTCCTCGAGGCACAGGTCCTCAAATCCCTCTCGGAGCAGACGGAGGTTGTCGCCATCTCGACGACGGTGAGCGGCTGCTGGAGCCCAGTAACCCACCGCCCACACGAAAGGTCGAAGCAGCGGAGGTACCCGTCAACCTCACCGGCGTTCAATGCCGCCACTGCAGCGCGGATGACGTCGACGCGGTTGTCACTCACTCATCGCCCCCATGGTTGAATGACTTGCTGTTTACTATAGTGATCCACGATTCAGCAAAGTCGGGTCGACAGGACGGCGATCACCGTTTGGCATCGCCGAAGATGTGGTCGTCGTTGGTGAGGGAGGCGAATGAACAGGCGCAATGCGGGAACTGCCGGGATTCAGCCTGGTCGGGGAGGACGGCACGGTTCGGCCCTCTTGGCCGTGCTCTCTGGCGTCGTCATGGTCGGAACCGTGCCGGGAATGGCCGGCGCGGCAACGCCGAAGGCCCTGGGGAGCACACCCCCCGCGATCACACCCTGCGCCATTCCAGCCAAGGCGACGACAGCAGATCTCAACTCGACCACGGGGGTCACCTCGAAGTCGGTCACGGTCGGCAACGTCTCGATCGAGTCAGGGCCAATTGCCGGACTTTTCGCCGGGGCACCGGTCGGGGTGCGCGCGTACTTCGCATACGTGAACGCGCACGGCGGAGTCTACGGTCGCACACTGAAGGTGACCGCCTACGACGACGGCTTCAATAGTCAGCAGAACAAGATCGAGACCGCCCAGGCGGTGGCCAACAATTTCGCGCTAGTGGGGAGCTTCTCCCTCTTCGACAGCTCCGGCTGCCAAGCTCTGGCGGCGGCCCCCGCTATGGCGGACGTATCGGAGACACTGGACACAAGTACCAGCGCGCTCCCAAGTGAACTTAGCGTCGATCCCACCTTCACCGGATGGCAGACCGGGCCCTTCCTGTACTTCAAGCAGCACTACCCCAAGGCGATCCGACACGTGGCCGGGCTGGCCGGGAACGTGACGACGGCCATCGACCACTGGCTCGGCATCAGGGGCGCGATGCAATCCTTGGGCTACAAGATCGTCTACTCCCGCTATACCAATCCGCTCGAGACTGACTTCACCGCAGACATCATCGCCATGCGCCAGGCGGGGGTTCAGCTTCTCGACATCACAGCTGAGTCGGTGACCACCGATGCGCTCATCATCCAGGACATGGACCAACAGAACTGGCACCCCATGCTGGTCACCTCTGGCGGCCCGATCTACGACAACCAGTTCGTCCGTCTGTCAGGTGGGGCAAATGCTGTGGACGAGGCGGCGTCCGACGGGGTGTGGCTCGATTCGGGCTCGGCCCTCTATCTCGGACAAGACGCCAAGTCCATCCCGGCCGTCAAGACGTTCGACCATTGGGTGCAAGTGGCGAGCCCCGGGTACCACACCGACCTCTACTCGCTCTTCGGTTGGACATCGGCCCAATTGTTCGTTCAGGCCCTGCGAGATGCCGGCCCAAACCCCACCCGGGGAAAGGTGCTAGCCGCCTTGCGAAACGTGACATCGTTCAACGCGTCCGGAATTCTGGCAACCGCCAACCCGGCGGGCAAGGTACCCGCAACCTGCTACCTCTTGGCCAAGGTAGTCAACGGCCAGTTCGTACGAGTGGCCGACCCGCCGAGGGGCGGATTCCGTTGTGACGGGTCGTACTACTACGTCGGGGGCGGACGATGATCTCGCGACACTCCTTGGAAGGCGGGAACGTCGGGGAACCCTCTCGTCGGTGTGTCACCGGGGAAGCTCTGGGGGTCGATCCGTGTCCCGGCACTGTCCAACGGATGGCAAGCCGTGGCTGAGTGGGGTTCTCATGCCGTCGATCCGAGCGACGAGGAAAGACATCCTCCGAGTTCAGAGGAACTGTGGAGCGAGTCGTACTACGCGGATTTTGTAGATACAGACGGTGGATTGGGCGGGTATATACGGCTCGGTCTTTACCCTAACTGGGGTGTGACGTGGTGGACGGCGATGGTCGTGAAACCGGGTCAGCCACTGATAGCTTGGGCGGACTACAGCCTTCCCGTACTGGGCAATAGCGACCTCCAACTCTCGGCGCAGGGTTGCGACGTAGCGTGCTTCACGCCGACACCCCTCGAGGAGTTCACGGTCCGGGCTCGTGGCCTCGCTGAGGTACACCGCGAACCTCAAGCCATCTACGAAGGTGGTCACGGACAACCCGTCGGACTGGACCTTGATCTCACGTGGCTGACCGACGGCTCGCCTTACCACTATGTGCTCACCACTCGCTATGAGGTTCCATGTCGGGTTGTCGGTCGGCTCCGAGTCGGCGATCAGGAAATAGTTGTCGCGGGACATGGCCAACGCGACCATTCTTGGGGGGTTCGTGATTGGTGGTCGCTGAGCTGGTGCTGGGCCTCGGCTCGACTGGACGATGGAACGAGAATCCATGCCACCGACGTCCGCTTTCCGAATCGACCGGCCTTCGGCTACGTCCAGTCCGATACGACGCTCGAGCCCGTATCAGCCCTCATAGTCAGCGAAAGACTGGGCCCGCACGGCCTTCCCCGTTCCGCTCGCATCAGGCTCGAGCCAGGGGGACTCGACATAGCAGTAACTCCGCAGGCATTCGGGCCACTCTTACTAGCAGCGGCGGATGGGCGGACCAGCCGCTTTCCCCGAGCGATGGCACGATTCGATACTGCGGATGGGCGATCGGGCACTGGGTGGATTGAGTGGAACCAACCGCCAACCGCTCAGGCTTGAGATGAGCTCGCCTTCTGTCTGCAAGGGCCCAAGTTGGCATTCGTCGATGACCACCCGAGGCAGACTGATCGGGTGCGCCGGGGGATCGAGGCCAATTGTCCACAAGCCCTGGCCGAGGAAGAGCAGCATCCTGAGCTCCGGCTGACGGTCTGCCGTTGGCTGCCCCAATCGTGGGCATCAACCAAAACACGGCGACGGCGCTTTCGTACCCGTACTGGCGTTCAGCAGCGATGGTGGAATCTTCGCCTTCAACGGCGCGCCGTTCTATGGCTCAATGGGTGCGCACCGCCTCGACGCCCCGATTGTGGGAATGGCAGAGGCGCCGATGCGAAGGGCTACTAGCTGCCGGCGGCAAACGGCGGCGTTGTCCTTCGGGGACGACCTTCTGCAGATCGATGGGTAGGATTCACCTCAATTCACCGATCGTCGGCATGGCGGACACGTCGACTGGCTATTACCTCGTAGCCGCAGGGGGGGGTCATTGAGTCGGAAACGCTGTCTTTTGCGGCTCGAATCAGTCCAGATCCGAGTAGAACTGCCGGAACCACCGGCGGTACTGCGATATCGGGCCATCATTCTTCGTGATGATGGGGCGCTCGCGGTAGATCTTGTTCTCCCAGATCGGGACATCTTGCGTGAACTGCTCATTGGTGATCCGGTCGTTGAGCTCGCAGATCGACTCGGTGGCAGTCTCGTCCGGCAATGCCTTCATTGAGAAGATCAGGTTCACTTCCGTTAACTCCTCATCGATCGGGGTTTGCGTGATGTAAGTAAGCATCTCGATCGGGTACTGGCTCACTTCTACGGCGACGATCCCGGGTCCGCATGTCGTCGTCGTCGTTTGGACCTCGTAACCGGCCACGTCCACGGCGGTCACCTTCAGGCTCTGCTCGACGACCATGGACGCACCGTCGAACCTAACCTCGAAGTGATCACTCTCTGGGGGTGCCATGTCGTGGACCGCCGAGAAGTGCGACCGGTCGATGATGTTCTCCGTCAGGTCCTGGACGTGGACGCGCACCCGATAGGTGCTGCATCTCCAGGGAGTCCAGCTCGCCTCATTGAGCCGGTAGCCGATCACTTCGTAGCTCGGAGGCGCGCCGCTGGCGTGGTGCCAGGCGAAGATGCGTCCATTACGCTCGCACACGGGCCACACCTGAGCGCTAACCCGTGGCGCGTGATCCAGCCCCGGAACCTCAACGAGTTGGCCATCGCCATCGAACCGCCAACCATGGAACGGACAGGAGATACCGTCGCCGCAGACCCGACCGCCCACGCCCAAATGGGCTCCCATGTGGGGGCAGTGGGCATCAAAGACCCGTGCGACCCGGTCCACGCCGCGGAAGAGCACGAGATCGCGTCCGAGGTACGTAGCCGACTGCACTTCGCCCGGCGCAAGATCCCGGCCAACGCCCACACTGAACCAGCCATTGGGGGATGCGGGGAACGGATATCGGGAGCTCATGGTCCTACTCGCCAGACGAGGCGTCGGAGGGAGCCGGGTCGTGGAACCGACTGGCGAAGGCGCGGAGCGGAAGATCTGCGCTCGTCAGCAGGCCCGGCTTCGCCTCACACACGGACCGCATGGCATTCAGTGCGGGCATTCCGGTGATGGTCATGCCTAGTGAGGCGAAGTAGTCAGCGTTCATCAGAGTGTGCGGCGTGCCGGTGGCAGGAAAGATCATGTGGCGGTTAACGATCATCGGATCACCTTCGATGGTGGTGATGTAGCAGCCCTGGACATTCCACAGCGGTTCGGTTTTCGGGGTCATCTGCCACTCGAGGTGCACCTCGATTCTCGGCTGGCCGCGCGAGATCCCCTTGAACTTGGCGAAGCTGCCCCCCACCGACCCCTTCGGCAATGTCCACCAGCCCAGGTCGACGTCTTCGGTGCAGGCGCCGAGCTCACACTCGAACACGATGTCGTCGATCTTCAGGTCAAGGCAGTCCGCCATCATGTAGATCGAGTCGGCGAAGACCGTGCATCCCGTCTCGAGCAGGCCAGGGACCTCAGGGTCGTCGACGGACCGCCCGTAACCGACGTTCTTCCACGTGTCGACCGAGTGATGGCAGGACACGTCGACCGTCTCCAGCACGGTCACATGGTCCACCCGTGCCATCCCAGCCGTCGTCACCACGCTCAGGATCTGAGCGAGACCGGGGTTCATCCCGGTCCCGTAGAACGTTGTCCCACCGCGCTGGCACGCAGCTTCGATGAGCTCGGTGGGCTTCTTGCCGGACGGGTGCGGGTGGTTGCGATCACGGTGGTGGCCGGTAATCCAGTCGGACGTCGTGACGACGTTGATGCCGGCCTCGAGCACCTCGCAGAACACGTCGATGTCCGGCCAGACGCCGTTGAAATTCACGATGTCGGGCTTGGTCCGGAGCACGTCGGCCAAATCGCAAGTTGCGGTCACCCCAAGCGGCGCCATGCCGACGATCTCGCCGGCGTCACGACCCACCTTGTCGGATGAATAGCAGTAGAGACCGACGAGTTCGAGGTCGGGGTGGTCGACGATACGCCCGACCATTTCGGAGCCCACGTTGCCCGTGGCGAATTGGAAGACTTGAAGCTTCCGTTGCGACACCGTCACTCCCTCTCACGCGAGGCCTCGCCATCCGCGTCTGCTTTCGATGACAGCGTAAAGTAAAGGTGGACACCTGTCCAGAGAACTGTCTGAGTATTCACTTAGACCCACTGAAGTGGGGTTTTAGGTGCCGGTCGATGATTGAGCCGAGGTTTCGGACCGTGGTCGGCGACCAGCCTGTCCGTCCCCGAGCAGACCACTGGTCCAGGAGCTCTGCGACCGTCGTCTGCGCCCCGACAGCTGGCGCGATGTTGGAGTGGGCCGCGAGCGCTTTGAGATCACGCTCCGCATGGGCCCGGCCGCCCATCAGGGTTCGCGTGACCAACCGGCGCTTCCCCGTGTCGGGGTCGGTGCCGGCATAGACCCGCAACTCGAAGGAACCGGTCCCCCGCTGGCGGATCGAACCCTTCATGTGACCCGCCGTGACCGCCTACTGTCCGTAGCCACCTCCATGATCGTCAATTGATGGGCACCGAGGCGCAGGACTCGGTGGCCGAATACCGGCATGAATAGATTGTATCCTGGTCAGACGCTATTTTTCCTTGACCTTGACCCCAAAAAGTGGACCACTTTTGTAGAATTCGGCCGTGTCCCGCCAGGAGGTGGACATGCCATTCCGCTACTCGAGTGAGTTCCGACGAGAAGCCTGCGCACGTATGCTCGCCGGCGAGCCGGTCAAGGAGCTGGCCGTCGAGCTGAAGGTCGCCGACGCCACCCTCTATAAGTGGCGCCGTCAGGCCCTCGTCGATACCGGGGAGTCCCCCGGACTCAAGAGCTAT
>Ga0182024_10012849_pt1 | contig 16485 bp, 11 predicted proteins | sample P32metaG_FD_120480 | JGI IMG/M metagenome (GOLD analysis project Ga0182024, IMG submission 120480) | Permafrost microbial communities from Stordalen Mire, Sweden - P3-2 metaG (Illumina Assembly) | ecosystem: Environmental > Terrestrial > Soil > Wetlands > Permafrost | place: Sweden: Stordalen... | reverse complement strand
GTGCCCGAAATCCAGCGTACCGCCGGGCTCGTGAAGAGAAACATTACACGAGGCGGGTGCCTCAGCTCCGTCGTCGTCGTCGTCTCCTCCGGGAGGTTTGGTTCGCGGTTTTGCCGGCGCGCCGAGATAATGCACCACGCCTTTCACCGCGACCGGCGGCGATAGCGCGATCGAAATATCCTTGGCATCGCCATCCTTGACAGACACGGGAATTTCGCCGCGCGTTGCCTGACCCTGCATCGCACGAAGAACGTAGGAGCCCTCGACCACGTCCTCGATCTCGAACCGGCCGGTGGTTCCATTGAGAGCTACACGGCTGTTCGCGACCGGTTCCGACCCTTGGCGCAACTGGAACGCGACCGGCTGGTGCTGCGTGTAATTCTGAAGAGTTCCGCGGATCTTGAACGCCGGTTCGAGCTTGAGATTGAAATCGGCCTGAGCCTGAGTGCCCGCCACGATCACAATAGGCGTGGCGGAATCGAGCTCGCGAGCGCCGCCCGAATAGACCGCCGCAAAACCTTCCCATGCCTCATAGCGCGGGGCGCTGTCGCCAACATACGTGTACGTTCCGCCGTTCTTTCCGATCGCCTTGACGTAATATTTGCCCGGCGCAAGGTTCCACAGCCGGTAGAGGCCGCGATCGTTGGTATCGACGTTGCGCACGGAAACTATTTGCCGAAAACCGTCGTTAATGTTCACGCTGTACAGGTTGATCAGGGCGTGCGCGACCGGTTCACCGAACTGATCGACGACTTTCCCTTCGATCACTCCGAGGGCCGCCATCTTAAGCTCGACTCCGCTCATCGAGGTCGTGATCTTGATGCTGCTGCGCGGCTGGCTGGGCGTCGCAAAAAAGGGATTGAATCCAGGCTTATTCGCGGCGAGATTGTATTCGCCTTCTGCCAGGCCGGTGAATTGAAATTCGCCGCCGGCGCCGGCGAGAACGGTTTTCTGCGCTGGAAACCAGATTTGAGCATTCTGCTGACGGTGTTGAATTTCCTCCATGCCCGGCACCCTGGTGAGCGTAACCAGCGCGTTCCGGACCGGCTCACCCGTCTCATTGTTGACGACCGAGCCCGCGATCGAATAATCGCCGGCGGGAGTTTGCGCAATTAACGAGAATGTCAGAAAAAATCCGGCTGAAATTCCGCGCATATGCAATTTCCGGTCAGCATATCACAGACGACGGCGTACCCGCGCGCGGCGCACCGAAATCTCCCCTTGCATTCCGTGATCCCTTATAGTAGGATCTACCACAGGAATAGTAGATCACTCAAATGGCCCTGCCTAAACTAACCAGGCTGGAACTTCAGATCATGGATACGCTGTGGACGCGAGGCCCGACTTCGATCCGCGAGATTCAGGAGGCGTTTCCGGAACGGGCCCGTCCCGCCTACACCACCGTACAAACCACCGTGTATCGCCTCGAAACGAAGAAGGCGGTGCGGCGCGTGAAAAAGATCGGCAACGCGCACATTTTCGAGGCGGTGGTGTCGCGCAGCGCGGCGCAGCGGCGGCTGATCGACGATCTGCTCGGGTTATTCGGCGGACGCACGCAGCCGGTGATGGCGCAACTGATCGAATCGGGCCGGCTCACGCTCGAAGACGTGAAGGAAGCTGAACGGACTCTGCGCCAAATGGCCAAGGAGAAGGACAAATGACGGCCGTGCTGAATCACCTCTGGCAATCGACGGTGTTCGCGGCGGTCGCGGCGCTGATCGCGATTGCGCTTCGAAACAATCACGCGCGGACGCGGTATTGGATCTGGATGGCGGCGTCGCTGAAGTTTCTGATTCCGTTTTCGCTGTTAGTCTCGATCGGGAATCGTGTGGAGTGGAGATCCGCGCCCGCGATCGTCGCGCAACCCGCGGTTACGTTTGCGATGGACGAGATCAGCCAGCCGTTCGCGCCGATCGCTAGTAGCGCCGCCGGCGCGTCTGCGCCGCACTCCGTCATGCCGACGGTTCTGATGGCGATCTGGATTGGCGGCTGCGCGATTGTTCTCATCTCCTGGTTCGGGCGCTGGCGGCGCGTGCGCTCATCGCTGCATAGAGCGACTCCGGCGCGGCTCCAATTCCCGATTAAGGTAATGTCGTCGCCCGCGCTGATCGAACCGGGAATCTTCGGAATCTTTCGACCCGTGTTGCTCTTGCCGGAAGGGATCGCGGACCGGCTGACGCCCGCGCAGCTTCAATCGATCCTAGCGCACGAGCTTTGCCATGTCCGGCGTCGCGACAATCTGGCGGCCGCGATCCACATGTTGGTCGAAGCGATTTTCTGGTTCCATCCGCTGGTGTGGTGGATCGGCGCGAGGCTCATCGAGGAACGCGAGCGCGCCTGCGACGAAGAAGTATTGCGGTCGGGCAGCGAGCCGGGCGTCTACGCAGAAAGCATCCTGCAAGTTTGCAAGTTTTATCTCGAATCGCCACTCGAGTGCGCGGCGGGAGTGACGGGATCGGATCTGAAGAGGCGTATCGAATCGATCATGAATGCGCGGTTTGGGCGCGGGCTGACTCCGGCGCGCAAACTGTTGCTCGCCGCAGCAAGCATTGGCGCGATCGCGGGACCACTGATTTTCGGCGCGCTGACCGCGCCGCGGATTCGCGCGCAAACGCAGTCGGCACAAAGTAAGGAGCATCTGGCCTTCGAGGTGGCGTCTGTCAAGCCGAACAAGACCGCCGACAATCGCGGCATGAGAATTCAGTCTCTTCCCGGGGGCGGGCTTTCTGCGACTGGTGTCCCTTTGTACGTGCTGATGGTGTTCGCGTACGACCTCCCCATCCAGTCGTCGCGGATTTCCGGGGGCCCGGATTGGCTTCGTTCCGATCGATTCGATGTCGAAGCCAAGGCCAACAGGGACGCGATTCCAAAGGGGGCGACGGTTAAGGCTCGCGAAGCCAAAACCAGGTTGATGCTTCAGACGCTGCTGGCGGATCGTTTCAAATTGGTGATTCGCATCGACAAGAAAGAGCTTCCCGTCTACGCGGCGGTGGTCGGAAAGAACGGACCCAAGCTTCAAAAGTCGAAGATCGACGAGAAAGATTGCTCGGACAGCGGCGCTACCGTTGCTGGAACTACCTGCCATGCCTTTTCCGGTGGAATGGGGCGGGGGCTGCATGGAGATGCCGTCGACATGTCGGACCTGGTGGGGTTCGTCACGAACTGGACAGACCGCCCCGTGATCGACAAGACCGGCATTCAGGGTCTCTACAATATCCAGACCGACGGCTGGACGCCGATGATCCCGAGAGCGCCGTCGCCCGACGGAACCGTGAGCGACGAGGCTCAAGCCCTTGCCGATCCGGCTCGTCCGACTCTGCAAATGGTCCTTGACCGGCTCGGGCTAAAACTGGAATCGCAGAAAGCGCCGATCGACATGTATGTGATCGAGCACGTGGAGCGGCCGTCGGATAATTTCGAGCCTCCGATCGCGGCGCAAGAAAAGGCCACGCCTGAGTTCGAGGTTGCATCCATCCATCGCAGCGATCCCGATCACGTCGGCTTTCAGGCCTATTTTTTACCAGGTGGAAAATTTACGGCGATGACCGCGCCGCTCAAAAATCTGGTCGGTTTCGCGTACCAGCTTCGAGAGCACCAGGTAACGGAAGGGCCGGGATGGATCGATACCGAGCCATTCGACATTTCCGCAAAGGCCGACGCGCCCGCGAACGACGATCAGCTTCACCAGATGGTCCAGGCGCTTCTCGCCGACCGGTTTCAGTTGAAATTTCATCGCGAGACAAAGGAGCAGCCAGTGTACACGCTGGTGCTGGCGAAGAGCGGCCCAAAGCTCAAGGAAGTAAAGACCGTGGGACGAGGAGTCGGGATCGGGATGCGGGGCCGGCTCAACGGCAACGGAGCGGACATGGAAACGCTCGCCAGTGTGCTTTCGACCAGGCTGGGCCGATCTGTGGTAGATAGGACCGGCCTGAAGGGCTTCTACGATTTTGTCGTGACCTGGACGCCGGACGAGGTGCAGCCCGATACTCCGGGGCCTTCCCTTTTCACCGCTTTACAGGAGCAACTCGGGCTGAAGCTCGAATCCAGCAAGGGTCCGGTCGAAATCCTCGTGATCGATCACGTCGAAAAGCCCACGGAGAATTGAGCGCTCCCGGGTCATTCCCGGGTCACTTGACATCGGATGCGATTTCGTACTAACCAGTTAGTAATCCCCATGCCGCTTCCGATTGCAAAACTGGTTCTCGCCACGGCGATCGTCGCAACCGCCGGCCCGCAGAACGCCCCGGCGCCGGCGTTCGACGTAGCGTCCGTGAAAGTCTCACCGCCCTCGCAAGGCGACCTGATCAATATCAATCTCGGAAGCATCCAGCACGGGACGCTGACGCTCGGCAATGCCTCGCTCTCGGATTGTCTGCGATTCGCTTATTCGCTACCGAGCGATTCGCAGCTTGCAGGGCCGGATTGGATCACATCGAAAGCCGTCCGATTCGATGTCATCGCGAAGGCGGCTCCCGAAACGCCGCGTGACGACGAGCTGCGGATGCTTCAGGCGCTCTTAAATGAACGATTCAAACTGGCCTTCCATCGTGAGCCGCGCGAGATGAGCTACTTCGCGCTCGTTGCGGGAAAAAACGGACCGAAACTCGAGCCGGAAAAGGAAAACGCGACGCCCTTCAATGGCAACGGGCTTTCCTATATCGCCCAGCCGCATTTGTCGATGCTGATGCTGGGGACACTGATCTCGCGATTCGAACTTCACGCTCCTGTAATCGACATGACCGGGCTCGCGGGGAGATTCGACGTCAAGCTGGAATGGTCGCCCGCGAACGCCAGGCCGGATGCGCCGGCGGGTCCGTCGATTTTTACGGCAGTGCAGGAGCAGCTCGGGCTGAAGCTGGAGGCGCGAAAGGGGCCGGTGGAAGTCCTGGTGATCGACCACGCGGAAAAAGTCCCCGTCGAAAATTAGTCCAAAACTAGGCGTTTTTGGGCCTCCGAGCGTCAGTTTACCAAGGAACCATCTCAAGGCAAGTGGAGTCTAATGGGGAACCGTTTAAATGCGTGGCCAAGGCCCCACCGAAAACCTGCCGGCGTCGTCGAAGGTAGGAGGGTCGGCCAGGCGAATGCAGGGGATTGGAGCCAAAACTGGAACTCAGGGCGGTTGAAAGCCGAATCCTTGGTGTTGCCACGCGACACACCCGGAGCAACGTGTATTCAATGAACCACACTGTGACGGTTTGGAGGGCCGCGCTGGTCATCATCGCCGCGACGGCGTTCACCCAGTTGTCCGCGCAATCGCCCGCGCCGCAGTCCGCATTCGAGGTCGCCTCGATCAAGCCGTCGAACGCGCCCAGAGGCCCCCAGGGCCAGATGTTCGAGGGCGAGGACGTGCGAACTTCGCCCGGAAATCTGGCGATGGACAACGTCACCGTCGCGTCGTGCCTCAAATGGGCGTACAAGATTCAGGACCCGCAGATCGCCGGGCCGGATTGGATTCGCCAGGATCGATTCACGATCGTGGCGAAATCAGGCGAGCCGGCGGGCGACGATCAACTCCGCGCGATGCTTCAAACGTTGCTGGCGGATCGATTCAAGGTGGTGTCGCATCGCGAATCGAAGACCATGCCGGGTTTCGCGCTGGTGGTTGGCAAGAACGGACTGAAGCTCACGCCAAGCTCGATCGAAGGCGCGCCCGAGGTGAGAGGCCGTCTGATGAAGTGGGTCGTGAGCCGATATTCGATGCCCGATCTCGCCGATTTTCTTGCGGCCAATACCATGTCGCTGGTTGCCGACATGACGGGGATCAAGGGCCGGTTCGATTTTACGCTCGACCTTGTGCCGTATTTTTCAATCGACACGCCGATCCGCAAAGATGAAGCGGCGCAGATTCTCCCGGCGGCGTTTCAATCGGCGATTGAAGCCGAATTGGGTTTGAAGTTGGAGGCTAAAAAAGTCCCAGTGGAAGTGCTGGTAATAGATCACGCGGAGAAACCGTCCGAAAATTAAACACTAAGGGTTCTGAATGCAGATTGCGAATCACCTGAGGTTGTTGGCGGTAACTCTACTGGCGGCGTCGTGTCTCAACGCCAGCGAACACCACGGCCAAGTGAAGTTCGGCGGCTTGCCGGTTCCCGGCGCGACCGTTACGGCCACGCAGGGCGACAAGAAGCTTGTGATCGTCACTGATTCACAGGGCGCGTACTCTTTCCCGGACATCGCGGACGGCGTGTGGAACTTTGAAGTGGAGATGCTGTGCTTCTCGCCGATCAAGCAGGACGTGACCGTTGCGGCCGGCGCGCCGGAGTCGGCTTGGGACTTGAAACTGCTTCCCTTCGACGAGATCAAGGCCACGGCCGTTACGCAGGAGACCGCGACCACGGCGCCGCCGCAAACCAGCGGATTGACGGTTCGTCCGGACGAGCCGGCGGCCAACGGCAAGGGCGCGGCTCCGGCAAATGGCCAGAACGGCCCACCCCGAGGGGGCGGATTCCAGCGAACGCAGGCGAATGCGACCGCCAACGCCCCCGCGCCTTCCGCCGAGCCGGCGCCACCATTGGGAGACGCGGGCCAGAGCGCGAGCGATTTGAGCCAGCGCGCCACCGACGGATTCCTGATCAACGGAACCACCAACAACTCGGCCAGTTCGCCATTCGCGTTGGCCGGCGCATTTGGAAATAATCGGCGAGGCGCGCGATCGCTGTATAACGGAAACCTGGGCTTTACGCTCGATAACTCGACGCTCGACGCACGCACGTTCTCGCTGACCGGCCAGGACACGCCCAAGCCCTATACCAACAGATTCACCGGCCTGTTCAACTTCGGCGGTCCGTTGAAAATCCCGCATCTGCTGAAGAACGGCCCGAACATTTTCGTGAACTATCAGTGGACCCGGAATCGCACCGGTGTCAACACGCCTGCGCTGGTGCCGACCGCCGCCGAGCGCATGGGCGATTTCTCGCAGGTCCTGGGGCCGACGGGGCTGCCCGTTCAGCTCGTCGATCCGTCTACCGGACTCGCGATTCCCGGCAACATCATTCCGCCCAACCGGCTCAGCCAGCAGGCGCTCGCGCTGCTGAATTTTTATCCGCTTCCGAACTTCGCCGGCAGCACCCGTTATAACTACCAGGTTCCGCTGGTCACGCCGCTCCATCAGGATCAGATGTCGGCACGCGCGCAAAAAGGCATCGGCAGGAAGAATTTTGTCAACGGCCTCTTCGCGTTTTCGAGCATTCGCACCGACACGCCCAGCCTGTTCGGTTTCACCGATACCAGGGACACGCTCGGAATGCACAGTTTCGCCTCCTGGCGGCATTCCTTCACCAATCGGCTGTCGGGAACCCTGACCTACGACTTCAATCGTTATTCGACCACCAACTTCCCCTATTTTGAAAATCGCGAAAACGTTTCGGGCGATGTCGGCATCACCGGAAACAACCAGCAGCCGATCAACTGGGGACCTCCCAGCCTCAACTTTCTCTCGAGCGGAATTATCGGTCTCAACGACGGAAATTCATCCGTCATTCACAATCAGACCGGCTCGGTGACTTATCTGATGCAGTGGAATCGCGGACGCCACAACATGACCTGGGGCGGGGATTACCGCAGGCTCCAGTTCAACTCCATCGGGCAATCCAATCCGCGCGGCGGATTTACTTTCACCGGCGCGGCGAGCGGCAGCGATTTAGCCGACTTCCTGCTGGGCGTTCCCGACACGAGCAACCTCGCCTTCGGCAACGCCGACAAATATCTTCGATCCCAATCCTACGATGGTTATGCCAACGACGATTGGCGCATCAGCCCGGGCTTTACGCTAAATATCGGAGTCCGCTGGGAATACAACGCGCCGGTCACCGAACTGTATGGCCGCCTGGTGAATCTGGATATCGCGCCAGGATTCTCGGCTGTCGCGCCGGTAGTGGCGAACGACCCCGTCGGCCCGCTCACCGGGCAGCATTATCCGGACTCGCTGGTGAATCCCGACAAGCACGCCTTCATGCCGCGGATCGCGATTTCGTGGCGGCCGCTGCCGGCCTCCTCGCTGGTGATTCGCGCAGGCTATGGCATTTACTACAACACGTCCGTGTACCAGTCGATCGCGGCGCAGATGTCGCAGCAGGCGCCGCTCTCAAAGAGTCTGAGCGTGCAAAACAGTCCGGCCGATCCGTTGACGCTTGCCAACGGATTCAACGCATCGCCCAACATCACCACGGATTTATTCGCCATCGATCCTAATTTCAAGGTCGGTTACCTGCACACCTGGCAGATGTCGGTGCAGCGCGATCTGCCCGCCGCGATGATCGTGACCGCGACCTATCTGGGCAACAAAGGAACGCGCTCCGTGCAGGAATATTTGCCGAACACCTATCCGATCGGCGCCGTGAATCCCTGCCCGGCGTGCCCCACCGGATTTGGGTATTTGACTTCGAACGGGAACTCGACGCGTGAATCGGGCACGCTTCAATTGCGGCGAAGACTGCATAATGGATTTACGGCACAGTTGCAATACACTTACTCGAAATCCATTGACGACGCGGCGCTGGGCGGCGGATCGCAGATCGGCAGCCTGATCGCGCAGAACTGGCTCGATCTGAGCGCGGAGCGGGGACTTTCGACCTTCGATCAGCGCCACCTGTTGAACGTGCAGCTTCAGTACACCAGCGGCATGGGGATGGGCGGCGGCGCGCTGACCAGCGGATGGAGGGCTGCCCTGCTCAAGGAATGGACCCTGCTCAGTAACATCATTATCGGAACCGGACTTCCTGAAACGCCCATCTATCCCGACGCGACTCCCGGCACCGGCTTCTCCGGTCTCGTCCGGCCGGAGTACACCGGAGCGCCGCTTTACGCAGCACCGCCGGGGCTCTCGCTCAATCCGGCCGCCTACGCTGCGCCTCCCTCCGGACAATGGGGCGATGCCGGTCGGGATTCGATCACCGGGCCGTCGCAATTTTCGCTGAACGGCTCGCTTCAGCGCACCTTTCGAGCCACCGATCGCATCAGCCTGACTCTGCGTTTCGACGTGAACAATCTCCTCAATCACGTCACTTATACGAGCTTCGTTACAAGCGTAGGTCAGCAATTCGGAATTCCCGCGGGAGCCAACACCATGCGCAGCGTAGTCACAACTTTGCGGATGGGTTTTTGAAATGAGGCCTGAAATGAGACCGATTGCGTTTTTCCTCTCCGTCATGCTGGCCTTCGGGCAGCAAGTCGGCACCAACGTCAAGCCGGGCGACAACACTCCGGCGACGTTTACGGCCAGTTCCTCGCTGGTGATCGAGCTGGTGTCGGTGAAGGACAAAAGCGGTAAGGCGATCGAGGGGCTGACCGAGAAGGATTTCACGGTCACCGAAGACGGCGTGCCGCAGGTGATCAAGCACTTCGACTATTTCAACTTTCCGGAAGAGCAGAACACCACGCCGCTCGCGCCCAAGGTCGCCGACGTGCAGATCATGAACAAGCTTCCGCACGCTCAGATCATGCCCGAGACGCCGGGGAATCCGCGCTATCGCAATCGCCGCCTGATGGCATTGTATTTCGATATGACCGCGATGCCGCCGCCCGACCAGATCCGCGCGTTGAGCGCCGCCGAGAAATTCATTACCAAGCAGATGACCTCGGCGGACCTGGTCGCGATCATGGATTATTCCGGCGGCGCGGTCAATGTGCGGGTCGATTTCACCGACGATCGCGCCAAGATCCTGAGCACCATCGAAACTCTGATCGTCGGCGAAGGGCAGGGCCTCGATGAGAACAACGCCGACGCAAGTGCGTCCGACACCGGCGCGGCGTTCGGCCAGGACGACAGCGAATTCAATATTTTCAATACGGACCGGCAGCTTTCGGCCTTGCAGACTGCCGCGAAAATGCTCGGGTCGCTCAACGAAAAGAAATCGCTGATTTATTTCGCGAGCGGCCTGCAACTGAACGGCCTCGACAATCAGGCGCAGTTGCATGCCACCGAAAACGCGGCGGTTCGCGCGGGAGTTTCGTTCTGGCCGATCGACGCGCGTGGCCTGGTGGCGTCGGCGCCGCTGGGCGATGCGACCAGAGGATCGCCGGGCGGCGTCGCCATGTATACGGGAGCGTCCGCGCTGGCCGTAACCACGAATTTCCAGCGGTCCCAAGACACGCTGTACACCATCGCCGCCGACACCGGCGGGAAGGCGTTCCTCGACAGCAACGACCTCGCCATGGGAATCGTCAACGCGGAGAAAGCCGTGTCGAGCTATTACATCATCGGCTACTACACCACCAACGAGAAGCTGGACGGCAAGTTCCGGCGCGTTAAAGTCACGCTGAACGATCAATCCGCCAAGCTCGATTTCCGCCAGGGCTACTTCGCCGGAAAGGTGTTCGCGAAGTTCACCACCGCGGACAAGGAGCGGCAGCTTGAAGAAGCGCTGATGCTGGGCGATCCGGTGACCGAGCTCACGATTGCAATGGAAATCGATTACTTCCAGTTGAATCGAGCCGAGTATTTCACTCCGCTGATCGTCAAGATTCCGGGACGCGAGCTGGCGCTCGCGCGCAAGGGCGGCGCCGAGCACACGTTGATCGATTTCATCGGCGAAGTGAAGGATGAGTACGGCACCACTATTCAAAACGTCCGCGACAAGGTGGATATCAAGCTGAGCGACAGCACGGCGGCGGAACTGGCCAAGCGGCCGATCCAATATGCCACCGGCTTCACGCTGCTGCCGGGATCGTATAAGGTCAAATTTCTCGCTCGCGACGCCGAGACGGGCCGCATCGGGACATATGAAACCAAGTTCGTGATCCCCAATCTGAACAAGGAAGAGAAACGCGTTCCAATCAGCTCGGTGGTGTTGAGCAGCCAGCGCGAGGATATGCGCGACGCGCTGTTTAACGCGACGAAGGACAAGGACAAGAGCGAGTCGACGAATCCGCTGGTGGTGGACGGGCAGAAGCTGATTCCCAGCGTGACTCGCGTTTTCAGCAAGTCGCGCGACATGTATATTTACCTCCAGGCGTATGAGCGCGGAGCGACAGCCATGCAGCCGCTGGTCGCATTCGTGACGTTTTATCGCGGGCAGGTGAAGGCGTTCGAGACTCCGCCGCTGGTGGTGACCGACGGAATGGACGCGAAATCGAAGGCGGTACCGTTCAAGTTCAGCGTATCGCTGGGCAAACTTCCGCCCGGCGAATACAATTGCCAGGTGACGGTGCTCGACCCGAATCCGGCGGGACAGAAAGCCGCATTCTGGAACGCGCCGGTGATGCTGGTGCCCTGAAGAAGGAGTCAGAACGAAGAAGAAGTCAGAAGACAGGAGTCAGAAGTCAGAATAAAGGCTCGCGGCCGTCAGGCTTTATTCTGCGCATCACGCGAAACTGGCGACCAAGATCCCGCGCTGCGTCCGTCAGATACCGCTTCATCTCGCACCGTCCTCAACCCGCATCCACTACGCTTAAGCCGAGAGATGGGCGCAATCGTACGCCTCCCATCCACCTACAGCCTGGCTTCATTCTAGAGACTGGCCTGCGCAACCGTAAGAGGGACGACGATGCACCGCGTGCGATACAGCGGTTTGGAAGCGCTTCCTTATATTTTTGAATAGAACCTGGAGGTTGAAAAACGGGACTGAGCGGCAGGTTGTGGGTGCCCGCGTGTTATCCTCGTCATTCCCCCCATGCGCATTTCCGGACTCCTCACCGCATGGATCGCGACGCTGTTTCTTGCGCTGCCCGCGCCCGCATGGAACGCGACCGGCCACCGGGTGATCGCGGCGATCGCCTACGAACGCCTGACTCCGGCGGCTCGCACGCGCGTCGACGGTCTGCTGCGCGCGCATCCTGATTACGCCGCTTTCATCAGGGGCATTCCCGACAGGGGCGCTCCCGACGATGCGAGGGCTCGCTCCCGTGAGGCGTTCATTGCCGCAGCGGTGTGGCCGGACAACATCAAGGGCGACCCGCGATTCTACGACGATACGCGCAAGGACGCGCAGCCGACGCCTTCGCTTCCCGGCTTCCCTGACATGAAGCGGCACACCAACTGGCACTATTACGACACGCCGTACACGCCCGACGGCGCCAAGTCCGTCAAACAAGCGCCACCGAACGCGCTGAGCGAGCTCCCGCGCCTGATCAAGGAAATCGGCAAAGCGCCGGCGCCGATCGCCGCTTACGACCTGCCGTGGATCGAACATGTCGCGGGCGACGTGCATCAACCGTTGCACTGCGTCAGCCGGATTCTCAAATCGATGCCCGATGGCGACGCGGGCGGAAATCGCGTGTTCGTAACGCCCGGCAACAATCTTCACGCGGTGTGGGATGGCGCATTGGGCCGCGACACGAGCGATGCTTTCGTGACCAGGCTCGCAGCCGACATCGTGAAGGAGCACCCTGCCCCGTCGCACATCGAGGAGAGTCCCAAGAAGTGGATCAAGGAAGGGGCCGAGATCGCGCGCCTCCAGGTTTACACCTTCGGCCTCGAGACGGGAACACGCGAGCATCCCATCGTGCTCCCGGCGAATTACGCAGAAAATGCGCAGCGAGTGGCGCGTGCGCAGGTAGCGATGGCGGGCTACCGGCTGGCAGCGGTCCTGAATGATCGCCTGAAGTGAAGTGTCTCGAAACGTTTAGCGGTGATAAAGTGATCTATATTCTGAGAATTTCTGCGCGAAGTTTTGATATGGAAAGCTTAGTACCTCCATGGCTTGCGATTACGGAAAAAAGCTGTACACGTATGCCCCAGAAGTGTTACGATACTAGTGTCCAGTTGTGGAACCTTCATTGGTTTCACCGCGTCTCTTTCTAAGGGAAGTGTTCGCTGACTGCCTGGCGAACCGCCCCACAGTTCGGCGCGCTACGACCTCGCGGTAGTGGTGAGCCGGCCGGTGAGTATCTTCCTCCGAGTACTCACCGGCTTTTTTCATTCTCCAGATCATTTTCCCGGCCGCGTGAGCGCGAACAACATCCGTCCCGGGATCATTCCGGCGATGTGATCGGCCCACCCGCTGCTGACCGCCTTGCGCAGGATTCCCGCGACCTCGAAGGGCTTCTTCAGGCTCGCGCGGCATTGGTGGAGATAGAGAGCTACGGGATCGTTCCGCGCGGCCGCGGCGCCGGCCAATGCGCCGGTCTTCACCGCCGCGAGTAATCCCGATCCGGTGAATGGATCGACGAACGAAAGCGCGTCTCCGGCGGGATAGCTCGCAGGGTAGCCCAGCGCGCCGGGATCGAATTTCTGTCCAAACCGAAGCGGCCCGGTCGAAATCCATTTCATCGCGCGGGTAAGCGGGGCGAGACGCGCGGCGAGCGCGGGCGATTGCCTCGCGACACCATCGAAATCGAAATCGAAGCGCCGCAAATAATCCTCGGGTCCCAAGCCGCATACGTTGGTTCGGCCGCCCTCGACCACATTTACTCCCACGTAACATTCGTCGAAGAAAAACAGCTCGACTGCATCGTCCACCGGGCCGGTGAAGTGCGCCTTGAATCCGAACAGCCGGCCGCCGCGATGCGCACCCGGCTCCGAGCGTCCGGAAGCGATCACGCGCGGCGTATCGGCGGGAAAATCGTGCGTCTCGGGTGTCTCCCTGGAGAGCCGCGCGCCTGACGCGACCGCGCAATCGAGCAGCAGCGCGTCGAACGCATATCGGCTCAGGCCCCACCCGGATTCCGGCAGCAAAGAGGTCCTGGAGCGCCGCGCGAAGTGGAGTTTCATGGACCGGATTCGCGCCGGTCCTCGCTCGAGAAACGCATCCCAGGCGCCTAGCCGCGATAATTCCGCTTCGATCTCAGGCGAAAAGAACTCGCCGCAGACTTTGTGGCGCGGGAATTTCGATTTTTCGATCAGCCGGACATCGGAGCCGGCCAAGCGCGCGGAAATCGCGGCGGACGCGCCCGCGGGTCCGCCGCCTAAAATCGAGACAAGCTCAATATGCCGCGCCACCGACGGATTTGTTCTCGCGCTTCAGCGCCTCGGCGAGTCCCTTGACGGATCGCGAACTGCCCGGCAGATCGGTCAGCGCGAGCCGGAACGCGGCTTCGGCGTCGGTTGCCTGGCCGGCGCGCAACGCGACCTGGCCCATTGCTTCGGCGACTGGGCGGGGATAGTAGGACGGCTCGCTATAGCGCAGCTTGCGCTGCGCAACCACCGCCGTCGAAAGCTGGTTCATCGCCTGCTTGTATTTTCCTGAGGCCGCGAGGATGTGGCCTTCGAGCTCCTGCCGGGCCACCAGCAGCTCGTCAGGGGCCTTGTGCTTTACCTGCGCCTCATAATCCTTCAACATGGCGTCCATCTGGCGAGCTTCTTCGGCCGCAGCGGCGCCGTTGCCCTTGGATGCTTGCGCCACTCCCATGGCCCAATGCCTCCACGCCTGCTCGCGCGGGCGATCGTACACCGGCAGCGAAGCGCCGTCGAGAATCTCATCCCAGTTCTCCGACAACACCATGGCACGCATCAGCGCGAACCATCCCTGGCGATGCGCGGAATAGGAATTGTCGACCTGCGCCACCTCGCGCGGATTTTCTTTGATCGCGAGCAGCTCGTGCGCGGCATCCTTGGCCTGCTGGTACTTGCCGTCGAAGGCATACGCGGTCGAGAGGTAATGGACGTTGTGACCGTGATGGCCATTTCCATACAGCGCATCGGCTGCCATATAACCGCGCTCGTTCATGGCGGCCTCGCCGAACGCTTTCTCGGCTTCGGCCAGCTTGCCGGTCTGCGCGTAGATGTGGCCGGGCATGTGCAGCGCGTGCGGGATGTTGGTGACCAGCTCGGCGTAACGTTGGCAGCTCGGCCACGCGTCTTTCGCAAAACTCGAGCCTTCCCACGCATGAATCACGTAATGATGCACACCGGGATGATTGGGCGCCTCGATCAGAAGCTGGCGCAGAATGGCGACCGCCTCCATCGAATCGGCCCGCGGCGTATGGTCCGGCAGCTCGAAACCGCGCATCAGATGCAGCGCGAGATACGTGCGCGCTTCCACTTCTTTCGGATATTTTGCGACGATCGCCCGCAGGCCAGCGATATACGCTTCGTCGGAATTCTTCGAGAGGCGCCGCGCCGCAACCGCGGCGATGTATAGCTTTTCGAGATCGGTAGCTTTACCGGGCGCCTTGCTCAGATCGACGGCCTTTTGGGCGGCAGCGACCGCGCGTCCTCCGGCCGGTCGCGCGTTGGCCCCTGTGTTGGCGGCGTTTTCAAGTTGATGACGCGGGCGATAGTCCCCGGCGGCGATCATGGCGACGCCCCACCACGGCATCGGCGCATCCGGATCGAGCTGGGCGGCTTGGAGGAAGCTGCGCTCGGCTTCAACGGCCCAGAAGGAATGCAACTGCGCGAGCCCCTGATCGAAGAATTTCTGCGCCTCAGGACTCGAGGTCGTGATCTTCATGTGGATGTATTCCGTGCCCTGCCCCGACATCAAATGCGCGGGGAGCGCGGGCGCGGTTCCGCTGGGCGGCGGTACGCAGAGATCGGGCGACCCCGGTTTAGAACCTGTTTGGGCGAAAGCCGTTACGGTGAGGAAGGCAGCAGCCAGGATCGACTTGACCATGCTCACAATTCTACGCCGATCGGGCCCGCTCCGGACGGGCCCACTCCGGATGCTCAGCGCCCGTCCCGCCCGTCCTCGACTAAATGGCGCAGCCGTAGAAGCGCGTCGTCCCAGCGCTTGGAGATCAGATCGAGGTAGCGGCGGGCGTCTTCAAGGCGCCGTTGATTCAATTGCCAAACGCTCTCGCGCCCGTGCCGCATGCCGCGTACGAGACCCGATCCCTCCATCACCCGCAGGTGCTTGGTAATTGCCTGGCGCGTGACCCTTGAACCCCGGGTGAGCCTCGTGATCGACATGGGTCCGCCATTCGAGAGGCGGGAGACCAGGCGTAAGCGAGTCTCATCACCCAGGGCCGCGAAAAGGTGCGCGGAGCGCTTCGGTCCTGCCACGGCATTCGAGCTACTGCGCGCGGACAACGTACGCCTCAATCAACTTCACCTGCATGCTCCATCCGCGCTCATTCGCCGTGAAAGCCTTCGCCCGCCGCGCCAGAGGAATTTGATCGAAGCCGGTCTCGGTTACGGTCAGCAGGATACCGTCCGCCACTTCCTCGAGCGAAAAGGAGACGAGCGTCGTCGGCTCGACCGAATAGTCGACGCCGGGCTCCATGGCGTAGGGATGCCAACGGAAGGAGAACAACCGCTCCGGCTCCATCTGCTCGACGGTGATCTCGAACGGCGCGCCCTCGTATGCTTTCTGAGCCTTGGCCACCTCGGCGTTGACCGTCGTCGGCACCACCACTCCCCGCAGCTTCACTCCGGGCGCGAACGGGCCATCGAACTTCACACCGAACCAACTGCCGAACTCGTCGGCATCCGCCAGCGCCCGCCAGACTCGTGTCATGGTCGCGCGCAACACCACTTTTTTCTCGATACGATCCGTATTCATGCAACCTCCTGGTTGCATATTAACAGAGCCCGGAATAAAACGCAACCATTCGGTTGCTAGTTCTCTTGAAACGCCCCCCAAGCCCCGCGTCATCCCGAGCGCAGCCCCT
>Ga0182024_10012848_pt1 | contig 16485 bp, 13 predicted proteins | sample P32metaG_FD_120480 | JGI IMG/M metagenome (GOLD analysis project Ga0182024, IMG submission 120480) | Permafrost microbial communities from Stordalen Mire, Sweden - P3-2 metaG (Illumina Assembly) | ecosystem: Environmental > Terrestrial > Soil > Wetlands > Permafrost | place: Sweden: Stordalen... | reverse complement strand
GCGCCCGTTCAACGGAACGGATGTCATCTGCTGTCCTTCGATGACTTCACCCAGTTGGGTTGAAGCCGTTTCCACATGAAGCGCCTCGCTGGAAACGGTGACAACTTCATCGGTGTGGCCAATTTGCAATGAGGCGTCTAGCGTGACGACGTCGTTGACATTGAGTACGATGCTAGTTTTCTTGAAGGCCTTGAACCCTTGTACATTGAAGGTCACGTCGTACTTACCGGGCTGCAAAGCCGGAAGAGTGTAGAAACCCTCCCCATTGGTGGACACGACCTGCGAGACATGCGTCTCGATGTTGGCGACCGTCACCTGAGCGCCTGCAATTACCGCGCCGCTCGGATCTTTTACGGTCCCCACAATACTTGCGGTCACGCCGGCCAAGGCGTTCTTGTTCAAACCGAAGACTAGGACCAGAAATACAACCGCCACCCCAATCCGCGTAGATTTCTCTGGAAAATGCAATTGCCGGAAAAAATTCATGGAATGCCTCCGTAGAAGATGAGATCAGCCAATTGCTTGCAGACCAAGGCCGCAGCAATGTATTCGAATCGACTTCTTCGTTTGGCTGTAGTTCAATTTGAAACGTTTCAATACAGGGAATATCGCCTATTACTGAAAAAGTCAAGAGATTATTTTGCCCTCGTCCCATTCGTGTTGATGGAGGAGATTGTAACCAACAGCAGGAAATCAGGTTAAAGCCGTTGTTGACTTGCGCGGTTTTTCAAAAACAGAAAGCCAGTAATGGTCTTGTACCAGCGGGGTATCGTCTTCGGAGTGCCTGGCGGATTTTATAATTCAATTGCTGCGAACAGAACCAGTAATCGGGCTTGGCCAGGAAGAATACAGCAGAGGCAAGCGGAAGACGGGGACCGACATTGCAGGATGACGTACAATTGCCACACCCTGAAGGAGAGAAACGTGGCCCAGAAAAGTTCCGGCCCTGTTCGGTTGGTCGATGTTGCCCGCGCTTGCGGCTTCGCAGTATCGACGGTCTCGACTGTGCTGAGCGAGGCGCCGCTTTCGCAAAATGTAGCTGCCACCACACGTGAGCACATTCGCGCCGTCGCTCAGCAGCTTGGCTATCATCCCGATGCGCATGCCCGTTCTCTCCGTCGCCGGAGCAGCCAGACCATCGGGGTTCTAGCCTTCGATCTCTCCGATCCATTCTGCATCCCCGTCGTGCGGGGAATTCAGGATGGCCTGCAACCGGCCAATTACCTGCCGCTGTTGATGGACTCACGGGCGCAGCGCGGACTGTTCGATGGCTATCTGCAGATGGTTCTGGAGCGGCGGCCCGAGGGCATAATTGTGATCGCCAGTTGGGTATTTGGGGAGGGCGACCTGCTGGCCGATAGTGAGAAAAACAACGTCCCCGTGGTCGTTGTGGCCGGGGATTTGACCGGACGCAGGATTAATTCCGTATTAGTGGATAACGAGGTCGGAGGCATGCTGGCCATGCGTCACCTATACGGACTCGGTCATCGCCGGATTGCGTTAATTCGCGGCCCGGAAGAGATTTTTGACAGCAAGCCGCGTTGGGCCGGTGTCCAACGCTTTGCAGCGGAGGTTGGCATCCAGTTCGATCCGCGGTTGCTCTTTCAACTGTCTGGCCTGTCGGGCCCGACTTCTGGATTTGAGGGTGGACTGCATTTTTCCAAGCTGATGCTGGCCTCGGGACGCCCTTTCACCGCTGTGATTGCCTTCGACGATCTGACCGCCCTAGGCGTCGTTCGTGGCCTGACCGGCGCTGGCCTTCGAGTCCCTGAGGATTGCTCGGTGGTGGGCTACGACGACGTGTTGCCGGCAGCCGTTGCCACGCCTGGGGTTACCACCATCCGCCAGCCACTGAAGGAAATGGGTCTTCAAGCGGCGGAATGGGTACTGGAGGCTATCGAGTCGCGGCAGCAAAGAAGCAAGCAAACGCCGAAGTTGTACAAGGCAGCGCCGGAGTTGGTGGTGCGGATGTCCACGGCCCGCCCTCCGCGAAATAGAGCAACAATTGGAAATAGGTGATGGATCGCGCGCGCTTGACAACGAGGCCATTCTTAGCAGATATTTCAATGTTGAAACGATTCAATGTCACGATTGATCTCCAGAACCTCAATCGACTTCTGACTTCCCGGTACCTCGAATGCCTCTCTTTCAGTTTTCAAGACCTCCGTGTTTGCCCCGTGCCGAATCGCACAACGAGCTGCGGGCACTGATGGGGTTGCCGCCGGAGGATGTCCCAGCCGTGCACTCATTCAAATCGAAGACTGGAACATCGCTCCGAAACCATCACGCCGTCTGCGACCGCCGCGGCATATTGAGAAAAACAATCGCATTTACTACTGAAGACGCCCCACTGTGCTGGGCAGGAGACAAGCATGAAGGCTTTACCGTCGTTTGATCTTAACGGGCAGGTTGCCCTGGTGACCGGTGCAGCTCGCGGTTTGGGCCGGGCGATTGCACTGGCGCTCGCCGAGGCCGGAGCCGACGTAGCCCTAGGATTGAGAGAACTTGGGCACGACGCCGGGCTGGAAGCGGAGATCGTTGCGCGTGGCCGTCGAACTCTTTCCTTGCAAATGGAGATGAGCAATGTTCATCAGATTCAAGAGGCCACTGAGAGGGCGGCTCGGCACTTCGGGCATCTCGATATCCTGGTTAACAACGCCGGCGTGGGCGCAGGAAATCTTGCCGAGAATGTGCGTGAAGAGGATTTCGACCAAACGATCGCGGTCAATCTTAAGGGGACGTTCTTTGCCAGCCAGGCCGCTGGCCGAATCATGATTGAACAACGCAGTGGCTGCATTATCAATTTGAGCTCGCAGGCTGGATTCGTGGCATTACCGTCGGAATCCATCTATTGCATGACGAAGGCAGGAATTGCGCACCTGACCAAGTGCCTTGCCGTGGAATGGGGCAAGTACAACATCAACGTCAATGCCGTAGCCCCAACCTTTATCCACACTCCAGGCACCGAGCCTGACCTTGCGAACGAAGAGTTCCGCGCCGAGGTTGTGGAACGTATCGCCGCACTTCATCGGATTGGACAACCTATTGAAGTTGCCGGCGCGGTAGTCTTTCTGGCGTCACCTGCCGCGTCGCTCATCACAGGCCACACATTGCTGATCGACGGTGGATGGACCGCACGATAGCAACAGCAGAACGGTTTATATTTCGCGAGCAGAGGCTTTCATTGCCAACTCTGCCTGACTATGATGGTGTCTTCGATCGCAAGCGTGGAAGAGTATGCATCGAGCGGCAGGGCGGAGGAAAGCTACACAATGTTGACTAGCCTTTCCTCTCGGACCAGAAATACCAGGGCCGATCGCTACGAGCAGAAATCGTTGCTCGTGGCGACAGTAGTAGCGCGATGGAATTGAAGCGAGACGGTGGCCCCTTTCTTTACAGAAGAGGGATTGACACCCCTTTTGACCTAGCCGTAGAGTCCAAGATCAGGTGTTAGTTGTCCGGAATGCCCCTCGCTCGCCACCCTGTCCAACGTCGGCGAGTCGTTCCGTTCGGGCTTAACCAATTGTGGGCCGCCGCCACTCGTTCCGGTAGCCCACAGTACGCCAAAAGAAAATCCACCGGCGGTGACGCTTCCGTGTCAGCCCCTGTTCTTTGGCGGCTTGCGCCAACGTCTTTTCCAGAGGCTCAACTGGCCGAAGATTCATTGGCCTTCACGGATTTCCAACGGTCCATTCTCCGTGAAAGAGTTGAGCGATGTGCTTGGCCTGTATCCGAATCCACCCAATCGGGGACTCCACGCCCATTTCTCATCCGACTACTCCGAATAGGCCGAACGCCAGATGTCAATTCGGTCGTCATCAGTGGCGTAGCGGTCGATCTCCAGCAACTCCTCCGGAGAAAACTGAGCGTGCTTGAGCGCTTCGAGCGAATCGTCGAGCTGACTGACATTGCGGGCTCCGATTAGCGCCGAGGTTACACGAGCGTCGCGCAGAACCCAGGCAATGGCCATCTGCGCCAGGCTTTGGCCGCGTGCCCGTGCGATGCCGTTGAGGGCGCGAACACGGTCGAGATTTTCGGGTGCAAGGAATTCCCTTCTGAAACTGCCTCCCGCACCAGCGCGCGATTCAGGTGGGATGCCGTTGAGGTATTTGTCCGTGAGCAGGCCCTGGGCGAGAGAAGAGAAGGCGATGCAGCCGACGCCAAGCGATCCCAGAGTGTCGAGAAGCCCGTGTTCAATCCAGCGATTGAACATTGAGTACGAGGGCTGATGGACAAGGAGGCGCACACCCTCAGAGCGAAGAATCTCAGCGGCGCGGAGCGTCCGCTGAGGCCCATACGACGAGATGCCTACATAGAGCGCTTTGCCTTGGCGGACGATTTGCGCGAGCGCCTCCATCGATTCTTCGAGCGGGACATTATCCCAAGGGCGATGCGAATAGAAGATGTCGACGTAGTCCAGGCCCATCCGCTTCAGGCTTTGATCGAGCGAGGCGATCAGGTATTTGCGGGACCCTCCAATGCCGTATGGACCGGGCCACATGCCCCATCCAGCCTTGGAGGAGATAATAAGTTCGTCGCGATGATCGCGGAAATCCTTCTTAAGGATAAGGCCGAAGTTCTCTTCCGCGGAGCCCGCGGGCGGTCCGTAGTTGTTGGCGAGGTCGAAGTGGGTGACTCCGTGGTCGAAGGCGCGACGGATGACGGCGCGGCCAGTCTCAAACACATCCGCTCCGCCGAAGTTATGCCAAAGGCCAAGGGAGATGGGCGGAAGAACAAGGCCAGAGTTTCCGCTACGGCGAAAGGTCGCGTGCTCATAACGTCCGGGATCGGGCAAGTACGTCATTCATGACTCCTTCAGGCGGGTGATTCTGACTCGATTCCACCGATACTAGGATCGGCGATTGGACCATGTGGGCCTACGGCGATTATCTGCCGCCGTGCAAGTGGCCCAAGCCGCATTGAGCCATTCACACAACAAAGCCCCCGGCTCTGCCAGGGGGGCAATTATCCATGGCGGAATGAGAGCAAATTCAAGAGATCGATGTAGAGGGGTCGATGGCTTCAACTACCTTGAGAATGGCGCTGTCAACCCACGATTCGTCATCGCCCGCGGGTATATCCTTGAAAAGCCACCAGTCTTCTGTGTGCTCTGCTGTTTGGTCTGGTTCCAAACTTTGCAGGGGTCCAAGTGTCTCCAACTCCAGCGAGAATGGGTCTGTATACACTTCGAAATTGCAGCCGAAGTCAGGGTAGCGCGCGCCTTTGTGTACTTCTGCCCCCTTCACGAATAAGTGGCCCTGACGAAAATAAGCGCCCCAGCCGAAGGGATTGTAAATTCCACCCATTTGCTCTCTAAATTTGAAAGCAGGATTGTTCTCCTGCCGTAATTGAATATACTTCGTGCCAATCTTCCAACGTGGATCTGCGAGGTCAGTGTAGGACCACAATGCCAAGACACCTTCGGGAAGCAATTTGTCCTTGGAAACGGGCGCACGTGGCGGGAGAGGCAAAATGGCCTTTCCACCTCCTGCCATAACCGACAGTGCCCACGGAGCGATTTCTGTGGATTGCTTCCCACGATTAGAAATGCGATGGGTGATGGAAACATGTGTCCCCGTCCCATCAAGCTTGACTTCAATCTCTTTTTGTAAGTCTATTCCCGGATGTGCGCCTTCAGGGGGCGCTGTAAAAATGAAGGCACCCTTGTGCTCGCGAACGGAAACTGGAACGTTATCGGGGAAGTAGCTGCTTTCTAACTCCGGCGACACCCACAGCCGGTGACCGCCATAGACGCGATAATCCTCCCCTCCGCATTTGCCGGAATGCTCGGGATTTTCGTAGAATTCGTTGTCTTCTCCGCGAAATCCAAAGAAAAGAATCCGAGGTCCGACCTCCGTCAAAATGACCAGTTGTACCGCGTCGTTGCAAAGCCTGAATGCTTTTTTCCATCCATGGTACTCAATCTCGTCTGCCTTGAGTGTGTTAGTTCCGTCAATGCCCTGCATGTGTTTGTATCTCCTGATTCAGGGGTATAGATCCGGCCTGATTGATTTTGTTGTGTTCTTCCCTCCAGATTCTCGACCACTCATGTTCGACGAATCTGGCTACTTCGGGGCCCGTGCAGAGACCGATAACATCGCATCTTTCGCCCTCGATATGACTGCGATCCCACCGCAAGTCCAAGGCCCTTGCTTCCACGTTGTCCGTTCCTCGAGTGCCCCTTTCTTATACAGATGGCCATGAGCACTCCCCGGTGGAGCCTGGCTCGAGTCTTCTCCATGCCGACTTTCGCTGGGGCCGAGGCCAACCGCGGAACAATGCGTTTTTTCTCGCGATGTTTCATACATAAGCACGCAACGCTCAGTCATAGCCGTTTCATGGCTCAAAAGTCATCAACTTGCTCTTGAATCCCCGGGTGTTGTAAGCGCCGTAGGCAATCCCCACAGCCATCCAAACGACACCCAAAACCATGGCGCGCCAGCTAAGGCTGCACCACAGAAGCAGGCAGGTAAGGAACCCCGCAGCCGGCATTAGAAAGTTGTAGACAGTCCTCTTGCCTTCGCGCAGAAAATAATGGAAAAAGGCAGACGCATTGACGCCCATAAATGCCAGAAGTGCACCGAAGTTCAGCAGTTCCACGCCCCGCTCAAAGCTGAGAGTCAAAGCTCCTACCAGAGCGATGACCGCAATGAAGAGTATGTTGTTGCGTGGAATCTGCCGCAGGGGTTCAATGGCGCCGAAAAACTTGCGTGGAATGGCTCCGCTTCTGCCCATCCCGTAGAGAATGCGCGCAGCGCCAAGTTGCGCGCCCGATCCAGATCCGATGGTTGCTACCAGCAGCGTGATGTTGATCAGTGAGAACAACCATGGGCCGGCAGCGCGGCCCGCCACTGCTACGAAAGCGGTGTCTACATCGGGATACGGCTTCGAAGCAGGCCATACGAGTTGGGCGGCATACACTTCGACGGATGCGAGCACGCCCGTAATCAGACAAACCAACACGGTGGCGATCGGTATGTTGCGGCGGGGATTGTGTGCCTCTTCAGAAAGCGTGGAAATACCATCGAATCCGATGTAGGTCATCACCGCCAGCGAGGTTCCACCCAATACTGCCCGCGTGGAGAAAGTTTGGGGGTCATAGAATGGCCGAGTGAAAAACCCGGCGCCGCCGTGCGCAAGAAGCCCGACATAGCGCGCAGCCGCGACAAGAAATATGACTATGACCACGCCCATCGCCGCCGCCAGCGTGGTGTTGATCCGCGCCGAGGTCTTGATGCCCTGCAGATTAAGAAAAGTGAAGAATAGAACGAAGATGAAAACCCAGATAGTATAAGGAATGTCCGGGACGAAGTTCATAGCGAACTTGCTGCATAGAATTATCGCGGTGAGCGGATTAAGGATGTAATCCATCACCATCCCCCATCCTGTGATATAACCCAGAACTGGATGGAGTTCCTGCCCCACATACGTGAACGCCGAGCCGGCGCTGGGGTAGATTTTAGCCATTCTGCCGTAACTGATTGCTGTAAACAGCATGGCGACCATGGCGATGAGCACAGCCGTCACAGCATGCCCGTGCGAACGCAGACTCATAACGCCATACACTGGCATCGGCGCTGTCGGTTGAACCACAATGAGTCCATACAGAATCAGATCCCAAAGACCCAGAGCGCGACGAAGCCGTGGGGCCTCTTGGCCTTGGACAGTTGTGCTTGGCATGCTCAGTAAATTCTCCCTTGCGACGACGATTGTGATTTCGACAGGATCCGATGCTAAGCAGGCGCCTTAAGATACGACACGTGATCCGCTGAGCAGACTAAACACAGAAACCCCGAAGCAAGGTACCGCCGAATAGATTATGCTGCCGGGCTTGGCTCCTTAAGACCCTTCCCGATCGTTCTGAGCGGAATACAACAGCCGCTCATGGTTAGACGTTCCCTATCCGAATTGAGCTGAGTCGTTCTATCGATCTTGCCCCGAAGCGACCAAGGCGAATCCACGCTCCCGGCTAATCGGGAACCTCGTACATGAACGAATTATCAGCAATGTAAACATGTTTACTTCCCATGTCAAGCAATATTTTCAAGGAACCCAGAGTCCGCCGAAATATGGAAATGAAGGCAGCCGTCGTTGCCTGCTTTTTTAAACACCGAAAACAAACAGGGGGATAAGTCCTTGTTCCTTCCTCGGTCCGAAAGAAACATATTCGCTAGGAATGTTCCAGCGTCATGTGGGCGGGATCCGGTCAATTCCCTGCTCTTCTTGGCTTGCTTGACACAGGGGGCGAGGAATACCACAACGCCACTGGATTCCAGGTAAACCTTATACAGGGATATTGTGCATGTCGAGCAGAAAGACTCCTAACGCGCACGGAGCGGTGCAGTGGATGCACGGACCACGAGCATTGGTTCAATTTTGCGATGGACCGGAGGAGTCACCCTTTTTTCAAAAAATGCATCGGCGAGTTCCAAGAAAATCTCGACCGCTGAACTCCCAAGTATTGCCATCGGCTGCCGGATAGTTGTAAGTGGGGGATTATAAAACGTCGCTGTAGTTACGTCGTCAAAACCAACAACCGAGCAATCTAGCGGTACGTTTTTGCCCGCCTCCGTTAAGGCCCGGATTGCACCGAATGCTGTGACGTCATCGAAAGCAAACAGCGCCGTGAATTCTCGCTTGCTCCGGAGAAGCTTCCGCGCGGCAATGTACCCGGCGGCATAGCTCGTACCCGGCACTCTCATCGGTATGACGAGCTTCCGATCTATGGTGAGCCCCACCTCGGACGCAAACCTGACAATTTCCTTCCATCTTTGAGCACTGTCCAAAATATCCTCAGGGCCCTTTATGAATGCAATCGCACGGTGTCCCAAATCGTACAAGTGCTTCATGGCAAGATAGGCGCCTTGGCCGTTTTCAATAGAAACAGAGCTGATATTTGTCCCTTTCATGTCCCTGCCAATCAAAACGATCGGGCTCTTATGTTTCTTGAGCGTTGTCAGGAGTTCAGTCTCTAGCAGAGCCGTATTGGCAACGCCAATGATCCCCTCAATTCTGCGGTCAACCATTTTTTGAAGATCGTCTTTGAATTTCGCATGACTGTTTTCGATGTCGAGCAGAACGGGTAGGTAGTCTGAGGAATGCAGAGAGCTGCTGATCCCCTTCAACACAGTCGTGCAATATGGGTCAGTTACATCCGACAGAAATATCGCTACACTTCCACTGCGCCTGCTGAAGAGCGAGCGAGCAAACGGGTTGGGAGTATAACCGAGTTGCTTCGCTGCCAATCGCACTCGAATTTTCGTCTTCTCCGGTATATTCCGCGCCGAAGAGGATGAGTTGAGTACCAGAGAAATGGTAGCGGGCGACAACCCTATTTCCTTCGCAAATTGGCGAATTGTAATCATTGGTTTCAGAGTATAACAGGACCAAGCAAAAAATTTTAATAAGTTACGGCGAAAGCACCCTGATTCCGTAGGTTCAAAAAGTACATGAATACTTTCCTATCGAAATCAGGCTCCGATTCATTTACCCGTCCTCACCTATCGGACGTCCTATTGCAATTCCTTACCGCGGATTTTACCCTGCGGCGGATAGGTCTTGCCCCCAGCCATTTTTAGGACTCGGACCCTGCTGCCATACAGTCGCGTCTTCAATTTCTGACTTTGGGAGACGCAGTCAAATCCAGCAGAGCACGGGTGCCAGCGGGAATGTCGAATCGATTCGTCCTCGCAAACTCCGCAACTTCCGATAAGGTCCCGAAGCTGGGGAAACTGCCCCGAACTGTCACGGACCGCGCTGCAACAATGGATCCGAAAGTGGCTGCGTCCACGAGGGAAGCACCATGATAAAGGCCAAAAGCAAGACCCGCCGTGAAACTATCTCCCGCACCTGTGCTTTCAACAGCGGCAACCTTGAAGGCTGGAAGGGCCTGAGCGGTATCTCCGCCTGCGATATAGGCGCCCTTCTTGCCAAGAGTGACTATAACCTGATTGAGCCCGTAGACCTGTTGCAGACGTTCGGCAAGCCAGCTGGGCTCACGCACGTTTGGCGGTTCGTTCAGCAATGTGCTGGCTTCGTTTTCGTTTGGGACGAGCAGATCAACGTCGGCAAATCCGTCCGGGGCGACAGGCTCTGCTGGTCCGGGCGTCAGAATCGTAAATGCTCCATTCTGCTTGGCCAGCCGCGCAGCATAGAGTGCGGTCGATAGCGGAATCTCGAGGGTAATAAGCACCAGTTTTGCCTGCGCGAAAATACCCTCGGCGCGGTCGATGTCTTGATGAGAGAACTCTGAGTTCGCGCCCATGGCTGTCGTCATAGCTGGGATGCCATCGGGGTTTATCATGATGAAACCGCAGCCGGTGGCTGTTTGTTTGCTACGGCTCAAATTGGAAAGATCGACGCCCGCATCGGCCATCCAGGAGGCTCCAATATCTCCAAGTCGATCCTGGCCTATGCGCCCCACAAAGTGCGTTGGCAATCCCAGGCGCCCGCAAGCAATTGCTTGATGAGAACCCTTGCCGCCATCTAAGGCTTCTTTGAAATCCCAGCCCAGTACAGTTTCATCGGGCCCAGGAAATCGCGTAACGTTCATAAACAACCCTTGAACGTGACTGCCTACTACCACTACACCTTTTCTCTGCATTCCTATCCTCGTCCTTTTAAATACCTAGTGGTGGGCATGCTGCACTTGCAGCGTCCACGGTAACGACACAATCCCCGTGCTCCTGAACATAAGTTACAGGGATATCCGGGCTAACATTCCCGAATAGCAGAATGCGGATGACAGTCTGTTTCCATGCGCCAGTATCGCAATAAAGCCGGATTCGACTCGCGGCGAGCAGCTCCCGCATTCCAAGAGTAATGACCATGGGAGGGATAACATCGGTACAGCCGCCAGCCCCTCGATGACTTAAGGCGATCAGCGTATCGTCGTTCAAGTTGAGAATGCGGGTTGTACAGTCGCGAAACTCATCTTTGCTCACTTTGTGCCAGGGGGAACGAGGCGATTCGTTGAATGCAATATGCCCACGGTAACCGATACCACCGTAGACCGAATCGATCCCCCCCACCTGTTTCATCGCATCCGCCATTGCATCCAGCTTTGAAATGTTGGGAAAGTGCCGCTGTTCTAAAGGCACGCTGATGCTGGAATCGATGGGATCATAGAAGTTTCTGCCCATCCAGCCCTCGTAGCTGTAGGGATGATCCAGCGGAAGGTGGCGCCCCTGCCAATCAAGGTGATCGTCCATGTGGAACACATGCACATTTCTTAGATCGACTCTTTCGCGATTCACTCTTTCAGTGAAGATGGGATATTGCCCCCGGGGCCCGCAAGGAAGAATCCAACGCGTCGGTTTATTCGCTGCGTTGTTGCGCTTGATTTCCTCGATCATGGTGGCCGCGATGTCCTGGTGGACGTCGAATGGTTTAGGCAGTACTCTCAACTTTACCTTTGCCTGCGGATGGGTGGACAATTCCTCCGGCAGAACCTTGCACCAGTCGAATAACTGCTGAGAACTTTCGTAAGCGGACATAAGCCCTCCTCAGGCTCAATCGTCTCTCTTGGTAAATGTCAGTTGCGGAAGCGGATCGGATGCTCCCGCAACAGCAATCTCTACTCCGCTTCCAAACGCATCGACACGTAGTCCCGGCCCAAGGCGGCGCATAGCGCCTCCACTACCAGCTCGTGATCTTCGCGATCGGTGAGTCCGGAGACGGTCACGCTGCCCACCACCCCAACCCCAGCCACGGACAGAGGAAAAGATCCTCCAGCCTCGATATAGTCAGCCACTGGAAGTGCACAGTCATGCAGCAACGTCTCGTTCCTGTTCTTCATGTCCAGAAGAACGGCATACGAGCTACGATGGATGCGCGCCACCACGTTGCTCTTTCGCCGCACCCACTCCGCATTGTCGGGATTCGTTCCATCCAACGCCGTATAAAAGAGCGGCTGCCCGAAGCGCCGCACATCGATCACCACCGGTAGACCGCGATCTTTGGCCATGACCCTCAAGCTTGCGCCCAACTCCCAGACCGCTTGTGCGTCAAGGCGCACAAATTGCAATTCACGCTCCTGGAGCGCAACGCGCTCCAGGTCTTCACTCATTCCCATCTGACTATTCCTCAACCTTCCTATGCTTGGACATCCTCATAACATCGGCGCATTCCTTGCGCGCCGCAACAAAGCCACCGCATACAGACCGAACAGTTAGTTGGCCATTGACAAGAACTTCACCGCTTGGGAGTTTCCCATTGACCTGATTTGGCGGAGTTGAAGATGGCTTCGATTACCGCCATGTTCCCGATGGAATCTTCGACGGAGACGGGGACTTCGGTGCCATTCATAACTGCTTTGGAAAAGGCGTCGCCTTGCAGTGTGTACTGATCGCAAACGGGGAAGGTTTCCGTGGTGATTCCGTCGCCGAACAAATCGCCGTTACCGTCGATGAAGATACGCGTGGGTCGATCCATGGGCGCATTAAAGGGAACCTCGATCTCGATGCGCCCACTGGTGCCGATGAAGTGAATGCGCTGATAAGGAACCACCTGCGTGCTGCAAGTGAAGATCGACTGGCCATTAGGAAAATCGAGAATCGCCGAGGTCAGGCGGTCAATCTGCATCTGGGGATCGCGATCGATCAGGGAGACAACCCGGGTCGGCTGCTGCGCGAAGGCATAGCGCGATGCATGGACGAGGTAGCAGCCGATGTCCAGGAGTGCGCCTCCGCCGAACTGAACCTGGTTGGTGATGCCGGAGGGGTCGGTGTCGAAGTAGCTGAAGTAACCGACGATGGAGCGGAGTTCTCCAATGCGGCCCTCAGCAAGGAGTTCGCGGACACGCAGCCATTGCGGATAGCTACGGATCATGAAGGCTTCCCCGATCTTGACTCCAGTCCGGGCGCGAACTGCGAGCAGAGTCTCAGCTTCCGCAACGGTAAGGCTGAGAGGCTTTTCGCAAAGAACGTGCTTGCCGGCTTCGGCGGCTTTAATGGTCCATGGAACGTGGAGATTATTAGGCAGAGGATTGTAAATGACGTCAATATTGGGGTCGGCGACAAGTTCTTCGTACGAGCCGTATGCCCTAGGAATGCCAAGAGCGGTTGCCGTCTGCTGAGCCATCGCTAGATCGCGGGATGCGATGGCGACGACATTGGTGTGTTGGCCCTGCTGCAAAGCGGGGATGACTTTATTGCGGCCTATCGAGGCGGTGCTGAGGATTCCCCAGCGAAGCTTGTTGGACATGTCTGCTTACTCCTTTTGTATTTTTGGGCCGATCTTCAAGACCGTCGCTTCGCTTCTCGAAACCGGCAATTAAACAGTTGACCATGAAGCCGTGGCGCCATAACTCATGCATGGCGGGTGATTCTGAAACAGGCCCGACTCATCCGGCTCCATCGCCATTTTCGAGGGCAACCGAGCCGGATTGGCCTTACTTGAGTGAACTCATGTCGATTACGAACCGGTACTTTACGTCCTGCCTCAACATGCGCTCGTAAGCTTCGTTGATTTTTTGGATGGGAATCATCTCGATATCCGCGGTGATGTTGTGCTCACCGCAGTAGTTCAGCATCTCCTGGGTCTCGGGCATGCCGCCGAGCATGGATCCGGCTAGCGCGCTCTGCCTGTTGATGAGGTTGGTCACATCCACAACCGGAAAGGATTCGGGCAGGCCGACCAGTACCATGACCGCATCGCTCTTGAGCTTGAGCAGCGCGGTGTAGGGATCCAGCGAGTGCGGCGCCGAGACCGTGTCAAGAATAAAGTCAAAGGAGTTTGCGTGCGCCTTCATGGCATCCGCGTCCGTTGAGATTACAACTTCGTCGGCGCCGAGCTTGAGCGCGTCCTCTCTCTTCTTAGGAGAGGTAGTGAACTGGACGACATGCGCCCCGAAGGAGTGGGCGAATTTGAGGCCCATATGGCCCAACCCGCCCAGACCTACAATGCCTACCTTCTTGCCGGGGCCAACCTTCCAGTGGCGAAGCGGAGAATACGTGGTGATGCCGGCGCAAAGCAGCGGCGCCACCGCGGCGAGGTTCAGATTCTCGGGCACGTAGTGCACATAGCGCTCGTCGATCACGTAATTGTTCGAGTAGCCGCCTTTGGTCACTGTGCCGTCGATGCGGTCGATGGTGTTGTAGGTTTCCACTGCGGTCTCCGCGCAGTAGTGCTCCTGACCGCTCCTGCAGTTGGCGCACTTACGGCAGGAGTCCACAATGACGCCGACGGCCGCGATGCCGCCTACCTTGAATTTGGTTACTTCACTGCCGACGGCAGTGACGCGGCCCACAATCTCGTGGCCGGGAACCATGGGATAGACCGCATTCTTCCACTCATTGCGGGCAGAGTGGAGATCGGAGTGGCAGACGCCACAGTAGAGAATTTCGACAACAATTTCGGTGACGCCGGGCTCTCGACGATTGAAGTCGAAGGGAGCGAGCGGCAACTGAGCATCAAGAGCAGCATAGCCTTTGGCTAAGGGCATGGGGAGGTTCCTTTCCTGCGAGAATTTACATCGGTTGGTTAGAACTGCAATTTGAGAGCAAGCTGGCCAATCCGGGGATCTGCTGCCGAAGGGGTTTCTCCGAATTCCGAAGACTTGAAGTTTCCGCTGCTTTGAGGGACCGATTCAAATTGGGTATGGTTGAACACGTTAAAGAACTCCGCGCGGAACTCAAGCGTGTAGCGGTCGAAGAACTTTGTATTTTTGGAAAGTGCCGTGTTGAAGTTATTGATTCCAGGGCCTTGGAAGAAGCTGCGGCGCGCCGTGCCCAATTGCCCAATTGTCTCCGCGGAAAATCCGCTTGTATTGAAGTAAGGGTTGCCTGGATTCCGTGGATTCAGCTTCTGGATGGAACCGCCGGAGTAGTTGGGAGTATCGATCCCCAGCGGTATAGGACCTGAATTGTTCGTCCCCAGCAGCGAGTTATCGTCATTCTCAAAAATGAATACCGGAATGCCGCTCGAGAAGGTCGTGATGCCGCTCAGTTGCCAGCCTTGCACAAGCAGCTTGGGTCCTCCCAGTGCGCCCGTCGGCAGGTTATATGTGTAACTGACCACAAAGTTCTGGGGAATGTTGAAGGAGGACAGACCACGGCTGAGAGTTGGATTAAACGGGTTTACCTCTTCACCGAAGGAAGACGAGTCATCCATCGATTTGCTGTAGGTGTACCCAACCAGAAACTGCAGTGGACCGCTGTTGTGCTGGAAGTTTACCTGCAGGGAGTTGTAGCCGGACTTGGCGATGCTGCTGAATAGTCCTTCACTGCCAAAGTTGGCGCCGAACGGAGTCCGCAAGCTGGTCGGCTCGGAGTTCGGCCCGCAAGCGGGGCTAGCCGGATTCATGTTGTAGATAGCAAGACAGGCGGCCTCGTTGACCGGATTAGCCTCCTGGTTTGCGAGCAATCGATGACCCTGAGTTCCCACGTAGCTAAGCGTCACCAAGTTACCCGCGGAGACCTGACGCTGAATGGATAACTCGTATTGCTCCGCATACGGTACACGATTGTTGTGATTGAAGCCCGGCGACGTCCCGATCACCCCAAAGGCGCTTGCCGGGACATTCGGATCCGGGTTCGATGCGGAAACGTTGTTGGGGGGGAAGGGGTACGGGAACGGACTTGGGGTGTATGCCCCCGTGGCCCGGGTTTGAAATGGATTGGCAAAGGATGGGGGGGCAGACGACGAATAAAAATCTCCGTACGGCGCGTCGCCAATGACGCTGAAGTCATATCCGCCCTCAAAGGCGTTGTAGAACATGCCGTAACCGAGTCGAATGCTGGTCTGCCCTGAGCTGCCGAACAGCTTATTGAGAGGCCCGGAAGCGGCCGATGGCGAGTAGGCCAATCCAAGACGCGGTGCGAAATTGTCATAGCGGATCGGAGCGATCGTTTTCGGAATTCCTGGATCGCCCGGGAAAACCCAGCCGGCAGGGGAGTTGGGGAATACAACAGATTGCTCGCCCAGCACCAGAGTTTCAAGTTCGTTGTGCTGCTCCCACCATGGAGTTATCACGTCCCAGCGCACTCCATAGTTGAGAGTCAGGTTGGGACGGGCGCGCCAGCTATCCTGCGCAAATGCGCCTAGATAATAACTGCGCGTGTTGGCTGCGGGCGTCTGTCCCTGGATGAAATTGCCCGGAGCGCCGATCAGGAAGTCGGCGAAATCGACACCCGTCTCCAGAGTCTGGTCGAACTGAAAATAGCCGTCTCCAGCGTTCTGCCCGCCTTCCTGAATTTCGGCGAAGTGATACGCTGCACCGAATTTCAGAGAGTGCGTCCCGATCAGCTTGCTGAAGTTGTCAGATGCCTGATAGGTGTTTTCGATGAGTGTCAGAACGCGGCTCGGCTCTCCGATATTGAAATTTTCAAAGTCCATCTCCGGAATGCCTTCGTTCGCCGGGAACAGGGGATCGATGGCGCCAGGGCCGCCACTGGTGTTGAAACCTAGGCCGTTGAGCGTGGCCGATATGCTCTTCACGGGATTGGTCAGCAAGTCGTTGAGGCGTAGATAACCGATACGGGCTTC
>Ga0182024_10012847_pt1 | contig 16486 bp, 15 predicted proteins | sample P32metaG_FD_120480 | JGI IMG/M metagenome (GOLD analysis project Ga0182024, IMG submission 120480) | Permafrost microbial communities from Stordalen Mire, Sweden - P3-2 metaG (Illumina Assembly) | ecosystem: Environmental > Terrestrial > Soil > Wetlands > Permafrost | place: Sweden: Stordalen... | reverse complement strand
GAAGTAGTCGTATTTCCCGGTGTTTTGACCGCCACCGAAGTGATCATGGCATGGAAGGCCGGGGCTGACTTCATCAAGATATTCCCCTGTGCGCAGGTTGGCGGTGAAAGTTACATCCGAGCGTTAAAGGTGCCTTTCCCCCAGGTGCCGTTGATTGCTTCGGGCGGAGTGAATCAACAAACGGCTGCCAATTTCATCTTGGCCGGGGCCACTGCACTGGGCATTGGAGCAGAGTTGATTCCTAAAGAGGCCCTCGCGCGACGGCAAGAGGCATGGATCGGTGAGCTTGCCCGCAGATTCACAGGTATCGTGCGCGAAACGCGCAACCAGATGCGTGCGGGATAGGTATCAGTGCAACCTATTTGTTCGTCAAGGCCCGGAGGGCCGACCGCCAAACGTCAGCCCAGCCCGGCAGGGCTGGGGCATCAATTCGATGATGATCCCGAGCGCCGTAGGCGCGGCACCCGTCTCATCCCAACACATATTTGGGATCGTAGGTTACGCCAGCCTTTTTTAATAGCGTCAGGAACTCCTCTTCGAACCTCATCTTCTTGTGGTGCTCGCGCTGACTGCGGATGTAGGTGGTGACCTTGGTCGAGCTGCGAAATACTCACGCTGAAAGCCCCATACCCGTTCTGCCACTGAAATACGAGGCCACGGTCGTGCAGGAATCGCGAGGAGTTTGTTTTGAAGATGTTGATTGCGGATGCCAACGATATTGTTGCGGGCAGGAGGAAGAGAAGATGGCTGTGGTTCGGCATTCCTCCTGCAGCGAGAAGCGGGATTTTATGCCCGCGTGCGATCGATGCAATAAACGAATAGAGTCGTTTCTCGAATTCCATTGGGATCAAATCTTTTCTGTCCTTGGTGCTGTAGACCGCGTGGACATAATTGTTGGAATAGGAATGGCTCATGTTCGTGGCAAGGTTTCGCGCAGGATAACACGTATGGTGCCGCGCCTACGGCGCTCGGGATCATCATCGGGATTCATACCCCAGCCCTGCCGGGCTGGGCTGACGTTTAGCGGCCGGCCCTCCGGGCCTTTTGACCAATTAATTGGTCGCACATTCAATCATTTCGCAGGCCGCCGCTAGCGGCCCATACGGTGAAGCAATCATGCGATGGTGCCTGCGTTGTGGATGATCAAGATACCAATTCCAATCAACACCACCGGGGCAAAGATATGGGCATAGCGCCGGAGAGGCGCTCCGAATCTGGGATGACTTACCATTCGATGCGCAAGCATGCACCACAGCGCTGTCATGGCGACGAATACCACGGCGATGATGGCGACCTGGCTGCCGGAGTGGACGGCGAAGGAAGGCATATAAACGCCGATGTTGTCGCCACCATTGGCTATGGTCACAAGCGCGACGCCGGCAATGTTTCCATAACTGCTGGGTGCGCGGTGAAGGCTTGTGGCCTGGTCCGTGGGAACTCGCTCGTGGCGCAGCGCGATAAGTTTCCTGATGCCAATGATGATAGGAAATATTCCCAGCAGGCCGAGATAAGCTTTGGGGATCACCAAAGAGAGCAGGGCCCCGGCAGCGCTCACCACAAACAAGACAGCTAACCCCGCATATTGGCCCACTACGATGTCGCGCGCGCGAAACCTGCGATCCGCAAAGAACCCGACCAACACGACGAGATCATCGATATTGGTCGAGGCAAATAAAATGATGGCCAAGGCCAACAGCGCTAATTGGCTCAATCCGGCATCAGTAGGCTTCGCAGAAACGATAACCTACATAGGCGTCGGTCAACAAATATTTCGGGTTGGACGGATCGTCTTCGATCTTTTTGCGAATCTGGCTCATGAATGTCCGCAGATACTCCAGTTCGCCCTGATATTCATTACCCCAAACGAACCTGAGCAGGCGTTCATGGGGAACCGGCCTGCCGGAATGACACATGAGAAAACGCAGAAGATCAAACTGCTTTGGAGTGAGATGGACCGGCCGTCCTGATTTCAAGACCAGGCGGCGAGTCTGGTCCAATTCAATATCGCCAATGGCGATCACGGCATCCAGACTCTCATCCGGCAACTGCGAACGGCGGATCGCGGATCGCAGCCGCGCCATGAGTTCCTTCACGCTAAACGGTTTGGTTATATAGTCGTCGGCGCCCGCATCCAGAGCCTCCACCTTGCCGTCTTCTGAATCGTTGACAGAAATCACCAGAATTGGCAGACGAGGCAGAATTTTACGAATTCTGCGGCAGGTCTCAACGCCTCCAATACCCGGCATCTTCAGGTCGAGCAGGATGGCATCGAAGCGGGAGGTTCTCGCCAACGAGAGCGCTTCTTCGCCGCGTGCGGCCTCTGCACTCTCAAAGCCCAGTCCGTTCAGGGTGCTCCGTAGCCCACGCCGAATGGCAGGTTCGTCGTCGACGATCAGAATCTTATGAGTAGGTGCGATCAATGGCCTCTCCTTTAGAACCGAGAATGGAAAGAAAGAATGTGGTGCCCTCGTGTTCGTCGCTGATCACCCATACATGGCCGTTGTGAACTTCCGCGGCCTTTTTGGCGATCGATAGTCCGATCCCGGTCCCTGGCGCCTGGTGTTTTGTCTCAGGACAACGATAAAAGCGTTCAAAGATGCGCTCACGATCTTGTTGCCGGATCAGAGGGCCCTGGTTGTGGACTGCGATCAGCACGTCTGAAGCACTCTCTTGCGCAGAAATCTTGATGCTGGACCCCGGCGTCGAGTATTTGGCAGCGTTGTCGACGAATTGGGTCACTATCGCTGCCAACAAGTCTCGATCGCCGCGGGCCGCTAAGGACTTGTCACTGATGGAGATCTGCAGCGCGTGATCCCCCAACTTACCCGATTGCTCGGCGGCTACTTCCTCGATCAGGTCCGCGATGGCAACCATCTGCTTTTTGAGACTGACTTGCCCAGCGTCGAGCCGGGCAGTCTGCAACAAGCGGCTGGTCAGGTCATTGAGAAAAACCGCCTGCTCATCGATCAGGGCGGCAAGGTCCGCGTGTGCGGGCTTCAAATCACCCAATTCGATAAGGCCCGAACTGGCCGTACGAATTGCCGTCAACGGAGTCTTGAACGCATGCGCCAAGCCGTCGAGAACCGTCGTGCGCAGCTGCTCGCTTTGGTGCGCCGCGGCCGCCCTGGTCTCGCTGACGAACGACCGATACCGGTCAAACGTAATGGAAACCAACGATGCGATGGCGTCGACCGTCAGCGGATTCAATCGGCCACCGATCAGCAGAGCACCTATCGGCGCCGTGCCGAGACGCAAAACCCGTCGAGAGAAGTCCAGATCCTCATAATCCTGGTTCACCTCAAAGTAACATGTGTTCCTGGCCATCTCTTTGGCGTCAGACGGGAACGACCCAAAAACGTCGATCGTGTCGAGATCAGAATCGAAGATCGCGATGGCATCTATGGCGAAGAGTTCCTTAACGAGGTGCAATAGCTGCGACCCTGGCGGCTGTTGCAAATCGAGCTGCTGCGTTCTCCGGCTCAGCTCATAGAGCTGACCCATGTTGCGTCGCTGGAACTCGGCGTCGCGGGCATTACGCTGCTCTCTTGCAGACAAACGGCTTACGATCAGAGCGCTACACTCGAAAACGATCAGCGCTAAATAGCTTTCGGCGTCCGCGATGTCGAAGCTGAATACTGGGGGAACAAAAAAGTAGCATTCACAGGTCACGGCAACCGCGGAAACCACGGTCGCTTGCCAGAATCCCCAATGGAGGGCGACCACGACAATCGCAAGCAAATACAACGGCCCGATGGTCGCAAGATTCAAATGCAACAACAGAGCGGCACCAGTCAGCACAGCGAGACCCAGAACTCCCAAAGCTGACTTCGAAAGGAAGCCAAGGAGGGTATGGAGGCGCTCCGTCTCTTTTCGCGTCAGTCTGCCGGCAAAGGCCATCATGCGATCTGGAGCGCGAACGTCGTCCATCATCCCTCTCCTGGGAATCATGTTTCTTTGCACGCCCGGGTGCACAGAGGTTAACCCACGATTGATAAAGAAGCCATAAAGATAAGGGCATTCTCTACCTCAGACACCATGCCTGGCCGCAGCCGATGCAAGCCACAATCTTTATACCGGTTCCATGTTCGCATTGGCGGGAAGTATGCGTTTTCATTGAGTCCAGCGGCTCATGCAGCCAAATCTTTATGCCGTCTTTATGTAATCCTTATGCCCATTCGCGTTTACTCACGTGAAGCGCGACAGGGTTTTGACTGTCATTTCCGTTCACCAGCAAGACGGCTCAGAGGTAGCCAGCGGCCAATGGCGGCGGCGCACGACGATCGCGATCCATATCAAATCCGAGGCTGAGCATATTGGGATTCATCGGGCGGCGGTTTCTGCGTATACCCTTCTTCCTCTTCTTGACCGTAGTAGCGAGCGCTCAGTGTTCTGCGGCCCAGGAGCCCAGCGTCGCTGTTGCCAGGCAGCCGGTTCTCTTCGACACCATACCGAACCCAGGGTTTGATAGCGATCCAGACCCGCAGATAAGTGCTGGCCCATCCCCACAGACGGATGCTGCCCATTCCGCTTCGGGGACGCCTTCCGTGCCAAAGCGAGGTTTCTTTACCCGCTTGGGGCACGCTTATCTGGATGATTGGACAGTCGACTCAAACGGCGCTGCTCCCGCTCCCGAACCAGCGCGAAGAGGCACTCCGCGCCCACTGAACTCTCCACCATTCCCCGGAGCGGATTGGCCCATTGGGGGTACCGTCGTCATCGGCGCTCCTGACTACAGTACTTACATGCTGATGCAGGCTATCAACGAGAACAAAAGCCGCTTCAAGATGTACGGCTGGTTCGACATCGGCGGAAACGCCAGCACCTCAAATAAGGGCAGGTACGCCAACAACGAGACCGCCTACGATGTAATCCCGAACTCCATTCAACTTGACCAGGTTGCGCTGTATTTCGAACGTCTCCCCGATACCGTTCAGAAGGAGCATTTCGATTGGGGCTTTCGGTTCACCAGCCTCTATGGACTGGACTACCGCTACACGACCGCCGAAGGTATTTTCAGCCAGCAGTTGCTGCAGCGTAACAACACCTACGGGTACGACCCGGTGATGTATTATCTGGATTTCTATCTACCGCATATTGCTCAAGGCATGGACGTCCGCGTGGGCCGTTATATTTCGCTGCCCGACATCGAAGCGCAATTGGCTCCCAACAACTACACGTATAGCCACTCCATCACCTATACCTATGACTGCTATACCCAGAATGGAGTCAACACGACGACCAAGCTGGACGACCATTGGACGGTACAGGCCGGGGTCTCGGCCGGTTGCGAGTCGGCGCCGTGGATCTCGAACGCCAAACTGACGGGTAACGCCTGCGTGGCCTACACCTGGACAAACGGCGGGAATAGTCTCTATGCCTGCGCTAACTCCATCAACTCAGGGAAGTATGCCTATAACAATTTGGCGGCCTACTATCTGACCTACTATCACAAGATGAGCGAAACCTGGCATACAGATACCGAGGCCTGGTACCAGTACGAAAAGGACGTTCCCAATTTATGTTACGGGTTGAACCCGTGCATCAGCTATGGGTCCAACGCCAACATCGGCGCCAATGCCGGTGAAATTACCGGGCCTTCCCTGATCGTCGGTGCCAACGGGGCGCAGTGCAATCCGCTGGCAACGCATTGCTTCGCTCCTGACTACGCCATCGTCAACTACATCGAGCATGAGTTCAATAACCACCACAGTTCCTTGAACATCCGGAATGAGTACGTCGACGACCTTAAGGGGCAGCGTACCGGGAATAAGACCAGGTATACCGAGCACCTGGTAGGGTTCAGTTTCTGGGTGGGCAGTACGGTCACTTTTCGGCCCGAGTTACGCTACGAGCATTCGTATGATGTGCCGGCTTATGATTCGCCGTCGATCGATGGCGTCAGCGGTGCTCCGACCAAGAAGAGCCAGCTCACTTTGGCCGGTGACTTGATTTACCATTTTTAGCGCGGGTGCCATAAGCCGGGTGCGCGACAAAACGGAATCATAAGAAGGCGTGTTGGTCTTTATGCGTTCTTTGCAGATTCTCGTCTAGCATCCATTGCAAGTATGCAATTACATGGCAAGCGCACCACAGCGCAGTACCCGGGTGTGCCAACAAAAGGTTTGGTCTTTCGTCTTGCGGTGCTGATCATTCTGAGCCTTTCGATCCATGGTGTTCGTGCTCAGGCAACTGGCTCCTCAACCCAGCCCGCATCAACTGGCACAGCCCAGGAACCGCCAGGCACCAGCACCGATCTTTTTGTGATGTTGGGATCCGATTTCGATCGTCCCGGGCTTCTTCCCCGGGCAAACTACAATATTGGCATCGGTCACACCTTCGGTTTCCTCCAGAAAGACCCGTTTGGTGACGAGTTGACCTTCGGTTATACCTACGAGAACAGTGGGACGCACGGCTTCTTCTACACTGGCTTTGGCGAGCACACAGAATCTGCCGGGGTGATGAAGAACTTCAACTTACCGGGGACAAAAGCCATCACCGGCTACACCTGGATACAGAGTGGCGTTACCAGCTATACCGGGCAGGCGCGGGTGCTGAACCGGCTGGATAGCGGCGTCTCCTTAGGAGCCATTATTCACTTCAGCAGAAGCAATTCAGTGTGGGTACAGGAGAGCTATAGCAAAGTGGTCACCGTCCCGTGGTACACCACCACAAGCATTGGCTACACCTATAGCTGGTAAAGCAATATTTTTCTTTTGGTTTCAGAGGGTCCATGTTTCACTAGACGTCACCGGCCCAAAAATCAGGAGGAATGTGGATGGCTACGAATCCTACAGGCCAAATGAGGACCACCCTCAGTTTGACCAGCCTCACCAGCAATGCGATGGCTCTGATCGCACCAGGCGCTTTTCTGTGGCTCACCTTCGCCATCCAGGCGAACACAGGCGTCACCGGGCCTGCCATGTGGACGGGGGTTTTGACTGCGCTTCTGCTGTGCCTGGCCACCGCTGTCTGTTATGCCGAGATGGCGAAGCTCTTTCCCGGCACCGGAAGCTCTTATTATTTTGCGGAACAGGCCTTCCTGAATCGCGAAAAAGCGTGGCGCTATGCCCGGCTTTCTAAATTCATCGTCGGCTGGGCTTCTCACCTTTATTACTGGATCTATCCCGGGGTGATGGTAGGGACCACCGGCATCGTGTGCGGATACCTGGTCGGCACATTGTGGCCAAACTTTATGAGCGCCTCGAACCCCGGGCCGGCATTCATGATGGCCGTAGCGATCGTGTTTTCTTTTGCCGTAGCTTACATTGCCCATCGCGGAATCGCGGGCTCGACTGCCGTCAATCTAACCATCAACGTCATTCAGATTACGGCTCTGGTCATCTTCTCTGTTTTCGCTCTTAACTATCGGCTTCACCATCCGCCTGGCAGCGTCGCTTATCAGTTCGATTCTATTACCGGGGAAGCCTACACTTACGAGTACAAGACGACATCCACGCCGGTGAATGGAGTAGCCACGGATACCGTGATGCGCGACGCGGCCGGAGTGCCCCAGCCTAAGGTAGACGCGGACGGCAAGCCCATCCCTTACCATGTCAGCTATCCTACGCGCGACGCCAGCGGCGTATTCCTGACTCACCCCAACGGCTGGTCCGTCATCAAGCCACACAACCTGAATTGGATGTTTATCCAGGCGACCGTCGCCATCCTGATCCTGGTGGGATTTGAGTCGGTCACGGCTATGAGCGGCGAGGCCCGGAACGCCAAGCGCGACGTTCCCATCGCGGTCATCGTGTCCCTGTTGGTACAAGGAGTGATCTGTTATTTCCTCGAGTATTTCGCCGCTAATTATTTTCTCAATAGCGGTTACACGATGCAGAACGCCGGCTCCTCCGCGGCACCTCTCGGGGATATGATGGTCATCCTGGGCGATGCCGTTTTCGGTGCGGGCCACGGCCGCACCTTCATGCTGTGCGAGGCAGCCACGGTGTTGCTGGCGCTTATCGGTACGACGCTTTCGTGCATGAATACCGGCGCGCGCATTACCTACGCCATGGGCAAGGACCAGGAAGCGCCGAGCCAACTTGGCCTGTTGCATCCCAAAAACCTTACCCCCCATCGCGCCATTTGGACCCTGGCGGTCATCTCCGCTATCTTCGGCTGCCTTGCAGTATGCATGGTTTTCGGCGATGCAGGCGCTATTCCCGACGCGACCATTCAAGCCCTCCCCCACGGGTTCTGGTCCAGCTTCGGGTACACCACGCATGACAAGATGGCGGCGCTTCCCAATTCCCTGCTGACCATCACCCTGGCCTCCAACTTCGGTACCTTCGTGCTCTATGCGCTCAGTTGCGCGTTGTGCATGGTTGCTTACCACAAACATCCCAACTACAACTTCATCCGGCATTTGGCCATCCCGATGTTTGGCCTGTTGGCTAACCTGGCTTGCATGATTTTTTATCTGGTCGGGCCTGCTCTGGGTTATGGCACCACGCGGGAACCGTTGTTAGCCCTGGCTATCGCCATCGTGTGGGGTTTGTACGGGGGAATATTCTTCTTCCGGGGCAGCAAGAAGACGGGACGAAAGATATTGATCGATACCCGTGCCGGTGTAGCTTAGGGCGCGAGGTCCATGGTGCGGTATAACAGTGCCTGATGCTGGACCTCGAATTTGCCCAGACGTCCGATCCCGGACTGGTCCGCGAAGGAAATGAGGATTGCCTCGGTCACTTTCCGCCAGCGAGCCCCGCGGAGGTCCGTTCACGAGGATGGCTTTTCGCGCTGGCGGATGGCGTCGGGGGCCACGAGCGGGGAGAAGTAGCTTCACGGCTAGCGGTGGAAACCGTTTTGGATGCTTTTCGCAGCGCGGTGCCGGGGGCCCAACTGCCTGCGTTGCTTCCGCGGATGGTGCACCAGGCTAATGAACGCGTCTATGCGGCCGCTTCAGGGAAGCCTGCCAGCGGCATGGCCACCACCCTGGTTCTGTGCGCACTGCGGTTTGATCAGGCCGTGATTAGTCATGTGGGTGACTCACGTTGTTATCTCATACGGGATGGACGCGCCACTCCCCTCACCCGGGATCACACCCTGGCCGCTGACCAGGCAAATCTTGGACTGCTGTCGGCGCAGGAGGCGCAGGAAGCGCCGACCCGCCATATCCTCAGCCGTGCGGTGGGCGCTGATCTGGTGGTAGCACCCGACACAACGCAAATCCAGGTGAACCCGGGTGATGTGTTGATGCTTTGCTCGGATGGTCTTCATGGTCCGTTGCCGGCCGCTGAAATTGCTTACGTGGTCACCCAGCGCAAAGATTTGCAGGCGGCCGCCGAAAGGCTAGTGGCCATTGCGAATGAGCGCGACGGCAGTGATAATGTCAGCGTCCAACTGATCCGCATCCATAGTGTCGAACGTATGGGCATGTACAGGGGCAAGCCCTACAAACTCCGCTAATGACCCAGCCCGAAGCCGGCGAGATACTCGATCACTACCAGCTCGACGATGTCGTTGCGCGCAGCGGCATGGCCACTATTTTTCGCGCCACCGATCAGCGCACGGGGCGACAGGTCGCCATCAAAGTGCCTCATCCTGAAGTGGAGAGTGACCCCGCGCTCTTTGATCGCTTTCGCCGCGAGGCAGATATCGGCAGACGGCTCGATCATCCCGGAGTGATGAAGGTATTGCCCGAAGAAGAGCGCCACCAGGTCTATATGGCGATGGAGTGGGTTGATGGCAAACTGTTGCGGCAGCTGTTGCAGCAGGGAAAAAGACTCCCTTTGGAGCAGGTGGTCAACATCATCCTGCAGATCTGCGACGTGCTGGAGTACGTGCACAAGCATGAAGTAGTGCATCGCGATCTGAAGCCGGAAAACATCATGGTCGATGACCAGGGCCGGGTGAAGCTGATCGACTTTGGGATTGCCGGCAGTGCCGGCTCGCGGAGGCTGACCTTTGCCAATTTTTCCAAGACCATGGGAACGCCGGACTATATCTCTCCCGAGCAGGTGAAGGGGAAACGAGGGGACGCTCGCAGCGATATCTACTCCCTGGGTGTGATGCTGTATGAAATGGCGACCGGGGCGCTGCCGTTTTCAGGGCCAAATCCGTTTGCCGTGATGAACAGCCGGCTGCTCAACAACCCGGTGCCTCCGCGCGAACTTAACCCTGAGATCAGTCCGGAGCTGCAGGAGATTATCTATCGGGCTATGGAGAGAGAACCGAAGAATAGATATGCGAGCATTCGTGAGCTGGCGTGGGACCTGCAACACCCTGAGACGGTGGGGGTGGCTGATCGGCGGGAGTTGCACGACTGGAAAACGCAGCGGAGTGCCAAGTCGCGCAAGGTGTGGCTGTATGTGGCGCTTGCCCTGCTGCCGCTGGCGATTTTCGCGATGATGCTGTTGTTGGCGCATAAGTAGACTGCGCCCCGTTGTTAAGGAAAGCCGCATGAAGCTCGCCAACGCCAGCAAGCTCGACAGGAAATCCGGAGTACGCTTGGGCGAACGTGGGGCACCCGTCCCAATCCCTGTTACTCGGTGTCGCTGCGGAAAAAGGGCATGTTCTCCGCGTAAGGGAATGAAGAACCTACCTTAGGGCATTACGCTTCATGATTTTAGACCGGACTCGATTGGCCTTTGCTAGGAGGATCCCAGGTCTCAAAAGCGAGACCTGGGGCACCCTTCGCGTGTCCAGTCTGCAGTGGTGTGGGGCGAGTTATGGGCAGGATTCGATTGGCCGAAAGTGTTACCTACTTGCCCGGTACCTCCTGTTAACCACCTGCCCGGTTCGTACCGCTAGCGTTCCACGAACTCGTCGGTGTGGATCATGAACTCCGGGTAAGCGCCCGCGCCCAGCTCGTGCAGGTCCATCCCCAGCCTTTCGCCTTCGCGGCTGGTGCGCTGCGGATGCAGGCGGTCGAGAAGCCAATTCAGGGTATAGCTCAAAGGCAAAACAACGCCTAGTAAGGTCGCCACACCCACTATCTGCGCCATTAGCTGGCCCGGCTGCCCGTTGGCAAAGAGTCCCAGTGCCAGCAATCCCCAGATGCCCGCGACTGCGTGCACCGAGATCGCTCCGCCAGGATCGTCGACCCCCATGCGTAATTCGAGCAGCTCCACTGCGGCAGTGACCAGCGCGCCCGCAACGAGCCCAACCCCAATCGCCAGCAGCGGGCTGACAAAGGCGCAGACCGCACTACTGGCCACCAGTCCACTCACCCATCCGTTGGCGGATAACGAGGCATCCGGTTTACCGAAGCGAAAGCGGGTAATGAGCAGCGCAGCCAGACAGGCCGCGGCTGCGGAGAGCACGGTGTTGATCGCGATCAGGGGCGTCTGACCCGGCATGGCGCCCGCAAAAAGAAGTGCGCCGGCTGCGTTGAGGGCAATCCAGCCCGGCAGCACCAGCAACGCCCCAAACAGAACGTACACGATGTTGTGGCCAGGAATCGCAGGCGCGATCCCGTCCTCCGCATATTTTCCACGCCGCGGTCCGATGATCCAGACAATGCTCAATGCGGTCAGGCCGCCGACCACCTGGATCGTACTGGCGCCGCCCGCGTCGAGAAACCCGCGGCCCAGGCCGTAACTGCTTCCCAGTTGCGCTAGCCATCCGCCACCCCACACCCAGTGGGCAAAGAGCGGATAAGTCCAGCCGGCCAGCAGTGCAGTCGAAAAGCAGCTGGCGCTGAGCCGCTAGCGATCGGCACCGGCACTCAACGGGATCAATGCGGCCAACCCTACCGCGAACACCTGCAGCAGCACCTGCAGGTTCGCCCGGGTCGAAGCGGCGGTAAGCCCGCGCAGGCAAAACGGCGCGGTGGCGATCCAGTCCCAGTGCCTTCCCGCGACCATGACTGTATGGGCTGGACCACCGGCGATCCCTTCCCAGGAGAAGCCAACCATGCAGTAGACAAGGGCAGCGACCGCGATCGCCGCCATGGACGAAAGCATCGAGTGGGCTGCGCTCCGGGTTCGGCCGAGGCCGCTATTCATCAGCACCAGCCCGACCAAGGCAAGCGGGACCATGGCCACCAGGACCATGCAGGCCAACCACAACGGGTCGTAGGCTCCATTGGCTGGCGTCACTTCGCCTCCTCGGGCAACCTGGCGCCACTACGAAAGGCCAGGACGAGCCCCAGCGCCTGCACCCCCAAACCGGCCAGCACGAAAAGAGCCCGTGCCACCGGCCGGGGAAAGAGAACAACCGCGGAGACGACAATTCCCCACCCCGCCAGCAGCAATAACATGCCCGCAAGCTTCATGCGCATCTCCTAACCTGGCTTTGGGCGGAGCACTCCGGCAACCCACAGATGAATGCAAGCATAATCGCAACCCGGCGCCCCTGTGTGCGTTTTGTCCCCAAACCGAAAAGCCCTGAAGCCACATGCTGTTACCATCATGGTTTCTATGACGTTTTTCAGCCTGTTTCAAAGGAGCAGTAGGCGGTGAAGAATATTGTGGACAGCATCGTCGCACACCCCGCGGGCGCCTTTGCCCTGCTGACCGTGGCCGCTTTTCTCGAGGCCTTCGGAGACTCGCTGTTTCAGAGTGGCATCTACCGCTCCACCGGCGCTGCGCGCGGACTTCTTTTCGTCGCCGGCGCGGTCGTCCTGGCGCTTTATGGATTCACCGTCAACATTCCTCACTGGGATTTTGGCAAGCTGCTGGGAGTCTATGTGGTGTTGTTTTTCCTGGTTGCCCAGATCCTGGCCAAGGTCCGATTCAATCAGTCGCCTACCATGCCGATCTACGTGGGCGGCTCGTTGATTACCACGGGCGGTATCATCATTGCATTCTGGCGAGCATAAGCCGTTTCCAGAACGGGTCTTCGCGTTTTACGTCGTCGCGGCTCTCGCCTGCTACGAGGTGGGATTCGCTTTTCAGTTGTTGTGTAAAGTAAGCGAACAGACAGAAGAATAAGACCTTTCTTCTGCGCTTGACGGAGGATGACGGTTTGATGAGAGGGTTCGGTCGGATAGGTGTGCTCGTTCGTGTCATGGTGCTGCTGGTGGCGGCTGGGTTCGCGGGGGGATTGGCCATCGCGCAACCTCAGGGCCAGGCGGATCCGGCAACGGCGGACCGCCTGGCAGCGCTTGAAAAGACCTCGGCGGCCCAGGCGGCGGCGATTGCCGCGGCGCAAACAGCGGGCGATAACGCCTGGATGCTGACTAGTTCTGCGCTGGTTTTGTTGATGAGTGGGCCCGGGTTGGCACTGTTTTATGGCGGCCTGGTGCGCAGAAAGAACGTTCTGGGAACCATGATGCAGACGTTCGCCATGATGGCCGTCATCACGGTGTTGTGGGCGCTGCTCACTTACTCGCTGGCATTCGGCGAGGGAAATGCATTTATTGGCGGCCTGCATAACGTCTTTCTCCGTGGTGTGGGCCTCGCGCCAGATCCCAAATATGCGGCGACGATACCCCTGCAGACCTACATGGTCTTTCAGCTGATGTTTGCGATCATTACTCCGGCGCTGATCACCGGCGCCTTCGCGGAACGGATGAAGTTCTCGGCTATGCTGGTATTCATGGTCCTGTGGGCCATATTTGTCTACAGCCCCATGGCCCACATGGTCTGGGGCAAAGGCGGTTTCCTGAACGCTTCCCTGGGCGGACGGTTTCCGTGTCTGGATTTCGCCGGTGGCACCGTGGTCCACGTGACGTCGGGCGTGTCAGCGCTGGTGACAGCGTTGTATCTCGGCAAGCGCCTGGGATATCCTCACGACTCCATGGCGCCGCACTCCGTGGTACTCAGCTTTGTTGGGGCGTGCCTGTTGTGGGTGGGCTGGTTCGGATTTAATGCCGGCTCAGCTTTGGGCGCGGGTACCTTGGCGACCTCGGCATTTGTTGCCACCCACTTTGGAGCGGCCGCTGCGGCCATTGGCTGGAGTGCGGCGGAATGGCTGCGCAATGGACGATGTACAGCGCTGGGTGCGATTTCAGGAGCGGTGGCGGGACTGGTGGCGATTACGCCGGCTTCTGGCTTTGTCACGCCCATCTCCGCCTTGTGGATCGGTCTGATCGCCGGGGTATTCTGCTACCTGATGGTGGTGAAAGTTAAGTCGGTGTTCGGGTATGACGATTCGCTGGACGCGTTCGGCGTCCACGGAGCAGGGGGAACGATTGGGGCATTGCTGACTGGGATCTTTGCCAGCAGCACCATCAATCCGGTTTTCGGAGCAGGAAAGGCAACGGGGCTACTCGAAGGCAATAAGGGTCAGATCCTGAACCAGGCGATTGCCGTGGCGATTGCCTGGTGTCTCTCCATTGTGGGGACGCTGATCATCCTGTTTATTGTGGATAAGCTGATCGGTCTGCGGGTGAGTGAAGAAGACGAGCGCACGGGACTCGACTTGTCACAGCACGACGAGGAAGGATATGACTTTGCCACTTAGCAATACCGTCGGGCGTGCAGGTACGAGATCGGAAAGGGACTGAGAACGATGCACAAGATAGAAGCAGTGATACAGCCAGCAAAGCTGGACGCTGTGAAGGAAGCGCTGGTCGAGATTGGCATTTCTGGAATGACGATTACCGACGTGCGCGGTCATGGGCGGCAAAAGGGCCATACGGAGATTTACCGCGGGCGGGAGTATTCGGTGGATTTGCTGCCCAAGGTGAAGCTGGAGCTGGTAGTGCCGGACGACATACTTGAAAAGGCAGTTCAGGCTATCGTTAAGGCGGCAAAAACAGGCCAGATCGGCGATGGAAAGATCTTTATGACTCGGGTCGACGAGGCAGTCCGGATACGCAATGACGAGCGCGGAGAGGTTGTGCTCTAAAACTTTCCTGGGCGTGCCTCACCTTCGCGCATCTTGATGGTTTCTTTACGCGGTTTGCGGTACAAAACAGTTTGCCGGGAACATGATTCCCTGAGGAGACGCATGTCAGACGCACTTCGCAATTTCATTGAAATCCCTTACGCCGAACTGGAAGAACGCAACCTGGCGGCAAAGGACCAGCGCAAACGCCACGTCCCGGCCGAGCAAATCCGCGAAGAGCGGCTGAAGTATCTCACCGACGAGAAGCACATCAAGGCGGTGACCGTGGTCTTCAGCGACCTCGAAGGCCGGCTGCACATGCTCGACTACGATAAGAAGTTCATCGTCAAGAGCGACGACAATCTCACCTTCGACGGCAGCTCGATCCGCGGCTTTACCGCACAGAGAGAGAGCGATCTGCGTCTGGGGATCGACTGGGGGTCGTTCTATTGGGTGCCCTCTGACGTTTTCGGCCGGGGCAAGACATTGGTCTTTGGCAACGTGATTGCCAAGGACGGCAATGCATTTCCGGCCGACATTCGCGGCGTGCTGAAAAACTATGCCGATGGACTTTTCGCACAGAAGGGCTACACCCTGAACGCGGCCAACGAAATCGAAGGGTTTCTCTTCAAGGGCACGGATGCGGAGCGCCACTATCACGAGACCCAGAGTTTCGAGTACGTCAACACCGGCGGTTACTATCACTCTCTCCCTGGCGATCCGCTGCGCACCTTCATCGATACCAGCGCCGAAGTGCAGCGAGCCATGGGATTCGAAAACGAGAAGGACCACCCGGAAGTGGCGCCCTCTCAGTTTGAAATCAACTACAGCTACAGCGATGTGGTGACCGCCGCTGATCAGATCCAGCTTTACAAGCTCATCTGCCGGCAAGTGGCCACGAATATGGGGCTGACTGCCTCATTCCTGCCTAAACCTGTGGTCGGTGTCAACGGCAGCGGCATGCACACCAACGTTTCCATCAGCGAGAAGGGCAAGAATCTTTTTTGGGATGAGAAGGGTGAAGAGAAGCTCAGCAAGCTGGGTTGGGAATTCATCGATCGCATTCTCACCCACGGCAATGATATCTGCGTGCTCCTGAATGCGAGCGTTAACGCCTATCGCCGCCTCGATCCCCACTTCGAAGCCCCCAACCAGCTCATGGCGTCCGCCATTGATCGTGGGTCGATGGTGCGCATCCCTATCGGCAACGAGAAGAGCATGCGCGTCGAAGTGCGTTCGGTCAGCCCGGATGCGAATCCTTACCTTGTGCTGTATTCCGTATTCAAGACGGGTATCGACGGGGAGACGGCGAACATCGACAATCTTCGTCAGGCTAAGCGGTTCCTGCCCGACAACATCTACACCGCGCTTGAAAACTTTAGTGCTGCCAAGTGGACGGACACTCTGTTGGGAGCGGACGTGAAAGAGCGATACGCGGATTTGAAGAAAGCTTCCGCAGATCGCTGCCCACGGTTGCTGGGAACCTTTGTGAAGGCGCCGGAGGTGCAATACCACCACGACGTTTACAACCAGTACCTCTGGAACAAGTTTTAGCAGGACGTTGCTCGGGGGGGAATTTCGGGACGGTTCGATGTTGCGGCCAGGAGTTTTCGAGTTGCGCTGATGAACGAAGGGCACGGCTTCAGCCGTGCCACACGGCACTCGACTCATGAGGGCTTTAAGCCCCTGAGGTACATCTTTCCAATCGTCCGTGGTGAACTCAGCCGGGGAAAGAGATGACTTCGCCCTGTAAAAGCGTACCTCAGCGGCT
>Ga0182024_10012846_pt1 | contig 16487 bp, 16 predicted proteins | sample P32metaG_FD_120480 | JGI IMG/M metagenome (GOLD analysis project Ga0182024, IMG submission 120480) | Permafrost microbial communities from Stordalen Mire, Sweden - P3-2 metaG (Illumina Assembly) | ecosystem: Environmental > Terrestrial > Soil > Wetlands > Permafrost | place: Sweden: Stordalen... | reverse complement strand
GTGCTCGCTCTGACTTTCGGGCCAGACTTTATCCATTGGCGGCGGTCCGGTGAATCTTGGCCGAGCGTCTGGCCGAGCAGCGGTTGTTCTATTTGATGAATGAGCCGGTGGTGGCGGAGGAGGTCGAGCAGGTATGGGGTCGGTCCGCCTCGAGCGGGCTCGCGACCGGACGGACAGGGGAGCCGCGTTGACCTTCTCGCTGCCATTTTCTCGCGCGCGGCCAGCGGTTTCGATCCGGGCGGCGCCGGCCGCGAGCTATGGGGTAGCTTCGGCGCGAGCCGATCGAAACCGCTGGCCGAGGGGGCCTTCGGACGCGCTCGCGCTCAGCTTTTTCCTGGCCAACAGGCCGATGGCGAGCGCGACTGAATCTACTGAATCTACTGAATCTATTGATGAGGGTGACCCTCGTTAACCCTCGTTGGGCCGTTTCCCCGCGCGATTTCTATTTGGCTTGATCGAGGGCGGCGAGCGCTGACGGGCGGCGCCGGCTCGGAGCCTTTGGCCGCGGCGGCGCCCGAGCTAGGCGGTCGGCTTCGCCAACACCCCGATCGCAACAGCAGGGGTCGTAGGACACACTGTTTGCAATTGCGACCTCGACCCCGTACCTCGCAGTATGGGTCCTGAGCACGCCTCGCGCGTGCGAGAGTGGTTAACGCGGGAAGGTGGTCCGTAAACGCGGTGATCGGGTGTTGGCGAAGCCTTGCCGCCTAGCTCGCACCGCCGCCGTCGATCAAACAGCAACAGCTATCGAGTACGGTCTGATCGCCGCCGGAATCTCCGTCGCCATCATCGCGGTTGTCAAAGGCTTGGGCACCAAACTCGACACCACGTTTTCTTCGATCTCGTCACAGTTGAAATAGAGCGCCCGCAGCACGGCTCTCCTGAAACAGGCCAAGCGCAGCATTAAATATGAGGAGACCAGCGATGATCCCGGCTTCGACATATTTGTCGAGCATGAGCCTGCCGGTATTCATGTCGCATTAACTGCCGAGCCTCACTGACGTGGCGATATCGATGCAGTCAGCATGCAGATTCGGCTAAACTTGATCCCGTTGGCCAGCGAGACGGTCTGGATGGTGGGAGAGCCGGCGCTTCTGAACACCGTAACCCCGTTGTCGCTGATCCCCTTCTTGAGTTCGAAGCCGGAAATAACAAAGGTCACGCCCGCATTCGGCCCGGCAGTGAAGGTTCCACTCAGCGTTCCCACGTGAAGGGTGACAGTGCCGTCCCGATCCGGTTCCGTAACCGCGAAGGAGAACGTATCTTCGTACGCATGCGCTGCCGGCATATGCATCCGTGGCCCGACCCCGAAAGACGCACTGTCTACGGATTGACCGAGTTCAGTGACATTGTCATTCGCGTCAGTTAGGCCTGCCGCGTTGAATATGGTCGTCCAGGCGACGCCCGAATTGATGGGTTCCAACTTCGAATTGAATCCCTCCGGTGATGCGAGACAAGTGCCCGAGCCGGCATAGGCGAATGTCGATGTTTTAACGCCGCCCGCATATACCGGTGACGCCATTCCAAGCGAAACCAATACAGTGGTGCAGAGTATGCGTCTCATTTGCACCTCCCACGGTGTTCGCCGCAGGTAACCCCAGCGTCACCTGAAGGCTTTCATCTACAGCGGGCGTAATACAGACGGTCACGGTCACCGGATTCGGTGACACCTTACGAGCATCGTTGCCGAACGAACAGTTCGTGGTCAAGATCGAGACCATCATCTCCCGAGCGGCCAACCTGCAGCTACTAGTGGATTCATGGATCCCCAAGCGGAGCGACGATGGCACGCCGCAGACGAGCCGCGTAAGTCATCAACCAGACGAGCCAGAGCCTCCCTTAATTCGCACTGCTCGCTGTCTCACAAACTATGATGACGGCACTGCGTGAGTATGCGGCACTCAATCACGTAGTCTTGCTGTGGCTCTTCGATCCTAGGTTTTCCCTGTAAGCCGCGCCTCCGGGGTCGTATGGCTTTGGTCGCCAAAGTAGTCTCGAAAGCTGGACCCCGCCGCCGCGGCAATGATACACTCACTGCCAGCGGTCACGAAGGGAGATGGAAGATGGCAAATCTCACGAGGCGTCAAACTCTAGCGGCGGGCGGTGGCGTTTTAAGCTCTTTGCTCCTGCCACAACGCTTTGCCGCTGCAGCGGCGGGCAGCACGCTCAACATTGCTTACAACGTTAATCTGCCCTCCTTCGATCCGACCGTCGGGCCGTCGTCCGTCAATCCCACGATTCAAGCCATCTACCGATCGGTATTTGATCAGTTCATCGGCCAGAAGCCCAATCTGTCGTTCGAGCCGGGCTTGCTGACTGCCTGGGGATGGAACGACGACAAGACCAAGGTCTGGATGGATGTCCGTGAAAATGTCGTTTGGCATGACGGCACCCCGTTCACGCCTGAAGATATTATCTGGACGATCCAGCGCGACGCCAAGCCGGATGGCGGCAATCTCGTATCGTTCGTGTGGGCGAGCATCGATAACTTTAAAGTCGACGGCAAGCGCATCACCGCGGATGTGAAGCAGTTCGATCCGACCATCTTCAAATGGATGGCCTTCCTCACGGGCTACGTGCTGCCGAAAGCCTATTACGAGAAGGTCGGCCCGCAGGGATTCGAAAAGAAACCGATTGGCACTGGCCCTTATATGGTCGATGCCTATGAGGGCAACGCCTATTTGCGGCTTAAAGCCAATCCGAAATATTGGGGAGGCAAGCCGACGTTTGAAAACGTGGTGTTCAAGTTCATTCCGGACGCCACCAGCCGCGTCGCCGAAGTCGAGAGCGGCTCTTCCGACGTGACCCTTGATATACCCTATGAAGAATACGACCGGCTGAAGGGCAAGGCCGGATTGAAGGGGGTCTGTACGCCGATTTCGGACATCGGCATGATCTTCATCACGAACGGCGGGATCATGGACGACAAGAACGTCCGTCTGGCGATGTGTCACGCGGTTGACAAGCAGACCATCATCAAGCGGCTGCTGCACGGCTACGGCGTTCCGATCGATACGCTGCAGGCGCCGATTTACGAGGCCTATGACCCGTCTATCAAGGTCTCTTACGATCCGGCGCTCTCGGCCACGCTTTTGGGCGCCAGCGGCTATTCGAAAGACAAACCGGCGAAGTTTACCATCCAGACGACGCGCGGCTTCAAGCCGAAGGATTATGAGATGATCCAGGCGATCGTGGGCATGTGGCGAAACGTCGGCATCGATGCCACCATCGAAACATACGAAATCGCCAAGCATTTCGAGCTTCGCATGTCGCACAAGCTGGCGCCGGCGGCGTTCTACAATTGGGGTAATGCGATCGGCGATCCGAGCACGTCTACCGGCCATGCCATGTTCGGCAAGTCGCCGCACTCGGCGTGGCACTCCGAGGATCTCGATGCCATGATTGGCCCGCTCTGGGGCGAAAAGGACGAGAAGAAGCGCATTCAGGGTTATAAGAACGTGGATCGCTACATCGCCGAGCAGGGCTATGTTTTGCCGCTTCTGCAATACGCGCAACCGATCCTCTACAAGTCCGATCTCAAAGTCACCCCAAACCAATCGGGAGCATTGCAGCCGGCATCGCTGATCTCCCAGGCCTGATACCGCATCAAAGCAGCCCACCGCCGACGCGCAGGCGCGGCGGTGGCTGTTGTTTGCGACGACCTCCCGGCTAGAGGGCTTTGTTCTGCCCGAGTATTTTTGCGTACACGTCGGCGACGGCGCCCCGCTTGAACGGCAATATCGCCGCCACGTGATCGTCCGGTCGAACCAGCACGATCGTATCGTCGCCGCAGCCCAAGCGTTGTTTAAATCGGTCGCCCACGTCAAACAATGCTCTATGCCTCAAGCCGGAATTCAGCGGCGCGTCCCAGCGTGACACCGCGAAGCTGCGTATTCCCGGCAAGCTCTCTTCCGGTATGTCGGGGCGGCGGCGCACATCGGTGAAATAGTAAGCGACGAAGCTGTCGTCGCTGAGCTCATGGGTCGTGACGGTTCTGCCGTCGCCGGCAAACAGTCTCATATCCGGCAGGCGATCGCCGACGCGGAGCGGCTCCTGCTCGGTCTTGACCAGCGACCAAGCGCCGGTGCCTTCGACATCGAGACGCACGCCCAGCAATGAGCGCGTCATGGCGACCGCCCAGGCGGAGCCGCTCATGGCCTTGGTCTGAGCCTGCTGCGCGTTCATCACCTTGGCGGCCGCTTCCGCCATTTCGCCGGAACCATGCGCGGCGAGCGGCGCTTGTTCCCGCTCGTAACCGTCGAGCAGGCCATCGGCGGCCCAACCGCGTGTTACCCACGCGAGCCGCCACGGCAGATTGATGGCGTCAAGCACCCCGGTGTTCAAGCCGAGCGCCCACATCGGCGTAATCAGATGCGCCGCGTCGCCCATCAGGAAAACCCGGCCGGCGCGCCAACGGGTCGCGATGCGATGATGTACGCGATAAACGACGGTGTTGAGAACTTCCAATCGGCTGACGTCGCCGACAAAGTGCCTGACCTTTTGCTCAAGGTCGTCGCGGCCGGCCTCTTCCGACCCTTTGAGAGGAAACAGGAAGCGCCAACAATGCGGCTGACGGACGAGGATCATCCACTCGGCGGGATCCGAAAAATAGGCAAGGTAGGGGTAGTCACGCGGATTCGAAACGTCGAGGTCGACATCGACGTCCACCAGCATGAAGGACGTCCAAGGATTTGCCTTCGACATCGATATTGAGCTGCCCGCGCACTGTGCTGCGGCCGCCGTCGCAAGCCAAGAGATAGGAGCCCTCGACCGTTTGCTCGCCCCGGTCCGTTTCGAAGCGCGCGGTCACGCCGCCATCGGTTTGCTCGCATGACACGAACTTGTGGCGGAGAAAGATCGAATCCGCATGAGTCTTGCCGAGTGCGTCCGCCAGGATCGGTTCGAGATGATGCTGGGGTATATTGATGACGAACGGAAAGCGCGTCTCATCCGACAGGAGCGCCGTCAGCACCGAGGTGCGCCGCGCATTGGTCGCGCGCTCGATCTCGCCGATCTCGTCCAGCCTGACCGCTTTGGCCAGCACCGCCTCGGCGACGCCGTAACGGCGGAAGGCTTCAAGCGTGCGGGTGAGCGTCGTTCCCGCCTTGGTATCGCTGGAAAATCCCTGGTCCTCTTCTAATAGGTTGAACGGCAGCCGGTAGAATTTCAGCGCGAGCGCGGTTAACAATCCGATCGGACCGGCGCCGACGATAAGAATTGGCTTCATGGCGCGCACTCGTCAGGAATCGTCTCGCGGGAAAACGAAATCGCGGCTCAGCACCGAAGCGGTCATGGTCGCGGCGTCGGAAAGTAGAAACATCAAAGGCCCGACGACATCCTCCGGCGAGCCGACGCCGAGTGTCGCCTTCCATTTTTCGTCGTCGCGGCCTTCATTGGCGGCGCGATACTGCGGCGTATCGATGACGCCGGGGGCTATGAGATTAATGCGGACGCGGTGTTCGGCGACTTCCTTGGCGGCGCTTTTCACAAATGCAATCAGTGCGGCTTTGCTGGCGGCATAGGCGGACGCCTTGGGCCAGCCTTGATGAGCTATGCCCGAAGAAAATGCGACGATGCTGCCTTTGCGCCTGCGGATCATCGACGGTAGCGCCGCCTTGCAGCACCAGACGACGCCGTTCAGGTTCACTCGCAGAACACGCTCCCACTCCGCCGGATCCATGTCGTTGACGGCCGTGCGCGGTTGGATTGCCGCGCCGCAGACGAGCCCGTTGATCGCGCCAAACTCCGCTTCGATCTGCGCGAACGTGGCCGCCACCCGGGCGTGATCGCCGACGTCAAGGTGCCGAACCGTGATGGCCGGATGTCCGCGTTGAAGCTGCGCCGAGGCGGCCTGATCGAGATCGCAAACGATCACACGCGCGCCCGCGTCGCTGGCTGCGATGGCGAGTGCCCGCCCGATCCCGCTGGCGCCACCGGTGATGACGAAAACGTCGCCGGTGGCGTCGAAGGTCGCTTTCATCAGCGGACGTTCAGGCTTGGGGATGAACGTTCAACGCGCGTCGCGTTCATCGCTGTACCACGATGGTCTCTCCGGATAATGCGGTCCATCATAGATCTCAACGACAATGGTTTCCTCGTGCGCGACTGCCGGGCCATGCACATTGCCTTTCGGATTGCAGTAAAAACAGCCCGGCGTCAGCACTACCTTGGTTTTCGTGTATTCATACTTGCCCTTCAGGCAGAACATGAACTGGTTCGACGAGTGAAAATGGGGTTGCGGAATGCCGGCGCCCTTGTCGAACTTGATCAGCGCGATCGAAGCGCCGGTTTCCTCGTTGCGCCACAGCATCTTTTCATGAACGCCTTTGAGGGATTTTTCGCGCCACGCGACGCTTTCGGATTGGATCAGGATCTCATCAAGACTGGGAGCGCCTTGTGGGGTCGGTTTCATGTTCGCCTCATCTTCATCAGCGTTGGCAACAAAGAGTCATCCGAGCGAATCCAGCGGCTGGGAGGCGCCAAGCCGTGTGCCAAAAACGGCTTCCGCATTGCTCTTGCGAATCTTTGTCTTGAGGGCGGCATCGAGATGGCCGAGATCGTGCTCGGCGCTAGGCGCGCCCATCGGAAACGGCCAGTCGCTGCCGACCAGGATGCGGTCTTCGCCGACAATATCGATGATACTACGAAGCATTGCCGGTGAGTGAACGAGACTATCGACATAGAAGCGCCTGACGGCATCGGCCGGCGACAACGGCAAGTCCGGGATTCCCGGCCGGGCGGTGAGGGCGCCACGCTGCCAGCGGCCGCAAAGCGTGGCGACGCAACCGCCGCCATGCGCCAAAATGACCTTCAACTTCGGAAAGCGATGTAGGACGCCGGCAAAGACCAGATTGGCAGCGGCAATCGTGGTTTCGACTGGATTGCCAAGAAGGTTGCTGAGATAAAACGGATCGAGCCGCCGGTCCGGCGACGATCCCGGATGAATAAAAAACGGCAGCTTGGCCTCGCTCAAGGCTTGCCAGAGCGCGTTATAGCGTTCGGATGCGTAGGAGAGGACGCCAAGTTCGGCGCCGGCGACCGCGCCGGCCCAGTTGTGATCGAGGCGGCCGGCAATCTGCGCGGCGAGTTCGGGCGCTTCAATGGGAAGGTAGGCAAATGGCCGCAGCGCCTCTGGATGCGCCTGACGGGCCGACAGCAGGCCGTCATTGACCAAGAGCGTGTAGTTTCTTCGATCCATGCCGTCGAGATCGGGCCGGAAGAGCGGCGGCGGCACTGAGACGATCGCGCCGTCGAGGCCGTCGCTTTCAATGCGATTCACAAGCGCGCCGATTTTCGACAGCGGATGAAGCAGCACGCCGTGCGCGCAAATGTGCAAGGTTTGCGGCTCCGCCCGCATGCCGTAAAGGCCTTTTTCGCTGGCCGCGATGATCGTCGGCGGAAGGATGTGCGTGTGAACGTCCCATCCGCCCAATGCCGATGGCGTCCTCATGCGAGCCCAGTCAGCTGGTCGGACACGTGTCGAGCCCATGGTGAGTTAGGCGGTCCATGTCACAGCCTTCAACTCGATCAATCTGGAAAGATAGACCACGTCCGACTTGTTGGTCAGCCGGTGAACGGGCCGCATTGTATCCATGTACACCCATGAACCGACGGGTTCGTGGGTCGCGATTTTGTTGCCGAAGATGGTCTCGACTTCGTTGCCGCCGCCGCCAAGCGAAACCACGAGGTAAGGGTGATAATGAATGTGGAAGTCTATGGTCTGACCCGGTTCGAGCCGCACTTCCCACATGCGGATGTGCTCGTTCTCGAACAGAATCTTGTCGCCGACTTCGCCGAGCTTGATGCCGCGGTCGGCGGCTGCTTTGAGGCCGTGCTTGTCGTCCATCGATGCGGTCCTATTTTGCCGGCAAAACGGCAATGGCGCTGATTTCGATCAGATAGTCCGGAGACGTCATTTTGGTGACCTCGACCATCGTGGATGCGGGGAGCGGCGGCTTGAAGTACTGCGCTCGCACCTTATGGATCGCTTCGAAATGCTCCATGTTGCGCACGTAAACATCGACACGACAGACGTCGTCTAGGGTGCCGCCCGCGGCTTCTACCGCGGCTTTGACATTTTCACAGACCTGTTTGGTTTGCTCGGTAATGTCGCCGATCCCGGCGATGCTGCCATCGGCTCGGCGGGCGGTCATTCCGGAGATGAAAACGAGGCGTCCGCTCGCTTCGATGGCGGTGGCTTGCGAGAAAATGCCGTTCGGCTGCCGGAGCTTCGGGCTCGAAATCTGGGTCTTGGGCATACGCGTATCCTTTACTGTAGCAGCGGGTTTGCCGTGATGCCGAGCTTGGCCGCGAAGCTGTTCAGCATCGCAACGACGCCGGGATCGAGGTGCACGACGCCGTCCGCCTGTTGGCGCCTACGCCATTCCGGCTCCCCGGGCGTGAACAATTGCGCGACGCCAGGTGCGCGCTGGCCGGCGCGCACCTGCCGCGCCGCCGCCGCCGCGCGCCCCCGGAATTCGGTTACATCGCCGAAATGCGCAACGTCGATGGCGATGAAGAGATGCGAGCAGTCGTACGGCACCGCGAGGTCGCCATAGAGCGGGCGCACTTGCGCGCCGCTCGCGCCGCCCGAGACAAGCCCGCACATCAAGTCGATCATCAGCGACAGGCCGAACCCCTTTGCACCGCCCGAGGGCAGCAGCATGCCGGCGATGGCCTCGGCCGGTTTTGTTGTCGGCTGGCCGTCCGCCGTGACCGCCCAGGTCGGCGGAATTGGTTCTTTGGCCTTCTCCGCCATCCGGATCTTGCCCATGGCGGCCTCGCTCGTGGCCATATCGAGCACCAGCGGTATCTCGTCGTCGGTCGGCAGGGCGATGGCGATCGGATTATTGCCGACGACCCGTTCGGCGCCTCCTGGCGCCGGCATCAGCGGCCGGGTGTTGCACATGGCGATGCCGATGCAGTTTTCGTCTGCCGCCTGCACCGCATATCTCCCGGCAGTGCCGAAATGAAAGCCGTGGCGAACCGCGACGACCCCGGCGGCGAATTCTCTGGCTTTGGCGATCGCCGTCGCCATGGCCTGCCGGCCGGTGATCTGGCCGAGCGCGTGACCGGCGTCGAGGACGGCTGCGCCTTGCCGGTCGGAAACGACGGCGGCGGCTTCATTGCGGGACACCGAGCCTTGGCATAAGCGCTCGATATACATATCGACTAGCATCACGCCGTGGGAGTGAAGGCCTGCAAGATCGGCATCGACGAGGCCAACCGCAACGGCGGTCGCCGATTCCGCGGGCACCCCTGCGGCGCCAAACAGCCGGGCGACAAAATCGCCAAGTTCGCTGGCCGAGATTTGCCGCGCCGCGCTCGTCATAACAAATCCATCGCTGCCGCGTGAGGTTTACTAGTCCCGCTCACTTTGCATTACCGTTCACCAGCCGCAGAGCGGGGGATTTGCTACGGTTGACAAGCGAGGCTGCAACCTTTTCCAGAGTCCGATTGATGTGAGCGCGATTGAGCTCAAGGGCTTTGTCTACATCCCGCCTCAGCGCAGTCCGCATGAGCTGCCTATGTTCGGTCACATCGTCACGCAGTGGGCCCTTCGAGGTGATCGACAGGTTGACGTAACGCTCGGCCTGTTCGAACAGCCGCAGGCGGATCAGAAGCATTGACGGCGAATCGCAGGCGGCGACCAGGGCGGTATGGAAATCAGCGTGCGCCTTGCTCCAGGCCGCACTTATGGCGCCGGGATGCGAGCGGCTGTGCTTGGTCTGTTTCGACAGGCGATGGAAGCTCGATAAAAGGTTTGCCTCCCACTCGACGCCGCCCTTTTCCAGCGACCAGCGAAGAGCAATGCCTTCGATTTCGATGCGGGTCCGCATCAGGTCGGCGAGCTTGTCGCGGGAGACTTCGGAGACCTTGAAACCCCGGTTTTGCTCAAGCTCGACCAAGCCTTCCGCTTCCAGGCGCATCAGCGCCTCCCGGATCGGGCTTGCGCCCATTCCATACCGCTCACGCAGCGTCTCCATCCGCAGCCGCTCGTTCGGCAATAGCTGACAGGTGAGAATGTCAGCGCGTAGCTGCGCGAATGCTGACGCATTGAGCGTCTGCCCTACGTCTGGTTTTACTTTCGGCATCGGCACAACAGCTCTCCGGTAGACTTTAAGCGTGGCGGAAGGGACTCGGCTTGCGCCTCGTCGAATGTGTGAGTTATTATCGAAAAAGTTATAGATTGTCGGAAATTCAGTGTCCACTCGAAAGCATGCCGCAGCGTTCGCCGCATGCAGGAGCGCATCAGCGCGCTAAAGCACCCGGAAATGAGTCTCGCGGACCTTGAGAAGCGGATCAGATACGAGCTGACTTTTTTGGAGTTTCCGGCGCGTTCGTGGATGCGCGCCTATACGAGCCCGCGCGGCCACTGCTACGACGTCGTTATCGTCGGCGCGGGGCAGAGTGGTCTCGCCGCCGCCTATGGTCTGATCCGCGAGCAGGTCAAGAATATCGTTGTCCTGGACCGCCGGCCCGCGGGTCTGGAAGGGCCGTGGAAGACCTATGCCCGCATGATCACTTTGCGGACGCCGAAAATGGTCAGCGGGCTTGATTTCGGCAATCCGTCTTTGACGCCGCGCGCCTGGTTCGAGGCGCAGTGGGGCGCGGAGGCTTGGACAAAGTTCGACAAAATCCCGCGCGCGATGTGGCAGGATTATCTTGACTGGTATCGGCGCGTGCTGGCTTTGCCGGTCGAGAATAACGTCAACGTCACCGGATTTTCGCGCGTGGACGACGATCTTGTCGGCGTCGAAACCGCTGACGGCCGCACGATGTTGGCTCGCAAGGTGATCCTTTGCACCGGCCTCGACGGCACCGGTGAATGGACCGTACCCAAATTTGTGTCCGCGGCTTTGCCGAAAAGCCGCTATGCGCATTGCGGCGAAGATATCGATTTTGCAACGCTAGCCGGTAAGCGCATCGGCGTGCTCGGCAACGGCGCGTCGGCATTCGATAACGCGGCGAGCGCGCTTGAGCATGGCGCCGGAACGGTAACGATTTGCCTCAGGAAGCCGGAATTCCCGCGCATCAATACGCACAAATGGATGGAAACCTCGGGCTTCCTCGGCCACTTCTGGACGCTGCCCGATCTCGACCGCTGGCGCTTCATGCGCAAGATCACGGGAATGAGCCAGCCGCCGCCGCAGGATTCGCTCTGGCGCTGCGTCAACTTTCCGAATTTCAAAATCGCGACCGGCGCAGGCTGGGAAAAAGTTTTGCTCGACGGTGAGGCCGTCGGGGTCGACACGCCGAAGGGCCGCATGACGTTCGACTACTTGATCTGCGGCACCGGTATTTCGAATGACACGGCGACCCGGCCCGAATTGGCCAAGCTATCGCCGTACATCGCGACATGGAACGATGTCTTTTCGCCTCCGCCGGAAGAAACCGATTCCTATCTCGGCGCCGCCCCATATCTCGGTGCGGCCTTTCAGTTTCTGGAGAAAAAGCAAAGCACCGTGCCCATCCTCAACCGCATTCACAACTTCAGTTATGGCGCCACGCTGAGCATGGGTCTTTCCGCCGCCTCCATCAGCGGCATGAAATACGGCCTACCCCGGCTCATCCAGGGCGTCGTCGGCGATCTGTTTCGCGAGGACGCGGCGCACCAGTTCCAGAGCCTTCTTGACTACGTGGTTCCGGACATCACCACACTCGACTTGCCCGAGGATCGTTCGCTCGTTCCGGTGGTCGACGTTTCGTCCAGCGGGCGCGGCAGCGTCAAACGAAGGTTCGCCTAGTCGTGTACCCGGCGCGCTTCAATTATCTGCGAACCGACAGCTTCGCCGACGCGTCGGTGGCACTCCTTAGCGGCGGCGCAGGCGCCAAAGCGCTCGCGGGCGGCCAGACCTTGATCCCGATGTTGAAGCTGCGGCTGTTGAAGCCCGAGCTCATTATAGATCTCGGCGGTATCACGAACGCTGACGATATCGCCGTAGGCGAAGGAGTGATCGAGATCGGCGCACTTGCCCGGCACGCCCAGATTGGAACATTCGATGGCCTCAAGGCATTTCCGATCATTGGCGACTGTGCGCTCGGCATCGCCGACGCCCAGGTCCGCAACATGGGCACTATCGGCGGATCGCTCGCCGAAGCCGACCCGTGCAGTTGCTGGCCCGCTCTCTTGGTTGCGCTTGAAGCCGAAGTTCTGATCCAGGGGCCCCAAGGCGAACGCGTCTTGAGCGTGCGCGATTTGCTTGCGGATGCGTACACGCCCGATCTCGCACCGGGAGAGCTGATCACCCGTATCGCGATCAGCCGGGCCGCGCTTTCAGGCACCGGCGCGTTCGTCGCCTTCAAGCGCGCGGCACCGGCTTACCCAACCGGCAGCTGCGCACTTCAGGTGGCCTTTGACGGCGATCGAATCGCTTCTGCTCGCATCGGTTTCGGCTGTCTCGGCCTCACGCCGCTCGCCTTCGACCAAGCAAACGAGATCGCCGCCGGCAAGCTGCTGGTCGACGATTTGGTGGAAGATATAGCGCAGGCGGCCTCCGAATTTGTCGAGCCGATCGAAGATATAAAAGGGTCCGAGGCCTACAAGCGCTCGCTCGCTCGCGGGCTGGTCATCCATGCATTCAAGGTGGTCAAAGCGCGCCGCGAGCGTGCCGTCGCACCGGGGACACATACCTACTATGGCAGATAGCGGAAAACGCGCGATCGGCATCGCATTGAACGGCCGCCTGGTGCACGCGGATATTGAGCCGCGCATGCTGTTGGTAGAGTTCATTCGCGAAGTAGCGGGCCTAACCGGCACGCATGTCGGCTGCGACACCAGCTACTGCGGGGCTTGTACCGTTCTGCTCGACGGGCGCGCGGTCAAATCATGCACGCTGCTGGCGGTCCAGGCGGCGGGCAAAGAAGTGAGGACCGTCGAAAGCCTCGCGTCGTCCGGCGGTCTCAACGTTTTGCAGATCTGCTTCTCCGAGCAACACGCCTTGCAATGCGGCTTCTGCACGCCTGGCTTCCTGATGTCGGCGACGGCTCTTCTGTCGGAAGATGCCGCGCCCGACGAGGACGCCATTCGCAAAGCGCTCGGCGGCAATGTCTGCCGCTGCACCGGTTATGTGCCGATCATTCAAGCGGTTCAGTCGGCCGCCGCCAAGCTGAAGGCAGCGGCGGCATGAAACTTGAGCTCAACGGCGATTTCGATGTCTCGGCATCTGCGGCGGAAACATACGCGTTCATTACCGCGCCTTCGAGTTTTGCGCCGGTCCTGCCGTACTTCAAGGAACTCAAAGATGTCGAAGAACGAAGCTTCGTCGTTGTTTTGGAGGTGGGAGTTCCTCAGATACGCGGCGTCGTCGAGGTCAGCACCGAACTGATCGAAGAACAGCCGACGCACCACGTCGTGTATAAGGCGAGGGCGCGTCACCCGCTCGGCATGATGGATTCAACCGCGACATTCGACATTGCCGGGACGCAATCCGGATCGGTGGTCAAATGGCAGACCGAGAGCGTCGTCAGCGGAACTTTGGCCTCGCTGGCTAACGGGATTTTGCTGCCGCTCGCGAGGCGGCAGATAAAATCGCTGGTCGCATCGGTGCAAGCATCGCTCAATGGCGCCGCTGAGCGGGCTCCGGAGAAAACGGCTAGCGCATTGCGGCGGGGCGCTGGCTCGCTGCGGGGGCTTTTCGGCTCGGTCAAAGGCGGTGCAGATCAGCCATGAACGCCGACGCATTCCACCGCAAGGAAGACAACCGGCTCGTTCGCGGCCGCGGGCGTTTCGTCGACGACGAAGGCGGCCGGGCCCTGCATCTGAAGCTGGTACGTTCGCCTTACGCGCACGCCCGCATCGTTTCCATTGATGTCAGCCAGGCGGAAGCGCTTGAGGGCGTTGTCTGCACCTTGACCGGAGCCGAGGTGGCGGAATTGACCAACCCGTTCATGCAGATTGCGCCGGCCCCGGCCGATCAGATCAGGGATTTCTGCATGGCGCCGGAGCGCGCCCGCTTTCAGGGCGAGCCGGTCGCCGCGGTCGTCGCCACATCGCCGGCGATTGCAGCCGATGCGGTCGAGCTGGTTCGGACCGATTACGAGCCGCTGCCGGTGGTTGTCGATGCCGTCGAGTCGCTTAAGAACAATATCCTTCTGCACGAACAGGTCGGCACCAATCAAAGCTGGGGCTCGCTGTTCGAGTGGGGTGAAGTCGACCGCGCCTTCGCCGAGGCTGACACGACCATCACCATTGACCGTCTGAAATTCCACCGTTTCTCGAGCACACCGCTGGAAGGCCTGGCCGGCGTGGTCACTTGGGAGCCCGATGGCCGCATCGACATGCTGTGCAATCTTATTCAGCCCGGCATCGCGATGAAGTTCATGGCGCCGGCCTTGCGCGTTTCGTCCGAGCAATTACGCGTGCGCACGAATGACATTGGCGGCGGCTTTGGTATCAAGCAGAATCTCTATCCTTACTTGATGATCGCCGCGCTGGCGTCGCGCAAAGCCGGCAACCGTCCGGTGAAATGGATCGAGGAGCGGCGCGAGCATCTGCAGGGCAGCGCGCACGGCAACGAGCGCACGTTTCTCGACATCAAGGTGGCGCTTAAGGCCAACGGCGAAATCGCCGCCGTCGCGGCCAAACACGTTGACGATTGCGGCGCCTACCCGAGGTACGAGCCGTTGGGCGCAGTGATCTGGAGCCAGGTCGCCCCCGCATCGTACCGGTTGCAGAATCTGCGGATCGATTTCCGCCAAGCCATGACCAACAAATGTCCGGTCGGGCCGAACCGCGGCTTCTCGCGCATGCAGAACGTGTGGTTTCTCGAGCGCGTCATCGACATCTGCGCCCACGAAATGGGGATCGCGCCGGACGAGATGCGCCGCCGCAACTACATCCCGGAGATGCCGTGGACGACGCCGAACGGCTGCATCTACGACTCCGGCGACTATGCCGCTATGCTTGATCTGGCCAAGGAGATCGTCGGCTGGGAGGCTTGGCTGCAAAAACGCGACCGGATGCGCGCCGAGGGACGCAACGTCGGCATCGGCATTGGAACGGCTTTGGATTCCGGCACCAACAACTTCGGCCAGTCGACCATCGTCAATCGCAAAGCAGGTTTTTCAGGAAACTCCGAAGCCGCCAATGTGCGTATCGGCGGCGACGGCAGCGTGACCGTGATCGTCGGCTCGGTTCCGCAAGGGCAAAGTCATGAGACCGTAGCGGCTCAAGTGGTAGCGCGTGAGCTCGGTATCCCCGAGGACATCGTTCGGGTCGCAACCGGTTTCGATTCCGAGCGGGCGACCCACACCAGTCATTCCGGGACGTACGCAAGCCAGTTCGCCGTCACCAGCATTGGCGCCATCCACGGCGCCGTGGAAATGCTGCGGGCCGAGCTCAAGACGGTGGCCGGCATGATGTTGCAGGCCGATCCGGTCGACCTGAAAACCGGTGTCTTCGGTGGTGCGGCCGGCGTCGGCACGGGCGACGGCGCGCGCTACGTCTCGTTCCTGGAACTCTCGACGGCGATCAACACCAAGACCGCCGGTCTGCCGAAGGAATTGCACGGCATTACGCTCAATTGCCGCTATGTCTATCGCGCGCCGTTCGAACTGCCCGATCCGGTGCGCAAGTACGGCAATCTGACCTTGACCTACGCGGCTCAAGTCCACATCGCTGTGATCGAGATCGATCCGCTCACCCACAACATCCACGTGCTCGATTATGCCGCCGTCGATGATTGTGGCCGCGTCATCAATCACACGATCGTCAAAGGCCAGGTCATCGGCGCCGCAGCGCACGGACTTGGCGCGGCTTTGATGGAGAATCTAAAATATGATGAAGCTGGCAATCTGCTGACGACGACGTTCAGCGATTATTGTCCGATCACTATACTCAACATGCCTCAAATCAAATACGGGAATAAGGAGTCACCGTCGCCGTTCACCTACAATGGCGCAAAAGGCATGGGGGAGGGAGGCGGTGGGCCGATCTTCGCATTGTCGTCCGCACTGCAGGATGCTGTCGCTGCGGCTGGACTCCGCTTGAATCAGTCGCACTATTCGCCGAGCGATCTGTACGAAGTCATGCAGCAGAACGGATCCGGCCTCAATGCTGCCGTAACAAAATCGTGCCGAACTTAGCGGATCGCCTCATTCCCGCGGACAGAGTTTATCATGCTCTCTGCCTACTCGCGCGCGCGCGAGGCTGGGCGGCGCGATGCAGACTGATCTGCTCGACCTGCTCGATCGGCCTGGTTGGTGCAGCGGCAGCCGGCCGCACGATTCGATGGTGAGGTCGCCGGCGGCGCCGTCGCCGTTTCTTTTTAGCGGAATTGTCGTTCGCAGATTCTGGTTCGGGGCGACGATGGAGGTCGGGCGATCGATGATGATGTCGGCTGGCGCCGGCGCTGCGCGAGCTACGGGGTCATCGACAACAGATCGGAAATCTGCAGCACTGACAGTGCTTCTCACCGGCGTGTGCTCGCTCTGACTTTCGGGCCGGACTTTATCCATTGGCGGCGGTCCGGTGAATCGTGGCCGAT